>Ga0224495_10000707_pt1 | contig 25546 bp, 22 predicted proteins | sample SF_Jul11_sed_USG_FD_168128 | JGI IMG/M metagenome (GOLD analysis project Ga0224495, IMG submission 168128) | Sediment microbial communities from San Francisco Bay, California, United States - SF_Jul11_sed_USGS_4_1 | ecosystem: Environmental > Aquatic > Marine > Sediment | place: USA: California...
CAATTAAACAACGCGGATTAAATCCCGTGGAGACGGTCAAACAGGCATTGAAAGTCTACCTCGAAACCGGTACTCTGCCAGCATTAAAAGAATTCACTGCTTCAAATGGCTAAAATATTACGAAAATTGCAAGATTCATGATAATCAACAAGATGGGATTTTGACAATTTCATCTGCATCAATAATTACCAATTCATTGATTTATCAGAATGGTTCGACTGGAGCTTATTATGGCATCCATCTGGGTAATCCTTCCAGTAGTCCGACAATTCGCAACAATACAATCGTTCAGAATGTCAATGAGGGCATTCGGTTTGTCGGGGCTTCTAATAAAAAGCCGGTTATTCTGAATTCCATTGTGTATTACAATGGCGGCGTTGTACCGCTGGTCGGATTGAATCCTGATGCGGTAGCGTACAACTGTTGCATTACTGATTGTAACGAGGTTAATTCCAATTTTAATGATGAACCAGGCTTTGCCTACACAACGGAGCCCAATAACCTTCCCGTTGTGGGTAATTACCATTTGGCTTATGATTCACCTTGTGTCGATACGGGCGACAGCAACGAATATACTGACGAACTCGATTTGGACGGTGAGCCGAGAGTTGACGGAACATTGGTTGACCGAGGTGGTGACGAAGCTTATTCGTGCGATCAGAATTTAACGGAAGATGATATTTTTAATCCGCAGGACTGGAACGCTGACGGCTTGGTCAACATGGAAGAATTTGTTGTTTTTTCTTCGGCATGGTTGACAGAAGACCCAAATGAGGCTTTCGATTCAAGATGTGATTTGGATAATGATGATGATGTTGACTTAGCTGATTTGAGAATCTTCTGTGATCCCAACAATTGGTTGTGGAAGGCCTGCTGGGAACAAAGTTTGTGTGAAATGTACGGCACATACGGTATGATGGGCATGGGCGGTGAAAGTGTGCTTGTCTTGGGTGAAGCCGCAGTAACGATGACTGTCCCGATGGCTTCAACGGCACCTTTAGAGCCGGAAACGCTTACAGAAAAATCCATTGCTGAACAGTTGCTGACCCTCAAAGATTGTGCCGAGTTCCTCGAAAAAATTTGGTTGGAAGACCCGACGATTCAGCAGGAGATTGACCCGGATGACTGGCAAAAGTTCATAGATTCCATTTATGATAGTGCGGTCGAATTAAAGACCCAGCTTAACCAGTTAAAGTAAAAAACTTGACATTAAGAGGCGGGAAATGTATAATAAAATCAAACTTGCAGAAAGGAGTTTTTCAATGAAAAAAGCTATAGTTTATATCCTGTTTGTTTGTTTGTCCACTTTGGGGTTCGTACACATATGAAGTATATACCTATGGCGAAAGTAAAACCCTAAACAGTACAGAGAGTATTTTGATTGACCAACAAGGTGGTATGTATGGTTTGACTCTTACTGTGGATAGTACCGCAACAATCAAGGGAACATCGATACTTGAACAATTTAATGGTGGTGTTTGGGAAATAAATCTTACAAATGAGAGTTCGCTTACTATGTCTGATGGCCAAGTGCACCAAATTTCTATTGGTAATGGTGATGCTACAGCTACTCTCACTGGTGGATTGATTGAAGCTATTTACAGTTACCAATCTGTTAATAATCCACATATAACCCTGTACTATTCCGGCGACTTGCCGACTGTGCAGGCAAGCGGCGGCTTTGACTATCTTGTTGGTGCATGGGGTGATGGGACCGATTTCAGTATCTATCTGCATAATACGGGCTATGATACTTACGGCAATTTCGACTTCGTCCTCGTCCCCGAACCGACGACACTGATCCTGTTTGGATTGGGCGGTTTATGGTTACGTAAAACAATGCTATAGAGTATGTCGTTTTATAGCTATTCTCTCACCTGCGGTTTTTTCTCTTTACCGCAGGTGTTTTTTTGATCCCGACCCCAATAAACTTACTGAAAACGGCTTGACACGGGATGAATCCAAATCCTCAACTTTTACGCCATGCCGGCAGGGGGCATATTTTGCAGCTTTGCAGGGCCGCCGTCACGTCTGTTAAGCCGGCTGAAAATAGGTCTTTTCACCGACCGTCGAATCGAGTATGATTGGCGCGGAGTCTGACAAATGAATTTTCACCTTAGCAGATAGGGAATTTTTTTCGAGATGAGATTAATGGAACTGATTGAGCTGGACGAGCCGATAAACGACAAACCCGCTGGTCAAAACAATCATAATCATGAATACGCGCTGCCGGAGGAGATCGGGATATTGCCGATCCGAAGTGCCGTGGCATACCCCGGGACGGTGATGCCGCTGGCGGTTGGCCGCGAACGCAGCAAACGACTGATCAGTGATATTGCCCCGCATGATACGATTTTCGGACTGCTGGCACAGAAGGACCCGAATATCGAGGATCCCGGTCCTTCGGAACTGTACACCGTGGGAACGGCGGCGTCGGTGCTGAAGGTCATCCGAATGCCGCAGGGGTCGGTGAACGTTGTCGTGCACGGGATCATGCGGTTTAAGGTGGTCGAATTTACAGCGACGGAACCCTACCTGAAGGCGCGCATTGAACCCTTGCAGGTACGGGCACGCAACACCAAAAAGCTGCAAGCGCTGATGGTTAATGTTCGCGATACGGCTGACCGTGTCATCTCTCTCAGCGCCAATGTACCGGAAGAGGCCGGCCTGCTGCTGGAAAACATTCAGGACCCGTCGGCGCTGGCGGACTTTCTGGCGGCGACATTGAATATCTCCATTGTAGAAAAGCAAGAACTGCTTGAAGAAACGGATGCCTATAAACGGCTGGAGAAAATATCGGTCGCATTGGCGAGCCAACTGGAGGTGCTGGAACTGAGCCACAAGATACAGGGGCAGGTGCGGGAATCCATCGACAAGACCCAGCGGGAGTATTTTCTTCAGGAGGAACTCAAAGCGATCCAGGCCGAACTGGGGCAGGACGACCGGCGAACAGAGGAGTATCGCGAGCTCAAAGAAAAAATCAAGAAAGCCAAAATGCCCGAATCCGTCGAAGCCGAGGCGCTGCGGGAACTGGACCGGATGAGCAAAATTCCCTCGGCCTCTCCCGATTATGGGGTGATCCGTACCTATCTGGACTGGGTCTGCGAAATGCCGTGGTCGCTGGAGACCGAGGACCGTTTAGAGATAGACAAAGCCCGCCGCGTTCTGAACCGCGACCATTACGGACTTGAAAAAATCAAGCGGCGGATTTTGGAGTTTCTGGCGGTCAAAAAACTCAATCCGCACGGCAAGAGTCCAATCCTTTGTTTCGCAGGGCCTCCGGGCGTGGGCAAGACGAGTTTGGGCAGATCGATTGCCCGTGCGATGGGGCGAAAATTTGTACGTATTTCGCTGGGTGGAATCCGGGACGAGGCAGACATTCGCGGGCATCGCCGGACGTATATCGGGGCCTTGCCGGGACGGATTCTGCAGGAGCTTCGCAAATGCGGTTCTAAGAATCCGGTGTTTATGCTGGATGAATTGGATAAAATCGGTCAGGATTTTCGCGGCGACCCGGCCTCGGCACTGCTGGAGGTGCTGGACCCGGAGCAAAACAACTCCTTTACGGACCACTACCTTGACCAGCCGTTTGATTTATCCGCTGTGATGTTTATCGGCACGGCCAATTATACCGAGCCGATTCCGCCGGCATTGATGGATCGAATGGAAGTGCTCCGTTTGCCGGGATATACCCAACATGAGAAGCTGAACATTGCTAAGAAGTATTTAATCGGCCGGCAGTTGAAGGAAAACGGCCTCAAGAAGAATCAGTTGACGATCAATGACCAAACAGTTCGGGCGATCATTGACAGCTATACGCGCGAGGCGGGGGTGCGGAATCTGGAACGGTCGATTGGTTCGGTGTGCAGATATATCGCGACGCAAATCGCAGAGGGCAAACGCCGTCGGGCAACAATTGCCCCCGGCGACCTTGCCAAAATCCTCGGCCCGAAGAAGTTTGAGCCGGAAATCGCGATGCGAACGGCCATGCCGGGGGTGGTGACGGGGTTGGCGTGGACGCCGACCGGCGGCGAGATCCTGTTTGTCGAGGCGGCCCAAATGCGGGGCAAGGGGCAACTGCTCCTGACCGGGCAGATCGGCGATGTCATGAAGGAAAGCGCGCAGGCGGCGTTTTCGGTGGTTCGTTCCAATGCCAAACAGCTAAAACTGGGCGCGGACGTGTTTGTCAAGCATGATTTTCATGTGCATGTGCCCACTGGCGCGGTGCCGAAGGACGGCCCGAGTGCGGGCGTGGCGATGTTTACGGCGATGGTATCACTGCTGGCGAATGTGCCGGTGCGGCCGGACGTGGCGATGACCGGCGAGATTACGCTCAAAGGGCTGGTGCTGCCGATTGGCGGCTTAAAAGAGAAGGTGCTGGCGGCCAAGCAGGCGGGGATTTCGGTGGTGATCGTGCCGCAGCGGAATAAGAAAGAGATCGAAGATTTGCCGCGGGAGGCCAGAAAGGGCATGAAGTTTGTGTATGTCAGCAAGGCCCGTGAGGCACTGAAAACCGCGTTAATAGAGGATGTTAAACGCGGCAAATAGGCCGGAGGTGGGCGTTGATCCGCAAAATCGGGCCTGAGGCGGCGGATATGCAGGAAAATTACTTCCCAAAGCAAAAAACCTGTTGACAGAAACAAGAGGATTTAGTTTAATCTCCGTTTCGTGATTGGGGACGTAGCTCAATTGGTTAGAGCATCGGACTGTCGATCCGAAGGTTGAGGGTTCGAGCCCCTTCGTCCTCGCTTGAAACCGCATTTTTGATTCCAAGAATGCGGTTTCTTTCTTTTTCTACGTTCGTCAATCCGAGAGCACTGCCCAGTCGAGGTTTTCGGCGCGGCTTTGAGAGATGCCGGCCAGGATGTATTTAACCTGGCCGAACGGGACGGCTCTGTCGCACCGCAGGCGGACGGTTTTGTCGGCGGATTTGTTTTTGGCCAGATAGTCATTGATCGACGAGACAATCAGCATTTTCATATCTTTGCCGTCAACGACAGCCAGTTTTTCGGCACCCATGATGCATTTAAAGCCCTGCTTTGGATCGGGCATGAGCGTGATCGTCAGGGGGCGGTCTTTTTCGGCGTCCGGGGCGCGGGCGGTTTTGATTGCGTCGGGCACGCTGACCTTGTACTGCTCGGCCACGATGAACTGAGCCACCAGCATAAAGAAGATGATCAGCAGAAACACCACATCAATAATCGGCGTCATATCGAATGTTTCCGCTTCAAACAGGCGTGTGTATCTGAAGGTACGCATAAGACATCTACCGGCCAGCTTCTCTTGCAGGCATCGGGTCGTCTGCCGGATGCGTATGGGATTGTTTGGGGGATGCGGCGCTGCTTTCAAAGATGCGTCCCAGCAGGGCGTCTGTTTCGATGGCCGCCTCGCTGATAAAGGCCTCGATCCGTGTCTGGAACATCCCGTAGAAAAACAACGCCGGGATGCCGACCAGCAGGCCCCAGAATGTCGTGACCAGCGCAATGGAGATTGCGTCGGCCAGCATTTCATACCGCGGGCCTTCGCTACCCTGCCCCAAAAGATTAAACGCGCGAATCATACCGAAAACCGTCCCGAACAGCCCAACCATCGGCGCCACCGACCCGATAATTTGACACCACTGTGCCTTTCGTATCAATTGCAGGCCGCGCTCCTGCAAGCTCTCGGCGGCATATTGACGAACGGACTCCACCGACCCGCCAGGCTGGCGGCCCTGATCGATGGACCGCAAAACCGAAGAACTGATCAGATCTTTTTGGCCCGCAAAACGTGCAAACAGCGCGTTAACCCCATGCCGCATGGCATGGTTGGCCATATCGCTGCTCAAGCCCGGCGGCAGTAAACGACTCCGGCGGATGGTCACCAATAAATCCACCGCCAGATAAACCGTCACCACCGACATCGGCAGCAGAATAAACCAGACAATCGGCCCCCCGGAAACAAAGAATTGATGATAAAACGTGCCCGCCGCTTCAGAAACGGACTGCTCAGCGGCGGCCGAAGACGAACCGGCAAGAAGTAATCCGAATACGACTGCTTTATTAAAAACCGCACCTGTTTTTTTATACACACTCATCTCATTATCCTAATTAAAGCCCTTGCGGGCTTTAGTGGATCAGTTGATTTCGATAAATTCACCATTGGCGTTGCCGGCCAATCGCCGGAGCATTTGGCGATCCAACGGCTGCGGCCAGAAACCGATGGTATGCAGGACCGCCGCCGGGGCAAGCGAGTTTCGAAGGTGATCGACTCGTTCAACAAACCGTGCCGAATGTTGTGAATCCAGATCAAAGCCGTCGGTCAGGAAATAGACCACCTCGGGACGGCCGCCCTTGGAGTCTTTTAATTGCAGGGCTTGCTGCAGGGCATGTTCGGCATCCGTCGAACCAGCCGGCCGGACCGAGTCGATCAGTTTGATCGCCTTTGACTTTGCCTGCGCGGTCGCCGGTTGGAGCATCCCGTCGCCGGTCGTTAGGATTTTTTGTCCCTCCATAAAAAACACCACACAAAAGGCCTGCTGCGAGTTCATCTTGAGGATCGACGTTTTCAACTGCTCTTTGACCTGATACATCTGGCCGTACATACTGCCGGAACAATCCACCACGTAGCAAATCCGCTGAACAAGGCTTTTTTGCCCGAAAAATTCCACTTCATTGACCACAGGGGGAACTTCGTCGATCATTGAGTCTGCAGGCTCAGGTGTTTTGGTGACCTCAGGTTCCGGCGTCCTGGGTTCGGTAATCAGCGGCTGCTGCTCGGGTTCGGGCCGGACCACCGGCTTGGAAATCGGCTCAATCCGGGGTTTGGGTTTGGGCATCGCCTGGGCCACCGCGTGTTCGATCATCTGCACATTCATCGCAGGCGGCGGCGCAGGTTCCGCATCCGTCCGACCGGACAGCTTGACACCTGTAAAGACCGCCAGCGTTGCCGCGTGGGCCGCAACTGAAAAGACCAAGGCCCAGTAGCACACCTTTCCATGATGCAGGGTTCTGTTTATCATCCGTAACAAACACTCCCGGTAATCGTGGCACGGGCATCCTGCCCGTCAATCATGGCCGGAGCCCGCCCCGAGTTTATCGAGGGGATGGCCATGCCACGTACTTTAATCCTTTACCAGCACTTCTGAAATTCCACCGTACAGCAGGTTGTATACTTCAATCGCGTGTCCATTAAAGAGCCGAATACATCCGCGCGAGGAGCGTGTCCCGATGGAATCCGGGTCCTTGGTTCCATGAATTGCGAAACCGGTGCGCCCTTTCGCTTCGCCATCAAGCCCTTCCAGAGCAATCCAGCGTGACCCCAGCGGATAATCGGGATCATCGCCGACATAGGTTCGGCCGGTATCGGGGTCAGTCCATGTCGGCTTGATCAATTTGCCGCGGGCTTCAACACGCCAGCGTCCATTCGGTGTTTCATATTCCTGGCGGCCCAAACCGACCCGATACGTTTTGACATACTTGTTTTGCAGATACAAATCCATCACAAAGCCGTTCTTATACACCACGGCGTTAAACGGGCCGTTGATGACTTTGATGTCCTGTCCGGCGCGGAGTAACTCCGGACGGGAAATCCCGTTAATCTGCATCAGGATTTCATACGGAACCTTGTACTTTTTGGCGATATTATGCAATAAATCGCCCCGCTGAACTTCGTAATAACTGGTCAGTTTATCTCCTTCCAGTACGCCACGGCCAAACAGCCATGTCTCAGCCAGTCTGGATAGTTGGGTCTTGACTTGTGAGCGAAGGGTCGAACTCAACTGCATATTCAGCGTATCGTTCAGCAGTTCACGGGCCGCAATAATCTTATCAGCATCGCGAAGCCTGAGAGCTTCCTGAATCAACTCTTTGGCCTCCTGGCTGGTAGCATCCGTCGCATCGTTTGGCACAGAAAGAGTCTCTTCATCCATTGGCTTAACGGCTGCTTCTTCAGCTTCAGTCGCTGTGGTTTCTACGGCAGCAGCCGGTTCCTCCGGCGTAAAAGCAGCAACCGGTTCGGGCCTTGGCTGAGGTTCTGGTGCGACTTTTGCGGAGGCGACCGCCGGATTCAATATGACAACCGGTTTTGATTCAGAGGGCGCGTTCGATGTCGTTGAAGGCAACACATCCTTCAGAGGAGTGGTCTGGTCTGCTGTTTGCTCAGTTGCTGTCGCGTTGCCGTCATAATTCTTGTTGAAAACCATGATCGCCACAATCGAAACGATTAGCACCAAGGCAACATTGCGCATCCGGCGGCGTTTTTGCTGTTTCCGCGTAACATAAGGTCTGTATTTATTTCTCACCTGAATATACCTCCATGCTTAATTCTTTTGACAGATTATTATTTCATCTTCGGTCACCACTGCATCAATGGGAGCGTCTTGGTCATCATGCGGGATTTCCTCGCATAGCTGCTGGCTGAATGCGACGCCCCAGCGTGCAGCGGACATTTTGTTGTGTGTGAAAAATCGATCATAATAAGCTCCACCGCGACCCAGGCGGTTTCCGTGTCTGTCAAAACCCAACCCCGGCGTGATGACCAAGTCAATTTCATCAAACGGCACAGGGACCCCATTGGTGGGGTTTCTCAGGCCCATTTTCTCAGTTTTCAGCCCCGTTTCGAGCGATGTCAGTTCGACGGGAATCATGTGTCGCTGTTCCCAGGAAACCTTGGGTACCGCGACGATTTTGCCCTGCTGCCAGGCATGAAGGATCATGGGAGTGGTATCGACTTCGTGCGGCAGCGAAAGAAACATCATCACAACAGAGGCCTTTTGGAACATATCGGCATCGACAATTTGCCGGCAAATCTGCTTGCTCTTGGCAACCCTGTCTTCGGCGCTGATCTGCACAAGCCGCTTTTTGATTTCATGCCGCAGTGTATCTTTATCCATATCTCTAATACCAACCTTATTCAAAAATTGCGCTTGCTGCGCGGCTATGTCATTTATGCGAAGAACGTTAGACTTTTCCTCGCGAAAAATTATTACCCTATAAGGGTAAAATACCTTACCTCAGGAGTCTGTATCTTTCTGCTGTTGGTACCGTTGTACCTGATTTTTGAGCTTTTGTAAATATTCGGCGATAATTTTTTCACGTCCGATGTTTTTGGGCTGGTAATACGGCTTTTCAAGGTGCTCACCCAAATAATCCTGCTCAATATATCCTATCGGCGATTTGTGCGGATATTCATAATTCAAACCGTGACCTAATTTTTTGGCTCCGGCGTAGTGCGAATCCCGCAGATGGGCGGGGACCGGAATCGTCCGGCCGGACTGGACATCCGACGATGCCTGCCAGATGGCATTGGCACAGGCGTTGGACTTGGGGGCACAGGCGATGTAGATGGCTGCCTGGGCCAGTGGTAGTTGGGCCTCCGGAAACCCGACGAATTCGGCGATTTGCAGGGCCGAGGCCGCCAATATCGTCGCCATGGGGTCGGCATTACCCACATCTTCAGCCGCACAGACCGCGATTCTGCGTGCAATAAACCGCAAGTCCTCGCCGCCGACGATCATTCGCGCCAGCCAATAGACCGTGGCATCCGGATCGGAGCCTCGCATGGACTTTTGCAGCGCGCTGGCGAGGTCATAGTGGGTATCGCCGGTGCCGTCGTACTGAATGGCCTTTCGCTGGACGGATTCTTTGGCGATGTCGAGTGTCAGTTTGATTTTGCCCTTTTTCCTGCCTTTGGCTTGGGACAGTACCGCCACTTCCAAGGCCGTAAGCGCCCTGCGGGCGTCGCCGTCGCAGATTTCGGCCAGAAATTCCAGTGCTTTCGGGTCGGCTTCGATGCTCATTTGGCCAAGGCCTTTGTCGGAATCGGTCAGTGCTCGATTCAGCACGGTCAGAATGTCGTCTTTGCTGAGTGCTTCGAACGCGAATACCGTGCTGCGGCTGATAAGCGGGCTGTTGACACTGAAAAACGGGTTTTCGGTGGTCGCCCCGATGAGCGTGATGATGCCGTTTTCGACATCATCGAGCAGCACGTCCTGCTGGGCACGGTTGAAACGGTGGATTTCGTCGATGAACAGGAGCGTTTTCGCCCCGCCAGTGAGCAGCCGGTCCTTGGCTTCGGCAATGATCTCGCGGACGTCCTTGACCGAGGCGGCCGGTGCGCTGAGATAGTGGAATTTGGCCTTGATCGACCCGGCGACAATCCGGGCCAGCGTGGTCTTGCCGGTGCCGGGCGGGCCGTAGAAAATCAGACTGGTGATATTGCCGGCCTCGATCATCCGCCGGAGTAATTTACCCTCACCCGCAAAGTGCAGCTGCCCGACAAAATCATCCAGTGTGGCCGGCCGCAGCCGAACCGCCAATGGCGCATGTTGGGCCAATTGCTCCCGCTCACCCCGACTGAACAAATTCTCTCGCTCACGCGCCATGAAGCGTATTATACGTCCAGATGCAAAACATATCAACGATGCAAATCTTGTGAAAGCCCCATAGGGCGTCATGTCGTAGCCGCGTCCGTGAGGGTATGGGATAAAGATCGCAGTTTTTCTTCAAAACCCCCGCAGGAGGCGACATGTTCGGCGACTTTGATGCTGTTATGGGGAGCTTTTTTGTAATTGCTGGATTTTGGCTTTGGCGTCGGTGTAATCGGTTTTGCCGAGGCGGCTGATGATGTCGCGGCCGGGATACATGACGCCAAACTGGGCGCGGTAGGCGTCTTCGATGTCGACAGCCACCTGGTAATGACAGAGGGCGATTGTCTTCTTTCCCAACTGCTCGGCGACGTTGGCCAGCAGATAATGCAGCTTGCCGGACCCCGGATAGCGGGCGATGGCCTGCTGCAGATCCTCGAACGCCTTTTGCAGCGCGGCTTGTTTGGCTTCGTCTTCAGTCTGCTCGGAGCGGATGACGTTGATTTTCGCCCGCAGCCGCCACGGCTTAAAATCGGCCCCGCTGCGGCCGATGGCGATATCGGCGAATCCGGCAACCCTGTCGAGAAATGCGGGGTCGTTCATGCCCCGTGCCTGGTAAACCTGCGTCAGCATGTTTGCGGCCTGATACGGCGTCTTTGCCGAAAGCACATCGGCGGCAATCGCCTTGTCCGTCAGCTCGAATCCTTGCGTACCGGAAGCGACAGCCCGTTTGAACATGGCTTCGGCCCGCAGCGGCGGCAGCAAAGCAACCGCCAAATAAACGATGCTTACCAAAGCTAACCCTGCAAACAGGCCCAGCCGCTTTGGCGGGTCCAGCGAGAACGATTTTTCCGATGCCCCTTTGGCATTGTCTGTCTGAGCGATCAGAACCGCGGCAAACAGCCAGAATACGGACCCGTTGCCCGGCTCGAAAATCGCAAAATCAATCAGATTGTGAATCAGCACGGCAATCAGCCCGCAGACCAGTGCAATTGACAAAGAACGTCCGTTATGTGTTTGTCCGGTGTCCTGGGCAGCGGCCTTTCGCAGCAGAATAAATGCCAGCACAAACACCAGTGCCGGAATGAAGTACAGGAACAGATACGCCGCGGCGGCGATGTCTGGTTGTTGGTAAAAGAACTCCACATCCACCACCAGCGGCCGCACGACCAGCAGCATTGCCGCCGAGAACACCAACACACCGATCCATAAACGGCTGGCGGCCTGCCGCGGTCCTTGCTGAAATTCAGTGTCCGAAGTCAGCGAATGGTTTAGTGCTTTAAAAAACACGATCAGCGCCGCTGCGGCAAACGCCGCCAATCCCAATGGGCCGTATTGTGACAGCAGTGACAATATCCAGTTATGGGGGTTCTGCACGGTTTCCAGGGCGGCGGGGATTTTGTAATGGGTGTAGTATTCCGGGAAATTGCCGCCGCCAACGCCGGTGAGAATATGGTCGCGGATCATTTCGGCGGTGCTGCCCCAATACTGCCAGCGAACGAGCATCGAGTTGCCGCCGGGCAAGCGACCCTGCTGAATGCCGTAATGAATAACAAAACCTGCGGCGATCACAATCAGCAATAAACACACAATACCGAACAGCACCCGACGCTTCCAAATGGCTTTCCCGGAAGCCATCAGGACAACCAACAGCAGTACCCCCAGCACGAACGCCCCGATTCCGCCTTTGCTGCCGGTCAAGAACAGTCCGAGCAGAACAATGAGCAATGCCAGCAGATAACAGACCCCAGCGGCGATGATTTCCTGCGGCATTTTTTTGCGAATGACTTGCAGGCATAGTCCCAGGCTCACAAAGGACGCCATCAGGAAAAACGTTGCCGCCGAATTGCTCGTCATTAAAAATCCGCGAATATCTTTAGAATACAGCCGGTGCTCATACATGAAGTGTTCCATCGTATCCGGCTCGATGCCCTGTTTTTCAAGAAACTCGGCAGGATTGGCTTCGTACTCAGCAACCAGTACATCATTGGAGTCCGTTTTCTGCTCGATGCACTGAACCGTCGCCGTAACGCCCACCGCCAGTATCACCAGCAGCGCCAGCCGGATCCTTGCCGCTGAGGTCAGTAGTTGTACCAGCAGCAGTCCCGCCAGCATGGGCGTCGCCAAGGTAACAAGGTCCGTTATCGCCGCACGTTTATTGGAGGCAAAACACGCCGAGAAAATCCCCGCCGCGATGAACACACACACCGCCGGGCCGAATGCGGTTTTTCGCCATGGCAACCGACCACAGAGGATTGCGGCGAGAAGCCAGAGCCCAATACAAGCCAGCAGGGCCGTTGATACTAAAAGAGTCACATTTTCGGGACTCAGCATCAGCCGTGTCTGGGCCTGGTCAATAAGCGGGGTCTCGATAATCGTCGAACGCAAGACGAGCAGGCCCAGCGCAATGCACAGTAAGCTGTTTTCCAGCCATTGGGGAACTCGAAAATCTTTTGAGGTCAGCGATGTGCGTTTTGGGCGGATCATTGATTCTCCCGATTGCCCGCGGCTTCAAGAATTGCGATGAAAATCAGGATCATCACCGTCTGAGCGGCGATCAGGATCGCTCCGACCAGATCCGCCTGCTGAAGCAAAATTGAACCCAGACCCGTACACAGTGTCGCAAGATACAGCGTCAAAGCGACTTGCCGGTCGGACAGGCCCCGGCGTTTGAGCCGGTGGGAGAAGTGCTGGGTGTCACCGACGAAGGGGCTTTTGCCCTGCTTGAGCCGAAGAAAGGTTACGCTGATAAAATCGTACAGCGGCACGGCCATCACAACTGCCGGCATAAAGACCGAGTACAACTCTGTTCCAGCTTCTTCATTATAATACGTCGTCCGCAAGGTCAGCAGCGCCACGAAAAAGCCCACGACCATGGAACCGCAGTCGCCCATGAAGATTTTGGCCGGCGGAAAGTTGAACAGCAGAAATCCCAGCAGCGCCCCGGCGAAGAGCATGCCCATTGCACCAACGAAGATTTGTCCGCTGCGAATGGCCGCGGCCATCAGCACACAGGTCGCGATCAGGGCGATGCCGGCGCTGGTGCCGTCCATGTTGTCGAGAAAATTGAAGGCGTTCATCATCAGCACGATCCAGAACACCGAAAGGATGGTGGTGATGAGCTTGCTTTCGATGAACATTTCGACGCGGATGTCAGCGAACCAGGCGGCAATAAACGCGGTGGCAAATTGAACCGCTAATTTCACAAACGGACCGAGATGTTTTTTGTCGTCCCACAGCCCCATTATGTGCAGAACGAACACCGCCGCAAGCACGATCAGCAGGTCATTGACCTTGTCCATGAACCCGGCGGCATGCTGTACAACGGATTCATCCAAAAACGAAAGATGCCCCGGCTCGATGACAAACTTGACAACCCCGGCTCCAGTCAGGATAAACAGTGCAATCGTCCAGAAAATCGCAATGCCGCCGCCAAGGGCAATGACGTTGCGGTTGTAACGGTCCTCCCGCGGGCGTGAGACAAAGTCTGTCCGCACCGACCATCGCTTTACGCACACCGTCAGCACCGCACTGCATACACACGCCGCAAGGGGTAACAAAATTGCTGCTATTGTTAAATGATTCATCTGTCATCCTCTGTAAGAGTTCAAGCTTTAGCTTGTAAACAACAGCGAGGGAGCGCAAACTCCCCGATTGCGACACCCTGTGCATAATGTATTCACACACAGCACTCTGATGCCCACAGGGTCACGCAATCGGGCGGCTCGCGCCGCCGCGCTGTTGTTGTGAACTCCTACTTTTTCAATTCGCGCTGTTGGCGGACGACCGCCTGACGCACCTTACTCAAGAATCCATTATACCGTCCGCTCTTGTAATCGGGAAATGTAAAAGGGAAGGTTTCCCAATTTCCCTTATTGTAGGTCATCGTCACTTCGGCGTACATATGATCACCGATATAGATGCGATGGGCGAAATTCTTGGTCGAGGCCAGCACTAATTTGGACGGCTCGATAAAACCGGGATCAAAATTGACTGGCCGCGGATACGGTGAATCGATCCGCTTTACCAAATCCTGCTCCATGCGGTTGGTTTCATGCTTGATGGCGGCCATCCGCCCGGGATCAATCAGATTCTCAAACGCCATAAACTGCCGCACCATGTTCGGTCCAGCTTCGTTGACATAGTACTCGGTCATGTCGAACGGCCAGACCTCGCTGACCATATCCGCCTCGCCGTAGGCATCCAGCAGCACACCCCGCGAAATCGCCAGCGCCGATTCATCGCACGCCAGAATCCCGACAATCAGCTTAACCGGTTGAATGTCTTGTATTTCCCACATAATTTTTTGCCACGTCTCGACTGCCTGCGCCGAGCTCAGTCGAGCGAGCTCGCCGAAGTCAGAGGGCACAGAGAACTAACCGCGGATTTCACGGATTTACACGGATTATTAACCGTTATATTTTAATCCGCGAAAATCAGCGTAATCCGTGGTTTCTTTTTTATGGCTACCGTATTGGTTTATTGAGCTTGGCTTTCATGTCGGCGACCATTGCGGCGACTTGCTCTGCCGCGGTATCCAATGGCAGTGTGCTGCGATCGGGTTCGCTGCGGAGTTTGAATTCGGCCTGGCCTTCGGCGAGTGACTTTTTGCCGATGGTGACACGGATCGGAATCCCCAAGAGGTCCGCATCCTTGAACTTGACGCCGCCGCGGGCGTTGCGATCATCAATGAGGACTTCCACACCCGCATCCTGTAACTGCTGATAGATTTTTTCCGCCGCTTCGACGATCTCATCTTCCTTACCGGCGGGCGTCACGATCACTTCCCACGGTGCGATTGAGATCGGAAGGATCATCCCGTTTTCGTCGTAACCGTTTTCGATGGCCGAGGCGATGATGCGGTTGATGCCGATGCCGTAACAGCCCATGAGCAAGTCATGTTCCTTACCGTCCTCGCCGAGACACTTGGCGCCGAGTTTTTTGCTGTATTTGTCGCCCAGCTTAAACACCTGCCCGACTTCGATGCCGCGTTTGAACAACAGTTTCTTTCCTTCGTAAGTATCGCCCTCGACGGCGTTGCGAATATCTACAACTTGAATATTTTTCCCTTCCAGCGGAAAATCCCGTCCCGGCACGACATTGACAATATGGTAATCGGTCTTATTCGCTCCTGTTACCCCAACAGCCATTGCTGCAACGGCAGGATCAATAATGATTTTGCTAATTTCATCTTTATCATTAAGTCCTATTGGGCCTGCGAAACCAACTTTGGCGCCTGTAATATCTTCAATAAGCTCCGGATATTCCAAGAGGCCTAAACCTGAACCTAAGAGGCGTGTTAATTTTTCTTGATTTACTTCGTGATCACCACGTACCAGAATAACATAAATTTCATATGGTCCGGCAGCGGCAGCAACTTTTTTCCCTGACAACTTATCACCATCTTTATGATTGACTTCATATGCGTTCAAGTCTTTCGTTACTTGTGGATTAGATGGGGTCCAGTAGATAAGAGTTTTTATCATATCTTTGGGTTGTACATTGAGAAATTCTGAAACTACCTTTATACTACCTTCACAAGGCGTATGAACTTCTTCGGCTGCGCCAACATCTGCGGCGGGCTGTTTAGCAAGCGGATCGACCGGGGCCTTTTCAATATTCCAGGCCTGCTTGTCGTCAGCGGTGTAAACGATCACATCCTCGCCATTCTCGCACGGCACAGTAAACTGATGCGAACCGGACCCGCCCATCTCGCCGGACTCAGCCAGCACGATGACATAGTCCACGCCGCACCGCTCAAACACCCGGCAATAGGCGTCATACATCTGCATATAAGTCTTGTGCAGGCAGTCTTCGTCCATGTGGAAGCTGTACGCGTCCTTCATGATAAACTCGCGCGACCGCAGCACACCAAACCGCGGCCGGAATTCATCGCGATACTTGGTGTTGATCTGATACAGGTTCATCGGAAGCTGCTTGTAGGAGTTGATTTCATTGGCGGCCAGAAACGTAAAGCCCTCTTCAGCGGTCGGCGAAAGCACGTTCCATCGGCCGTGTCGGTCCTCGAACTTGCCCAGCGTCTCACCATAGTCGACATCCCGGCCGGTCTGCTGCCACAGTTCCATCGGCTGAACCACCGGCATGGTAATCTCCTGGGCGCCGCTGCGGTTCATCTCTTCTCGCACGATCCGCATGACCTTTTCCAGCATGCGCTGTCCGGCGGGCAGATAAATATAGGTCCCGCTGGCCAGCTTTCGCATCAAGCCCGCACGCAGCATGAGCTGATGACTGATGATCTCCGCATCCGCGGGCACTTCCTTAACCGTTGGTATCAACGTCTGACTGTATCGCATTTTTTGTTATTCCTTTTTTGCCACGAATTACCACTAATTATCACGAAAATAGATGAAAATAATTTGTGTTTATTCGTGTTAATTTGTGGCTAATATTTAATCCGCGACATCGAGGTCGCTGCGGATTTCATTATAAAATTCGGCGTATTTGTCTTTCTTGTCCGTCTTTCGCATCCGGATCGCTGCACGCGGGTGCTGGTTCAGAATCCCCGTGATTGCATACGGGATCATATAGCCCCACTCGATCTCTTCCTGCATCGGGATCATATAGTCCTGGATGACACGCAGAATCGGCTCAAGATCAAATTTCGGATTCTTCAAAAAGCCCAGCAGCAGTTCCAGCGGACAGTTGCCTGCACCGCGGCCGATCCCGAACAAGGATGCATCCAGCAGGTTTGCACCCTTGCGAATGCCTTCGATGGTATTGGCGAATCCCAGCTGCTGATTATTATGGCAATGCATCCCGATCCTTTTACCGGGCAAATGTTCCATGAACATCTTAACCATGTAATGAATCTGCTCACTGAAAAAGTAACCGAAGCTGTCCACGACATACACCGTGCCGGCCGGCGTCTTGGCAACCTGATCCAGCGCCTCGATCAGATCAAACTCGTTCTCGCGTGAGATCGCCATGATGTTGATGCAGGTTTCGTAGCCGAGGTCATGCACACGGTCACACAGGGTGATCGCCTTGTCCACATCCTTGACATACGTTGCAATGCGGATCATATCGACCGGGCTTTGGTCCACCGGTTTAAATTCCTGTTCCATTACGCGATGAGCGTCCACCATGATACTGATTTTGACGTCCGATTCGATACCGTCGATAATCTCGGCGATCTTATCATCATCACAGTACTTCCACGCACCAAACTCTTTCGGATCAGCGACCTGTCGGCTGCTGCGGTACCCCATCTCCATATAATCGACGCCGGCGTCGCTAACGGCCTTATAAACGGCGCGGACAAATTCATCCGTGAAATAGTGATTGTTGATCAGCCCTCCGTCGCGGATCGTACAGTCCAATACTTTAATTTCTTCTCGGTACATAAGTTCTCCAATTCAGTCTAAATAAAATTCAAAGCACGAAATCCGAAATCCGAAACAAATATAAAATTCAAATGTCATAACTTCAAAACGCGCGTGTTTGAGTCCCTTTGAATTTTTGAAATTCGAATTTGTTTCGAGTTTCGATATTCGGATTTAGGATTTAACAATGTTAACATTTTGCAAACAATCAATACAGTTCATCAAGACACCGTTCAACCATGTCCTGCGATACCTCATGCGCCCACTGACCGTCGCGGCACAGGGCTGCGCCAAGCGATTCCAGTAAAACAAATCGGGGCCACTTACCGACGGCCTTTTTGTCCGTTCGTAACAGGTCAATAATTTTTTCTTTTGTAATATCAGCCGGGATCCGTATCGGCATTCCAAGTTTAACCAGCAGATTCGTGATACGCTCCAGCCGATCGTCGTCGGCCAGACCCAACGCCTTTTCGAGCTTGCCCGCCGCGATCATCCCGATGGCGACCGATTCGCCGTGCAGCAGTTCAAAGCCGCTGGCCGATTCGACCGCGTGGCCGATCGTGTGGCCGTAGTTGAGAATCCGCCGCATATTCTTCTCGGTCGGATCCTGCTGCACCACGTCGGCCTTGATCCGGCAATTCGTAGCGGCGATCTGCTCAAGGACTGCCATGTCCTTATTCAAAATCGCATCGATATTCGTTTCAAAAAAGCCGAAATACTCAGCGTCCATGATGGCGGCGTGCTTGACTGATTCAATCAGACCCGCACGATACTGCCGGTCGTCCAGCGTGGTCAGGGTCGCCACATCGATATACACCGCTGCCGGCTGCCAGAACGCGCCGAAAGCATTCTTGCTGACGGAACTGTCCACGCCGGTCTTGCCGCCGACGCTGGAGTCGGCCTGCGCCACCGTCGTTGTCGGAATCTGGATAACCGGTACGCCCCGCTTAAAGATCGCCGCAGCGAACCCGGCGATATCCCCCACCGTCCCGCCGCCAAGGGCGACAATGATCGAATCGCGACCGAGGCATTCTTTCTCCATACGCTCGACAATCGCAACCACGGTCTGGATATGCTTGGACACCTCTCCCGCCGGGTCGATGGTAAACGTTGGCACTTTTTCAGCCCCCACCAGCGTCTGCAAATGCCCCGCCTTGACCAATTCCGAATCCGTCACGACAAACGGATTGTGCTTGGGCCATGTTTGCAGAATCTCGCCCCAAACCCCGCTCAGCGTGCCATGGCCGATAGTGATCGGATACGACGACGCCTCCACGCCGGGAATAACCACATCCAGTCTTTGTCCATCCTGAGCCATTTTATGACCTAAAAGATCCGTTATTGTTCATAGAATCGTGTCATTATACTAAAATCCCCCGATTTTGCAACTAAGAATCCTCCTTAGGGCGGCACTGTCAATGGCTGCTTGGCAGTGGCGTAACAGGGAAATGTAAACGTTGCAAACGTATTACAATTTCGGGGCGAGGTCGATTTGTTTCAGGCCGGTGTAGAGGGTTTGCATTTCGGGTAAGGTTAATCCTTTCTTTTGCCCGCGGCGGAGCGGTTCGCCGATGATGGATTCAATTTCCATCGGCCTGTTGTTCTGCCGGTCCAGGTGCATGGAGGTATGATACGGTTCCATTTTCTCGGTCAGGTCCATCATGTGCTCCAGGAAGCCATCGTCAATCGTCAGATCATCCGTCCCGGCAGCACTTTGAACCTCTTTCATTAGTCGCCATGCCCGCTCGCGCAGTGGGGCGTCCCTCATAATCTTATCCACCATCCTATCCAGCAGCGCCGACAGCCCGTTAAACGGAACGTTCCAGATCAGCTTTTTCCAGCGAGCCGATGCGAGATCGTCCACAACCGTACATTTCACACCGGCAACGTTCAGCATCTCCGCAAACGCCAGCAATGTCGCATCCGGCCCTCGCTGAAAATTGCCAATATGCAGGAATCCGTAATCAAGGTGACAAATGACGCCGGGGGACTTTCGATTCGAACACAGAAATGCCAGACCTCCTGAAACACGTTCGGCCCCGAACAACTCGGCCAGGGTTTCTTCGTTCCCAAGCCCGTTCTGAGCGGTAAGCACCCGGGTGTCGGGCGCCATCAAGGGAGAGATAAGTTCTTGATAATAACCATTGGCCGTTGTCTTGAGGCCAATGAAAACCAAATCAACAATGCCCATGTCCTCAGGGTTGCGATAGCAGTTCACGTGCTCCAGGTGAAAATCGCCCCGGCAGCTTAACACCGTCAGGCCGGATGCTTTAACGGCCTCATAATCCCGCCGCATCAGGAAGTGGACATCGTACCCCGCACGGGCCAGAAACGCCCCATACAACCCTCCCATCGCTCCCGAACCGACAATTGCAATTCGCATCGAGTCGCTCCCGAAGTTAATACGTTATCACCGAATGAATCGAGTATTTTTTTAAGGAGTCGCGGCCTTTCAGGTCGGCCAGTTCGATCAGAAACGTCAGGCCGGCGATCTCGCCGCCGAGTTTTTCGATGAGCTCGCACGCTGCGGTCATCGTTCCGCCGGTCGCCAAAAGATCATCGATCATCAGCACTTTTGTGCCCGCTGCAACCGCATCCGAATGTACTTCTACAACATCCTCACCATATTCGAGTCCATAACGGACCGAATGCGTCCGAAACGGCAGCTTGCCTTTCTTGCGAATCGGCACAAATCCGGCATTGAGCGCCCGCGCTACCGCCGCCCCGAAGATAAACCCCCGCGCCTCCACCGCGGCAACCACATCGATACCCTGACCGACAAACGGCTCACGCATCGCGTCAATCGCCGCGGCCAGCGCCTTCGCATTGGCCAGCAGCGGCGTAATATCCCGAAACAGAATCCCCGGCTTGGGAAAGTCCGGAATATCCCGAATGTAAGCTTTTAAATCCATTTTCTTCTCCATAACGGGCCGTAAGAGCTCACACTTTCTTGTCCCGCCATAACCCAAAGAGCGACGGCGGAAATGTGTCATGCGAACGCGGCCGTCCCGGTCGTAATTATTTTCATGCGGGCGAGACGCCCGCGATCCCAAACAAGCGGAAGCCTGAACTCTTACATTGTTCCAAATAAAAAAGGCGAAGTTGTCGCCAGCTTCGCCTTGTCAGGATCACTTGCCCTTCTTCAGGGTCAACTCATCAGCAGCTCATTCAGTTGAGCCAGGGCGTTTTGTTGAAGCTGACGAACGCGTTCCCGCGTCAGTCCCAGTTGTTTGCCGATCTGCTTGAGGGTCAGCGGTTCGACACCGTCCAGGCCAAATCGCAACCGCAAAACCTCGGCCTCACGCGGCTCGATTTCGTCCAGCAGTTCAAGGGCCTTTTGCAACTCTTCATTGGTGCCGAGGTCTTCCTCAGGCGTTACAATTGTATCATCTATAATCGCCTCGTCAAGGCCGGCGTTTTCCTCGTCAGAATCACGCTGAAACCCGTTATCCACGACCGTCACGATGTCGCGGATGGCCCGCGCCTTGCGAAGCGGCACTTTCATCGCGGTGGCCATCTCGTCTAAGCTGACGGTCCGGCCCAGCCGCAGTTCCTGTTCGGCATAGACCTGCCGCCACTGGTTGATCAGCTCGACCATATAGGTCGGAATATGGATCGGCTGCGAATTGCTCAAAATCGCCCGCTTGATCGCCTGCTTGATCCACCATGCTGAATAAGTGCTGAACCGCACGCCGTGATCCGGGTCGAACGTATCGACCGCCCGCAGCAGGCCGAGATTGCCCTCTTCGATCAAATCGCCCAGCGTCAAACCCCGGCCGGAGAACTTCTTGGCGATGTTGACGACCAGGCGAAGGTTGCTGCGAACCAGCCGTTCTCGAGCATAAGGGTCGTTTTCTTCCAGAACCGCGATTGCCAGCTCTTTTTCGTCTTCCCAGGTCAGCAGGGGGGACTCATCAATTTCTTTCAGGTATTCTTTAATGGTTGCGTCAAAAGCCATCGGTTTCACTCCTGTTGTGCCATTATTTTTTTGTCAGGCCCGTTTTTATCGGGCCAACAGGGCGTACCATTTATCACAGCACGCTCCGTGGAGTGTATCGACGATTTACGGGGGGCGGTTAACCACAGGATGAAAGCAATTTTGGGAATTGAGTAACCACTGCCATCCCGGGATTAAAGCCGTATCGGGTGTTTCGGCGGACAAAGAAAAAACCCCTGCAACGTTGATTGCAGGGGTTTGAGTTATTCACAAATCTGTCGGTACTGAGCGTTACGCGTCCGACTCGGGTTTTTCTTCCGGAGCGGGGGCCGGCTTGGGGGTCGGCATCTGGATATTGAGCGAATCGGGCATGAGGTCGCCGTCGAGTCCGCCGCGGCGCTGAACCGGTTCCGGCTCGTCGATCATCGGGATGTCCTCGACCGGGGCGGCGCCTTTTTCCGCTTCCTTATCTTCAGCGGCCCACTGAACCCGCCGCAAGCTCAAGCCGATCTTGCGGGAATCGGTATCGACCCGGAGAATCTTGACTTCCAGCTCATCGCCGATCTTAACGACATCCTGCGGCGAATCCACTTTCTGATCCGAAATCTCGGAGATATGCAGCAGACCTTCCAGATCCGGTTCCAGTTCCACAAAGACGCCGAAATTGGTCAGCTTGGTCACGGCGCCCTTGACGACCTGGCCCGGAATGTATTTGTCCGGAATCGCATGCGCCCACGGGTCTTCGGTCATCTGCTTGATGCCCAGCGAAACACGGTGTTTTTCTTCGTCCACTTCGAGCACCACGGCTTTGACTTCCTTACCCTTTTGCAGGGCTTCGCCCGGATGGTTGAATTTCTTGGTCCAGCTCAGGTCGGAAATGTGAATCAGGCCGTCAATGCCCGGTTCGATCTCAACAAAGGCGCCATAGTTGGTCAAGCTGGTCACTTTCGTGGTGACAACCGTGCCGGCCGGATATTTCTGGTTGGCCACGCTCCACGGGTTGATTTCAAGCTGCTTGAGACCCAGTGAGATTTCCTGTTTTTCCTTGTTGACTTCGAGCACCTGAACTTCGACTTCTTCGCCAAGATGCAGAATGTCGCCGGGGTGGCCGATGCGCTTGGTCCAGCTCATTTCGCTGATGTGAATCAGACCCTCGACGCCCTCTTCCAGGCGGACAAACGCGCCATAGTTCATGATATTGACGATGGTGCCGGTAACTTTGTTGCCGATGGGGTAGCGTGCTTCGACATTCTCCCACGGGCTTTCGGTCTTTTGCTTGAGGCCCAAAGAAATCTTTTCGTTTTCCCGGTCCACGCCGATGACCACGCACTCGATTTCCTGATCCAGTTCGACCAGCTCGGACGGGTGCGAAATACGGCCCCAGCTCAGATCGGAAATATGGAGCAGACCGTCTAAGCCGCCGAGGTCCACAAATACACCAAAGTCGGCGATATTCTTGACAATCCCCTTGCGGAGCTGGCCTTCTTCGATCTCGGCAAGAATTTTTTCCTTGCTGGCGTGGCGGTCTTCTTCGATGATCTTGCGGCGGGAGACCACGATGTTGTGATTTTCCGTATCGATTTTGAGGATTTTACATTCGATTTCCTGTCCGATGAAGCGGCTGATGTCGCCGGGCTTACGGATATCGACCTGCGAAGCCGGCAGAAAGACCGGTACGCCGATATCGACCAGCAGACCGCCCTTGATGCGGCGACTGACCATACCCTTGACCACATCGCCTTCGGCGTTTTTCTCGATAACCCGTTCCCAGCCGCGGATGCGGTCGGCTTTGCGTTTGCTCAGCAGAATGCCGCTCTCGGCATCCATTTCTTCCAGAAGGACTTCAATTTCCTTGCCGGAGACGACCTCGCTGGGATCGTCAAACTCGCCGGCTTCGACCATGCCTTCGCTTTTGAGGCCCAGTTCCACAATGACATCGTTGCCGAACTGCGTAACAATTTTACCCTTGACAACGGTGCCGGGAACGAGGGCTTCGACTTTCTTGGCCAGTTCTTCTTCGAGGATGTGCTTGTGTTCGGAGGTGAAAAGTTCGCTGATTTCCTGCTCGATCACATCTTCGGAAAGACCGAGCTTGTTAATGAGGTTTCTATCTACCATTTGAAATCTCCTGTGGAGTCTGTTGTTAGCTGCAATTGCGCCCCACATTTACGCAATCCGCTTTTACCTCAATTGTTATTAAGGTTCATAAACAAAAGATGCACTGGCTACGCCGCCAATGCGATCATGAATAGTCCATTAAGTTCACAATCCCTGTTATCCGACAGACCCCGCGTCGTGATTTTCGAGGTTCCGCACAAACTCCTCGATCACCTCGTCCGGTGTCGACGCTCCGGCGGTGACACCCGCGACAGTCTTGCCGAAAAGACAGTTTTTATCAAGTTCGGCCCAGTTTTGCAAGTGATAAGTTTGCGGATTGTGTTTTTTGCACAATTCGGCCAGTTTTCGGGTATTGGCACTGTGCTTGCCGCCCAGCACAAACATCACATCGACCTGGCGGCACAACTTGACCGCGGCGGTCTGGCGCTCCATCGTTTCCCGACACAGCGTATTGATAACTTTCATCTCCGAAAAGCCTCGCCGGGAAATAGCCGCAACCATATCCGCAAAGTGATCCGGGCTTTGTGTGGTCTGGCAAATCACACCTAACTTCTTATTTAATCGAATCTTATCTAAATCTTCAGGGGTCCCGACCACCTCCACATCATCCGTGGAACCAACAACGGCTTTGACCTCCGGATGGTCCTTGTCGCCAATCATAACAACCTTGTAGCCCTCTTCATTGAGCTGCCGGGCAATCTTTTGGACGCGCTTGACCAGAACGCAGGTGGCATCCACAATTTTCAGACCTTTATTCCTGATGTCCTCCAATTGATCCAATGTCGCCCCGTGCGAACGGATCAGCACCGTGCCCGATTCGATGTCCTCAATCGAATCCACCGGCACGAGGCCGTCCTTGGATAATTGGCTCACCACCTCTTCATTGTGGATAATGTGCCCCAAACTGTAGGCGGATTTTTCCTGTTCAAGCGTCCGCTTGGCCAGATTGATGGCATTGCGAACCCCCGGACAAAACCCGCATTTTTCCGCGACAAGTACTCTCATTGTAATATCCCCGGTAATGACAAGCCGTTATGGTATAGAAAGATACGCAGAAATGCAATAAAAAAGCTCGGCCGGCCCCGGACCAGCTATCAGCACTCACTGGAAACCAAGCTGTATCCAAATCGGGTGTTGGACAATGATTAATTAAAGCAGTTAAACAGTCTGAAAGACTGTGGTATTCTAGCCCAGGGCAACGCCCAGGGTCGCTGGAATCAAAAAATAACCTCTGCCCTGTAAGGGCAGCGTAATCAATCCCAAAGATATCGCTCGTCGTATTCGACATTATATTTTCGAAGAAATTCAAGCAACTCTTCTTTGAATGTGATTGCTCGATGGTGTTCTTTTTGCCCGGCAATATACCGCTTGACGGAAGCGACTCTGGAACTGCTGACAGAAAACGCGCCGTAGCCGTTTTGCCATGCAAACTTTTGATACATCCTGCCTTTTGTCTTAATCCAGCAACTACTGGGGCGTTTGATTTCTTCAATATATTTCGCAAGAGTTACTGTTCTGGGTAGGGTCGACAAAATATGAATGTGGTCAAGAGTACCGTTAATCAGACAGGGAATGCCGTTCATTTGTTTGATAGTGCCGGCCATATAGCTAAAAAGCTCTGGTTCAATATCTGTTTCGATAAAAGGGCAGCGGTCTTTGGTGCTGAATACAATATGTGTAATATTTTAGCCATTTGAAGCAGTGAATTCTTTTAATGCTGGCAGAGTACCGGTTTCGAGGTAGACTTTCAATGCCTGTTTGACCGTCTCCACGGGATTTAATCCGCGTTGTTTAATTGTAAAA
>Ga0224495_10000708_pt1 | contig 25544 bp, 25 predicted proteins | sample SF_Jul11_sed_USG_FD_168128 | JGI IMG/M metagenome (GOLD analysis project Ga0224495, IMG submission 168128) | Sediment microbial communities from San Francisco Bay, California, United States - SF_Jul11_sed_USGS_4_1 | ecosystem: Environmental > Aquatic > Marine > Sediment | place: USA: California...
CCCTCGCAATGACAACTCTTTTTCTGTCATTGCAAGCGTAAGCGAAGCAATCTCATGATAATAGAACCCACGCGATGGCAAGCATAGTGATTCCGCGCAATGAGGGGGAAGCTCCTCGCAATGACAACTCTTTTTCTGTCATTGCGAGCGTAAGCGAAGCAATCTCATGATAATAGAACCCACGCGATGGCAAGCATAGTGATTCCGCGCAATGAGGGGGAAGCTCCTCGCAATGACCGACTCTTTCTGTCATTGCGAGCGTAAGCGAAGCAATCTCATATATCATCGTATAAGTCCTTCCATTTTGGATTCATGCTATTAATCAAATCTATTTTCTTTTTTCTCGATCCACCCTTAATTCTCTTTTCTCTTGTGATTGCGTTGTATGCATTATCAAATGTTTCATAGTATACTAGTTTATTAGTGCTATACTTTTTTGTAAAACCAGATGTCAGTCTTTCCTTGTGCTCATAGACTCTCTTCTTTAAATCGCTGGTGATACCCGTGTATAGGACGGTGTTATGTTCGTTGGTCATTATGTAAATGTTGTATTGTTTATTCATTTATAATTCAAGAGAGATTGCTTCGGGGCTGCTCCCCTCGCAATGACGGGGAGAAGAGAGATTGCTTCGGGGCTGCTCCCCTCGCAATGACGGGGAGAAGAGGGATTGCTTCGGGGCTGCGCCTTTCGCAATGACGGGGAGAAGAGGGATTGCTTCGGGGCTGCGCCCCTCGCAATGACAACTCTTTTTCTGTCATTGCAAGCGTAAGCGAAGCAATCTCATGATAATAGAACCCACGCGATGGCAAGCATAGTGATTCCGCGCAATGAGGGGGAAGCTCCTCGCAATGACAATGGGAGAAATGGGGTTGTTGTTCCTCTTTGTTTATTACGAGGAGCGAATTTTTCATAATTTTCTTATAACGCCGATAACTTTACCGATTACTTCGAATGCCTCTCTAATAATTGGGTAGGTATCGTTCTCTGGCTTCAAGACGAGTTCTTTACCGATTCTTCGCAGCCTTTTAATTGTTGTTTCGTCTCCTACATTTGCGACGATGATTTCATTATCTAAAGCATTTCTTGTTGGTTTAACAACAACCATATCACCATCATAGATATGGGCATTTATCATGCTATCGCCCTTTACCTTGAGCAGAAAACAATCACGCCACTGTGATATAGTGAAGGATCCTTCTAATTCTTCGAAAGCAAGTTCTGGTAACCCAGCAGTAACCCTGCCGACAATGGGTATTGATTTTGGCTTGATGCGTATGCCCCTGGCTTGCCCGGAAACCCGTTCAATAAGGCCTTCACTTGCCAGATTATCCAGATGCACCTTTACTGCCTTGGTGCTCTTGAGATGTATTTTTTTGGCGATCTCGCGGATCGACGGTGGATATCCATAGTCATCCACAAAATCCTGGATCGCCTTGAGAATTTTATTTCTTGTTTTCATGACTTTCCTCCATTTGTGAAGGTCGGTTATTGTACCGAAAGACATTACCCCCAAACAATACGGGCATCGTAACCCTTAAACGTATGACGTAACCTTTTTTCATATATGTAAACATTTGTTTACATCATATTATAACAAAAAAACCGTATTTGTCAAGAGGTAACTGTCATGCCTGTCCCTAGAGCCATTGACCAGCATCAATATCTGGCTATATTAGAAGAGATATAGAAAAAGGGGGTAATTAATGCTAAATTTGCTTCTGGCGCTAATTTGCATTCAGCCTATTCAAGTTATCGAATACAGTCTCGATAATGGTTTAAGGGTTCTACTATACGAGGACCATTTCGTTCCTGTTGTGTCCACCCAGATACACTACCGGGTTGGCAGCTATTACGAACCACAGGGGTTGACCGGGATTTCCCATCTACTCGAGCACATGGCATTCAAGGGGACCGAGAAGCACGGGCCCAAAGAGTATAATAGAATAATCGAAGAGGCTGGCGGGTATGAGAATGGATATACCTCGGTTGACCGGACTGTTTACTACGCGAATTTGAGAAGCGATCGCTATGAAATTGAATTAGATCTGGAGGCCGACCGCATGCAGAATCTTCTTATTGCGCCTGATGACTTCGTCCCTGAAAAGGCAGTAGTTATGGAGGAAAGAAGGCTAAGGGAGAACGATCCATTCGGCAGCCTTATTGAGCAATTAGATCTGATGAGTTACACTTATCATCCATATCGTAATCCAATCGTAGGTTTCATGTCTGACCTAGAGCGGACTACGCGGGATGACGTTTATAATTGGTACAGAAAGAATTACAATCCTGCTAATGCAGTCATTGTCCTGGCTGGTGATGTATACCCCGAAGAGGCGCGTCAGGTGATCAACAAGCATTTCGGAAGCATCAAGGGCACGCCGCTTGATGACGTTGCATACAGTGAACCTCCTCAGCGCGGTGAACGCCGTTTTGTATTGAAAAAACAGGTAAATCAATCTGCTCTGGCTATATACTACCATACGGTCGCGTCCGATCATGAAGATATGTACGCTCTGGATGTGATTTCAATGATCCTCTCGTCCGGATACAGTGCGCGTTTTGAACAGGAGTTGGTCCGCGACAAAGGCATTGCAACCGCAGTCAGGACCTATCACCAAAATCTGAAGTATGGCGGTGGATTCACGCTGCTTGCTATTCCACAGAAGGACATCGATCTTGAAATGTTGGAGGTAGAAATTTATGATGTTCTGGATAACTTGAAAAATATCCCCCTGATTGAAGCGGAACTGACCAAAGCGAAGAACAAGGCATTAGCACAGGATATTTTTAGAAGGGATTCCCCGGAAAGGATCGGAGCTCATATAGGGCAGTTGGAGATTGCCGGTCATGGGTGGGAGAGCATTAACGAGTACCCGGCCAGTATCCAGAAGGTGAATATCGAAGATGTCATGGCGGTGGCGGAAAAGTACTTTACGCAGGATAATCGAACAGTCGGTTATCTCGTTCCAACGGAGGTCAAATGAACAAGGCACTCATTATTCTACTTCCTATTTTCCTCAGCTCCGCAACGCAAATACAGCGTGACACCCTGGAGAATGGATTGGTCGTCCTTACGGTAGAGGCTCACAGGATCCCGGTGGTCGAGGTGAGAGCGTATGTGGAGGCTGGCAGCGTTTTGGATCCAGCAGGCAAAGAGGGTCTGGCAAATCTAACAGGGCAGAGCCTGATCAGGGGCACAGAGCAGTACTCATACAGCGAACTCGTTGAGACCATTGAGTCCGTGGGCGGTGAATTGACACCGTTTGTGACAGAGGATTACGCCGGGCTGAGCGGTAAGGTGTTGAGCAAAGATCTGGCGCGACTCATCGATATTCTTGAGAGTTGTCTTCAGCATCCGGAGTTTGATTCCCTGGAATTGTTCCGTTTGAGAAGAGAAACTATTTCGCTTATCAATGCAAGATCCGACAATCCGTTCGAAGTGAGCGAAAAAGGTTTTCGCAGCCTGTTGTTTGGTGAACATCCGTTGGGTCACTTCCCTGAAGGTATTGAAAGCTCGGTTGCATCCATAACTGCGTCAGAAGCGCGTGGTTTCTATGATGCTTACTATCACCCGAACAACACGTTCCTGATTTTCGTTGGTGATTTTGACAAGGATTCTCTGCTCGCGACTCTAAATAGCAGTTTTGGCGCGTGGAAAAGAGGGGAGATACCCAAACCGCATTTTACTGAACCAGACCCAATTGAGCATCCTAAGGCGCAGGTGATACCGATGGACATATCTCAGGCCTATATTCTCCTCGGCGATTTTGGCCCGAGATATGGTGAGACTGATTGGAATGCGACGCGCGTCATGAACTATATCCTTGGCGGTGCTGGTTTGACTTCGCGCATCTCTGGAACAATAAGGGAAGAAAAAGGGTTAGCTTACATTGCCTATTCCTCTTTCCGCCGTTTTGTGGATGGAGGTTATTTCGCGGCCGAGGTCCAAACCAAGAAGGAAATGGTCAATGAAGCGGTTGCGGGTTTGATCCAAGAATTGGAGAAGGTGAGAGATACGATATACGTTGAGGAATTAACAAGGGCCAAGAAGTTCTATACGGGGTATTTGCCCTTGTCGTATGATACATATAGCGAGCTGGCAAATATAATTGCACGTATTGAGATCGAGAATCTTGGTCTGGATTATTTGTCGAGATTTGAAGATTACATTCTCGGGTTAACTGTTGATGACCTGCAAACCGCTGCGAGAAAATATCTGCATCCTGACCGGTTCTATTTGCTGATCGTTGGTGATATTAGTCCGGATGATATCGCTACAGATGGAATCGAGTGGGTCGAGTGATGCATGTGAGTCGTGCGGCCGCTCAAACGTTTATCTGTTCGTTGACATAATTTGTGATATATCTATAATATACTTGAATGGCGTGGATTGATATAGTAATAATTGTTATCGTTATCAGTTTGATCGTTCACGGCATAGCGACCGGTTTGATCAGGAGTGCATTCGATATCGCCGGAATCATATGCGGATATATTATCGCCTTGACCTACAGCGCAGCCGTGAGAATACCCCAAATTCTTGCATTCTTGTTGATCTTCATAATTGTTGTTGTCGTTTTCTCGATAGCCGGTAGGATTATCTCAAAGATAGTGCATATTACGCCGCTCGGTCTTATTGACCGCTTACTGGGTGGATTTTTAGGCTTGATAAAGGGTGTTATCGTCTGTTTTGTGCTGCTGATTGCGATAACGTACATGAGAAAGGATTTAAGGATTTTGTACGAGTCACAGTTTGCATCGCAAATCGTCGATGTTGGTCTGAAGGCGAGCAGATTCTTGCCAGGGTCTCTGTACGAGTGGATTGAAGATGTTTTTGGTCGAAGCGATACCGCATCGTATGAAGATCATAACATTTCTGTCTGATTTCGGCGCAATTGATTGGTTTGTCGCGGCCGTGAAGGGCGAGATACTGAAAGTCACTCCACGTGCACGCATCGTCGATATCACTCATAATATAAAACCATATGACGTTCGAGGCGCTGCTTTTGTGCTTTCTTCCGTATTCAGAAATTTCCCGAAGGGTTCAATTCATCTCTCGGTCGTCGACCCGGGAGTCGGTAGCGAGCGGAAACCGCTTATCGTACAATCACATGGCCACCTCTTTGTGGGCCCGGATAACGGCCTTTTTTCTCGTATTTATGAAAAGGCATCAAAAGTTTATGAAATAAAGATGAATGCCAGGATGAGCTCCACTTTTCATGCACGCGACATTTTTGGCCCAACCGCGGCCCGGTTGGCAGGTGGCACCAGCACGCAGATGTTGGGGAAGAGGTGCAAAGACTATGTCTGTCACGAGACGGCCCAACCGAGGAAGAAGAAAAACATCTTCTGCGGTGAGATCGTCTATATCGACCACTTCGGGAATTGCGTAACTAACATACCAAATTCAGAAGAAATCACGAAATTACGCGTCTTAGGACGGACCGTGGCCATAAGAAATCATTACAGCGCAGGGTCATATAAAGGCCTTGTTGGTGTGAAGGGAAGCCTCGGTTATTATGAGATCGCGAGCTATGTGGGAAGTGCGTGCCAGGTATTGAAAGCGGGTATTGGCGTGCCGATCGAGGGTTATGCTGAGCCCTAAGAATTGCCTCTTGACAACTTCGAAATCTTGTGTAAAATCGACTAGACTTAAGTCTTGTGAGATGAATGTTGCAGAGAATGGTCTATGACTTAAGGACAAAATAAAAGGAGGCAAAGTGAAGCTAACGTGGATACTCTTGCTCGTAGTGCCAGCAGTGGTGCTGGCTGGAATCATCCAGGGAGGACCTGGCGACAGGATAATGGGATTTGCGCCGGGCGATTCTTTGATCGACACTCTCGTTGTGACGGTTCGCGTACCGGCGCGCATTGGTCTTTATGTGAATGGCAATACTGAATTCGACCTTGGTTCAGCTGCCGTTACTTATCCGCCGGTACTGTTTCCTGGGTATTATGACCCGACTCTCGTGGGTGGAACGAATGGCGATGGTGTGGATGTGCAGGTCTTCTCCAATTCTCAGGTTATGACCTGGCATCTGGAAACGAGCGGCAGTGGTGATTTCAGTGCCACGATTGCCCTTGACCAGTTGTTCTACGCGCCCGATGGTGAGCCGAATCCTACTGATGGGAATGATCCTCCGGGCGGTAACTGGGTTTCTTTTACGAATGCATACGCGGAAATCGCTAATGGCACAAACACGACTGGCTGGCAGGATGAGAGTCAGGATTACGTTTTTCAGGCTGAGACTGATGACGCTCCAACACCAGCAGCAGGCGAGACCGTGACGATCTACTACCGTGTCTATGCGCAGTAGCGCGGAGTAAGAATTGAGGCCGATGGGCAAATCGATCTTTATATTGATTTTCCTTTCGGCCTCGTTGCTTTTCTCGCGCACGCGCATCATGGTCATCATCGATTCCGATGTGGAGTTCGATTTGTATCAGGTGATATATCCTCCAAGTGTTTTTCCGACTTATTACCGACCGACACAGGCTTCCGGATTCAACCCCAACGGCATCCTCCTCACGGTCGGTTATCAGAGAATAGGTAACCTGCATGATATTTCAAATGTCTATGTTTCAACAAGGGGTAGTGGTAGTTTTTCAGCCTCGATAGCGCTCGACCAGTTGTATTTCGCTCCGGGCGGCGAGCCACTGCCTCCGGCAGGTGTCGACCCGCCAGGTGGTAACTGGCGAGCATTCAGCATATTGTATCAGGAGATCGAGTGTCTGGAAGTCAGCGGACCAGGGCTCAAGAGATTCGAGCGTCCCCAAGACTACATATTCAAAGCCGAATCCGATGACGAATCTGGCGATCAATCAATAACGTTGTACTACCGTGTGTATGGGTTATGAATATATTAACTTTCTTGATCATTGGCTATCTCGGTTTTACCGTAGGTCCGGCAAAGGTTGAAAAGGCCGTTTTCGGCGCCGATGCTATGACCGAGGTGTTCGAGGTACAGAACTTCACCGATGATTCGCTGAGAATCAAGGTCGAGTTCGAGGATTTCAGCATTGATGAAACAGGCGAAGTCACCTTTTACGCGCCCGGTCACTTCGTCAATTCTCTGGCACCACGGGCCGTTGTCAATCCTGAGGAATTCGTCATTCCGCCCAAAAGTATTGAAAGGCTGAGGGTGACATTCAGCTTGCCAAGCAGTGAAGTATTGGCTGAATACTATTCGATGCTACTTTTCAAATCACGCCCGATCCCGATGCGTTACTCGACTGCCATCAATGTGGCTGGCGAGATTGGCGTTCCGGTTTACTACACGATACCGCAATACGCCAACAAGAGTGCATCGTTCGACAGTTTTCAATTGAAAAATGATTCTCTGGAAATAGTGTTGAGTAATAACGGGAATGTTCATCTCAGGATTAAGGGTGAAGCAATTATCACCACTTTCGACACTAGAATAATGCAGCAGGATTCGTTACCAGAGTTCGTGGTGATGCCAGGGAATCAGAGAAGATTGAGGATTGGCATTGACGAGGATATTGGCGAAGGTGGCTATTTAGCAAAGATAATCCTCGATTATGGGTCTCTTGAATTGATCGTGGGTGAGAGGAAATTCTACAAGTGAATATGATAATGCTCTTCTTCATGCTTGCCGCTAATAACCGTGTCAATACGTCATTTTATACATATCATCAGGTAGGTGGCCAATCGGTTACCGATCTGTATTTCAACTACGTGTTGCACCGGTATGATCTCCGGGTGGCATTGGAGAAAAGGCAAGATCAGTCCGGGTTGAAGAGCATATCCTTTGGAATTGATTCAGCGATTGGTGATTTCCGCCTGGCGCTGGGTGAGAAACCTTACCACGTGCGCGCCCCGGTTACCACGAACCTGAACCTTTGGGGCCTGTCGCTGATAAGTCGTGGTGCTGATATTTTTCTGGGAAGAATACGCGATAACACTACATCGCTGCCCCCGACATTCAATCAAAATAGATATACGGTCGGCGCCAGGTTACACCGGCAACTCTTCCCGCGCATCCCCCTTGATTTCTACTTGATGCGAAGAAGCGATAATACCTCTCCAACTCGGGTAAGCGATAATAACTCAGTTGGTGTAAATTCAGAAGTCAGGTTCGGTGACAATCTGACCGTTGATAACCGGCTGTGGGCAAGCCATACCGAGCGCGGGATTGGCGCGAGTTATGCTTTCAATGGACGTTATACGGCGGAGAAATACGGAGGTCATTGCCATTTTACTACGATGTCAGGAAACTACGTGCCTCTCTCCAATGTGAAGATGTACCGTGGTACTTGGCTCAGATTGAATACGTACGAGAAGCCGACCGATTGGCTTGGTTTCAGTCAGGATATCGGTTACAGTTCTTTGGGTGACAGGAGGCTTACCCTTAATACGAGATTGTCACCTGCGCGGTTGCCCGTAATGACCTATGGTGTTTCTCTTTCGAGGGCGCGGGTAACTCAGATAGTCGACGGTGAGTATTGCTTCAAAGGCTTCGGGATTTCTGCGAATTACGAATGGTCAAGCGCACGCCGTGCATATGGCCTTAGATTGGTGCAGCACATTGTGAACTGCCAGTTCTGGTCGAGTTTCCAAAGACGCGATGCCGATGTATGGCAGTTCGGACTCATGTTTCCATTCCCAAACCATGTGAGATTCAAGGGATTTCTCAATTTTGTTACGCGCGCACATTACCAGAGTCATACGACCGGATTTGAGATATCTTCACGGTTCTTCAGGGATCTGAATCTTAGTTTTACTTACGAATACATACGCCATAACACGGCAAGTGATCAGTTTCTTTCTCTTAACATTTCGAAGACTTTTGATTTCGACCGGGTTGGTTTGAGTTTCATATCGGGGCGGGTATTCATGGATGCAAATAACAATGGAATGTACGATTACGGCGACGAACCAATGCCGGATATTGATGTTGTCATCGATGGCAAGAGTGAAACGAAAACAGACAGAAATGGTATCTATTCTTTCCATTTCGTGAGATCCGGTCAGCATTCTGTCAATGTGAATCTCGGTTGCATGCCCGCCGAAATCGGTACTGCTCGAAGAAAGCAATCTGTTGATACGAGATTGTTGTCTCAGGCGCGGGTCAACTTCCCCCTCGAGGTGCTGGGTTCGATGGGTGGCACGGTATACTTTGACAGCAATAACAACGGACAGATGGACGAGGAGGAAGATGGTATACCAAATGTGGTTCTTGCGCTAAACGGTTATATGACGACAACTGACAAGGATGGCGGATTTCGTTTTGCCAATCTTGCTTCTGGCACATATGTGCTGGAGCCCAAGGTGCTGCCGCCAGAAACGATGGCAACTCGACAGGAATTGCTGTATGTGTTTATAAAACCCGGCGCAGAAGTTAAGGACTACACTCTGGGCATCGCAAAGAAGGAAAGACCAGTTAATAAGAAAGTATTCGATTAGTCCAAACAAGACAACTTATATATTCTGTGGACCGGTCACCATCTTTTTAGCATATTGACTTATCGTAGTGGCAAAATAAGATAACTCATGTATTTTCTTAAGGATATCGTAAAGCGAAGAGTATCGGTTCTGGATTGCGCAAACAGAACGAATCGATTATTGAAGAGGAGAATAGATGGTGGCAAATTATCCAATATTCTGAATATAAGAATCCAGAAGCCGTACTACATTTGCAGTAATTCTGCGTTGCAGCATATTGAAATATGTCGAGAAATATCGTGTGGCTGAGCAGGTGGTGGAGAGGAAGAGTGACAGGTGAATGCGATAAAATTGAACACATTTGTTATCGTTTGCGGCATTTTGTTCGTTAGGCTTTTTCTGATGTTTCGGTAGCGCGTCTCTGCTTTGTGAAACTATTCGGTCGACGGTTAGGCATTCATTGATTTTTGACTAAATATCGCTATCATTAGCAGTGAGCGTTCCAGACAGGTACGATATTATCGTTGTCGGTGGAGGTCACGCAGGTATTGAAGCAGCGATGGTTGCCGGCCGCATGGGTCATCATGTGCTTTTATTGACCCTCGACATCGATAAGATAGGCCAGATGTCCTGCAATCCTTCGATCGGTGGACTCGCAAAGGGCCATCTGGTCAAGGAAGTCGATGTATTGGGTGGTGAGATCGCATTCCTGGCCGATAAGACCGCCTTGCAGTATCGCATTCTTAACCGTTCAAAGGGTCCTGCCGTGTGGTCACCGCGGACTCAGAACGACCGGGTACAATACAAGAGGAGTGCGCGGAACGCAATTGAACAAAACAAAAATATCGATGTCAAAGCCGATGAAGCGAGCGAAGTGATCATGGAAGGTAAGTCCGCAGCCGGAGTGAGAACAGTGTCTGGAAATGAGTACCGCGCCGCGGCCGTAATCGTGACAACCGGAACCTTCTTGAATGGATTAATGCATGTCGGCATGCAGAGTTTCCCGGGTGGGCGTATGGACGAACCGAGTGCCTCACAATTGAGTTGTTCGTTGAAGTCGGCCGGGTTTTCTCTCGGCCGTCTTAAGACGGGCACTTCGCCGCGCGTAAAGAGGACAAGTGTTGATCTGTCGGGTATGAGGATACAGCATGGTGATGATGTTCCGATGCCCTTCTCTTTTCGTACAGAACGCGTAAACGAAAAACAACTGCCGTGCTACGTCACTCATACGAACCGGAAGACGCACAGCATTATCTCTAAGAACCTGGATCGGTCACCGCTTTTTTCTGGCAAGATAAAAGGTATTGGTCCGCGATATTGCCCTTCAATCGAGACCAAGGTGGAACGCTTTGTGCAAAGAGACTCGCACATCATTTTTATCGAGCCAGAAGGAATCGATGCTCCCGAGTATTATCTGAACGGGTTATCAACTTCGCTACCCTATGATGTCCAGGTGGAGGTGCTGCACAGTATCAAAGGATTAGAGGACAGTGAAATCACAAAACCGGGTTATGCGGTCGAATATGATTTTATCTACCCGGTGCAATTGTACTCCACTCTTGAATCAAAGAATGTAGATCATCTCTATTTTGCCGGGCAGATAAACGGTACTTCGGGTTATGAAGAGGCGGCTGCACAGGGGCTGGTGGCCGGACTCAATGCTGTGCTTAAGAATCGCAGCGAGCAACCGTTCGTTCTCCAGAGATACGAGGGTTATATCGGGGTCTTGATCGATGATCTCGTTACTAAAAACACGACAGAACCATACCGCATGTTTACTTCACTGGCTGAGCACCGGCTCATTCTCAGGATCGACAATGTCGCGGACCGACTCATGCAATATGGAGTGAAATTCGGGCTGGTCAGACCAGAGCAACATCAGTTCTACCTCGACCAGCGGGAGGAGATCGACAGGATCATCGCGCAGCTCAAGGAGACAATAGTGAAACCGGATGCAGCCAATCCCATTCTGACGGCGAAGAACGAGGCAGAGATCCCGGAAGAGCGGGGTGGTCAAAGTCTCTTCCAGATATTGAAGCGTCCGCTCATGCATCATGAGGAGATACAGGCAATGAGTGATATCAAATTCAACCCGGATGTGGCCCAACGGGTCGAGATCGAGGTAAAATACGCGGGGTATATCGCGCGGGAGCAGGAAGCGATCGCTAAGTTGAGAGAACTCCAGCTGGAGGTCATACCACGGGACTTTGACTACGATGAGATCTTTGGATTATCCAACGAGGCGAGGTCAAAGCTGGCCGTGGTGAAGCCGGTAAATCTTGACCAAGCATCACGAATACAGGGTATCAGTCCGTCAGATATACTGCTACTATTGCTTCATTTGAAAAAGCCAGCTAAGAGACTACGATGAATGAACAGGTAATTGAATATCTGAGAACTAAGATGTCCGTTGAAGAGGTTACGGGATCCTCGTTGATAGGTAAGGTAAAAGGAAAAATATACCCGCCGGTAGGAAAGACAGTCAGCGAGATCAAGGAATATTTTTCGCATACTGAATTCACACCTTTGTTCAGAGAAGAGAATGGCCTGCACACTATCCAGTTTGGGATCTATCGTAGACCAGACGAGAAACCCAGGTACTGGTTGAACATCATGCTTTTCATTGCCACAATACTATCAACAATCTTGGCAGGGTCGCTCAACAGTGGCGGAAACCCCTTTACTAACTTGTCTGATTTGCTGATGGGTATCCCGTTTTCCGCTTCGATAATGGCAATACTCACCTGCCATGAATTAGGTCACTACTTTGTATCGCGGCGCGAAGGCATGATGACCACACTGCCGTATTTTATACCGATGCCTCTGCATTTTATAGGGACTTTTGGTGCCATCATAAGAATGAAATCCATAGTCCCCTCGAGAAGAGCACTCCTTAAGGTCGGTATGGCTGGGCCTGTTGCAGGGTTCCTTGTGGCACTGCCGATAAGTATTCTAGGTATCTATCTGTCTGACGTCAGGATCGCGCCCGAAACAGAAGGTATCTTGAGATTGGGTGATTCGCTGTTGTTCTGGTTATTCGCCAAATTGATACACACTGACATACCCCAAGGGTATGACCTTTTTCTCCACCCCGTAGCATTCGCCGGGTGGCTCGGATTATTCGTGACTTCAATGAACTTGATACCTATAGGCCAGCTCGATGGTGGGCATGTGACCTTCAGCCTATTCCTTAAGAAAAGACGTTTTCTTTATGTCCCGATCTTCGCTGCGATCCTCGGACTCGGGTTGCTCTGGTTAGGATGGTATTTCTGGGCGCTGGTTGCCGCTTTCATTGCGCGTCGTGATCCGGTGATTCAAGATACGTTGACGCCATTGACCACGAGGCAGAAAATCTATGCAGTGATACCGTTAATCATTCTTATATTGACTTTTGTGCCACAGCCGTTTGTGATATAACAAAGACATAGGTTGTTGAAGACACACTACGCTGTAGACACGCTAGCGCTGAAGGCATGCTACGCTGAACGCAGTGTGAAACGGAGAAGCGGAGCCTCGGGAAAACGGGGAAAGAAAGAAGTTTGGAGGCTGAGAGGTTTGGAAGTTGCGAAAACCACCTGTGATAACGGGATTAACAATAGTAACGAGAATGACGAAATTAATGTTTTTTGTTAAATGCGCAATTCGCAATACGAAATTCGCTTTGTCGTCATAGCGGGATGAACGAGATTAACGGGAATAACGACAGTAGCGGAATTAACGATAATAGCGAAATTAACGATCATAACGTCTTTTGGTATGAACCCTATTCTTTCATTCGTGTTTCAAAATACGAGCCGATAAGATATCCGAGTGTAATGAAAAACAAAATCATTATTGTGCGCAGGAAACCGACCGTGGCAAAAAATATACCGATTATTCCCGCGGCAATTGCACCCAGGATCGCTTTATTCATTTTTATCATGATCTATAATACAAAATTCCTTCTGACTGTCAATAGCATAACGCTGACTAACATAGTTGTCACGGGGTCACTTTGATTTTCCGGCCTCTATACCTTCGGTTTGGGCTGTTCTTATGCGGCTATCGATCTCCGCCTTCCGTAATTGTATTCTTATCCACAGGAATAAAGCTACGAGCAACAGGACAACGAAGGAGGAAAAAGAACTCCTCGTAAGCAGGAGGAAATCATACAGACCGTGACTCAATATCGCATAGATTATTCCCTTGGTCATTAATCGAGATTCCTTTGCAGGATTGAATTTTGCCCTGCCGATATAATAGCCCATGAGGGCACCGAAGCATGCGTGGCCGGGCACGGCAAGGAATGCTCGAACGAGGCCCGTTGAAAGCCCGAGGGGAAGTACGTAGAGGATGTTTTCGAGCGCTGCAAAACCCAGTGATGCAGAAACGGCATATACAATACCATCCATGACTTCATTGAATTCAAGAGATCGGTAGATCCACTTCCGGACGGCCAAAAATTTCAGAATTTCCTCTATCGGTGCAATGACGAAGAAAGAAATGATCAGAATATTGAGTAACCCCCCGGTAATTCTGCCAACAAGGTTTATCAGTAATAATTCCGCGAGTGCTGCCGGAATGACCATCAGGGCACCGATAGCGAAGATCTTCAGGATTTTCTTCTTTGGTTCTGGTTCGTACTTATCGCGGTGGTTGAAATACCAGATCAAGAAGAGAACCGGTGCAAGAGCGACGAGGAGGGACAAGACCAGCATCCGTAAAGATAGCCAAATATATGCTATCGTCAACCGTTTGAGTTATTATCGGTTCGCGGCCAGGTTGGCGTTTAGTGTAAGACCTTGATTTTTAGTGCTCTTTTGCTACAATCTAAAATGATTACACTTGGCATCGAGACATCTTGCGATGAAACATCTGTCGCTGTACTTCAAGATGAAAAAGTTTTAGCGAATATTGTTTCATCGCAGATCGCTCATACTAAATTCGGAGGAGTGGTTCCGGAGATAGCAGCAAGGAGCCACATTCGGATAATCGTGCCACTGATCAAAACAGCTCTCGAGGTTGCTGATCGGCAACTCGCAGATATTGATTTGATCAGCGTAACGCGTGGACCGGGGCTTATAGGCGCGCTGCTAGTTGGATTATCCTTCGCGAAATCTCTGGCAGTGTCTCTCGGTAAGCCGTTTATCGGTGTCAATCACCTGGAAGGGCATGTCTATTCTCTTTTTCTGGCTGGCGAACCTCCCCGCTGTCCGTATCTTGTATTGATCGTTTCAGGCGGGCATACTGAGATTGTGCTGGTTGACCGGCCATTCAGTTATAAAACTCTCGGTCGAACCCTCGACGATGCGTGTGGCGAGGCCTTTGACAAGGTAGCAAAGGTTATGGGTTTGCCGTACCCGGGTGGACCTTACATAGAGCAGCGGGCGAAAACGGGGAAGATTGGGGAAGTTGAACTTCCAGTGCCTCATCCTGATGGTCTGAGTTTCAGTTATGCAGGTCTTAAGACAGCTGTCCTTTACTACACAAGGGACAATCCGGGGTATGATATAGATGACGTTGCGGCAAATTTCCAGGAAGTGGCATTAGAACACCTGACCCGGGTTGCGGAGAGGGCACTCCGGGAAACCGGAGTCAGGCATTTGGGATTAGTCGGGGGCGTTACCGTTAATGTCAGACTGCGCGAGAAATTTCAAGTCTTGGCAAAGAAGACCGGTGTTTCGCTCCACGTTGCGCCGGTGCAATACTGTACTGACAATGGAGCGATGATCGCACGTGCTGGCATGGAACGGTTCAAGCGATTCGGCCCGTCAGACCTGTCAATAGACGTCATCGCGCGGGAGCGACTGGAGGAACTACCGCACCCTGACTAAGAAACGGAGCAACGGAGACGGGGAGACCCGGTGACATGGAGAAACTAATACTGGAGACACACTACGTTGAAGACACGTCCGCAACGCGGACTGGAGACACATCGCTGCGCTCCTGAAGACACGCTACGCTGACAAACGGAGTATCACGTTATCCAGTATCGAGTATCAAGTATCAGGCGTATTAACGATACTAACGCAATTAACGGAAGTAACGATATTAACGAGAATAACGAACTAAATGGTAATAACGGTAGTAACGAGCCTAACGTTTTATATCAATTTCGCAATGCGCAATTCGAAATTCGCAATGCTGTTCAGATGTATTCTATCGTGCTCGGTGGTTTGGGCGAGAGATCATATAACACCTTGGTGACCTCTGGTATCTGGCTGGTGATTTTCTTCTGTATCTTTTCCAAAATAGCATAGGGAACACGGGTCGGCGATGCGGTCATGGCATTCTTAGATTGCACGCTGCGAACGACGATGATGTTCCCGAATGCTCGCTTGCCTTTTCTTATTCCGGTCGCCCGGTCATTCAACAGAACCGCAAATGTCTGGAATGCACTGACATTCTTCATCTCACGCTCGACGATCGCGGTTGCCTTGCGTAGCAGCCGAACCTTTGCCGGTGTTACCTCGCCCACGACCCTCGTTGCCAGTCCGGGTCCGGGGAACGGCATCCGTTGATGGATCGACGATGGCAGCCTGAGTGCCTTTCCAACCTTACGGACATCAGGTTTGTATAACGTCACAAGAGGTTCAATCACATTGAGTCCATACTTGCGGGGATTGATTCCGATCTGAGCGAGCACATTATGCTGTGATTTTATTTTGCCCTTTGTTTCCGCAACATCAGCTGCTATCGTGCCCTGTATGAGGTACTTGGCCTTATGTCTGCGCACTGCCTTGCCCAGGGTCTTATAAAAAGTGTCGCGGAAAGCCTTGCGCATATCTTCAGGATCTTCTTTTCCTTTGAGCGCCCTGAAGAAATCATCGGCCGCCCGCACGAGTACGGTCCGTATGCCCCGGCTGCGCAGCAGCGAGGTTACTTTCTTGGGTTCACCTTCCCGCATGAGTCCGTCGTCTATGAATACTGCGATGAGATTCCAACCCAGGGCACGGTGTGCAAGGAAAGCGCAGACCATTGAGTCGACACCGCCGCTCGTTGCGCATAGTGCCGTATCATGTCCGACCTGATTATGAATTTCTTTTGCCTTTTCGTCAACAAATCTTTTCGCATTGAATGCCATCAAACCTCCTTAGATGTATCATATTACATATGGGCAGAGGTGTGTCAATGTCCTACGTAGAGTGGTGCCCGGTGGGAGAATGTCCGCTTACAAATGTTGCTTTTAATCCCCGATAGGTTATATCCAGTGAATTGCACAATGCAACACAATGTCATATGTTGAAATTTGACTGATGATAAAAAGGGCTTGACTCGTAAGACGAGCGGGCGTATAGTTTGCCAAAATAGAGGTACGATGTATCTATCAGCGGCACTCATTTTACATGATTGGGCGAAGCTGTTCAACAAGAATTGGCTTTCGTGCTGCATTTACACATTTTGTGTTGTTCTGCTTGTTTGTGGATGTGGCAACGAAAATTGTTTCATGAAGCCATATATAACGTCTGGCGAACGGGAGCCTGCTGTATCGCCGGATGGAGAATTCATAGCATATACTAATGAAGGTAAAGACGAAATATGGTTATTTGAAGTTGCGACGGAAGAGAGCGCATATCTTACTGATGGAAGTCTACCAGATTGGTCGCCAGATGGTGAATGGATAGTGTATGTCAAGAATAGGAATATTCATAAGATAAATGTTGCGACCAAAGACGTTACGCAACTAACTACGTGGGGCTCGTGTTTCTTCCCCGCTTGGTCACCGTCTGGTAACCGCATCGCGTTCGACACAGACTATGATGACCCAGAAGGAGCCAAAGTAATTTGGTTAATGGACACTAATGGCACAAATCTGAAAGATATCAGTGTACATGGAACCGGTGAATGGCGCCAGCCCAAATGGTCACCTTCAGGTGTCCAAATTGTTCACATTAGGTATGTAAACGTGACGTACCCGGAGATTTTCGTCATGGATTCTTCAGGACAGAATGGCGTACGGTTGACTGACAATCTGATTCTCGACGAGAGTCCCGTATGGTCGCCCGCTGGATCAAGGATCGCTTATGTCAGCGCATCCGAGTATGTAGACTATAACATTTGGACAATGGACACAACTGGCGCCAACACTGCACAACTAACATCAACCGGTGGATGCGATCCAACCTGGACCCCAGATGGTAACTGCATTGTCTACGCCATGGAGGAGATAACTGAAAAAGCAACCTACATCGAAGTTGTCTATCACCTATGGATAATGAATACGGATGGTACAGAGAAAAGACAATTGACTTTTGGCAACAGCGGGGGCAGATCTGGAAAATAGATCATATTCTATTAATCATCTGCTTTGATTGTTTGTTCTCTTCTACAATGAGAAGATTCAAGAAATATTGTTATTCAATCATTTGCTGTCTGTTAATGATTCTCATGTGCGCGAATGAAGAAGATAATGCCCCGTATACTAACATATCACAGACAATTGGTAAATCTGTTACGCCGTCAGTAGCAGTCGGAAATGATGGAACTGTGTATGTTGTTTGGGCCGAGAGTACGGGCGTAAATAATTTTGAGATATTTTTCACAGAGAACCTTGGCAATGGTTGGTCTAATCTCGTAAACATATCCAATAACACGACCTATTCTGTGGCACCAACTATGGCAACAGACGGCTCAGGCAACGTCCATGTCTGTTGGTGGGATTTTATTTTCGAAGGCCCAGACAATATGGCATTGTATCGCATGCGCCGGCTGATGGGACATGGGACACTATTCAAGTTGTTGCCCATTCAGCCACGGTGTCCGGTTCGGTGGTCAGATTGCCGCGAATTGCCGCTGGCCTTGATGATGTGGTTTATGTTATGTGGTGGGGTTACATAGAAGAATCAGGGTTGCGTTATCGGATAAAGACAGGTGACCAATGGTCAGATATCATGACGGTACCCGGTTTGCTTGCCCATAATCCAGCTCGCCTAACAGTTGACGTGTACAGGAATCTTCATATTGCATACGAGGGTAGTGATGCAATTCACTATGAAATGCTTACAGCGGGCGGTACCTGGCAAAATTTCACTACCGTAAATGAAGGATCTCAATTCCGTCTGCGACCAGATATAACCACTGACGGGACTGGTGTTGTTTACGTAACCTGGAGTATGCCGGATGAAGAATATTACATTTACTATTCAGAGAATAGTGCCGGTACGTGGGCATCACCAACAAAATTACCCATGCATAAGCCCGACGATATTGGGTTTGAGAGTGCACTTGACGTCGATGGCGAGGAGCGTCTGCATTTCGTGTGGCAGAACAGGACAAAAGATTCAACCACAAATCAATATGGCGAGACCGACATATACTACGTCTATCGATTAGTCAGTGGTGCGTGGAGCAGTGTGTACAATATTTCTAATACTATGGGCATTTCGTTAATTCACGAAGGTTGCCTTGCGGTGGACGAGCAAGGAGGTGCCCATATTGTCTGGGCAGATAACGAATTGGGCGATTATGATATTTTTTATCTAAAGATACCCGAAGACAGCCTTTAGAACGACGATTGGTTTGGGATGGCTCTGGGGTCAGGTCTTGACTATTGACAAATCAGCATACCTAATATCAAAACAAAAGTTTTAATACCCCTGAACATCAAGTCAGGTATGGCGAAAATGTGAGAATTGTCAATAGTCAAGACCTGACCCCAATGGTTGGCGGGCGTTTTTATTGACTTTTTGCTTTTTTTCGCTACAATAGGCAAAATGAAGAAGATTGCGATATGCAATCAGAAAGGCGGGGTCGGCAAGACCGCGACTGCGGTGAACATTACGGCCGGGCTTTCACTGGCCGAGAAGAACGTTCTTCTGATCGATATTGATCCACAGGCCAATTCAACGAGTGGTTTGGGGATCGATTACAAAACCCTGAGCAGATCAATATATGATTGTCTCTATGAACCAAGTCTGGTCAGAGAGATAACCTTGAAGACCAAGTGGCCCAGGATATCGGTTCTTCCTTCGACGACCGATTTAGCAGGCGCCGAGATTGAACTCGTTGACGAGGCTGACCGGGAATCCAAACTGAAGAACGTGCTGTCACTCATCGGTTTCGAATATGATTTCGGGATCATCGACTGCCCGCCGTCGCTCGGTCTTCTTACGATCAACGCACTGGTCGCTTGCGATAGTGTAATCATTCCAATTCAGTGTGAATATTATGCATTGGAGGGCCTGGAGAAATTGTTGAAAACATTGAAGGCGCTGAAGAACGATCTGAACAAGAATCTCGTGATCGAGGGTATTCTCTTGACGATGTACGATGCAAGGTTGAATCTGGCAAAAGATGTCGTTGAGGATATCCAAACGCACTTCCCAGACGTTGTCTTCAAGACCGTAATCCCGCGGTCGGTACGGGTCGCCGAATCGCCTTCACATGGAAAATCAGCAATTCATTATAATATTGTATCTTCGGGGTCTCAGGCTTATCTGAGTTTGACAAGGGAGCTTTTAAATCATGCGTAGACGGGCATTGGGCAAGGGCCTTGAGTCGCTCATTCCGACCAAGGAAAAGGAAGTCTTTCAGGAAGGTTATCGGATGATCCCGATAAATGCTATTAAGAGGAATCCATATCAACCAAGGGCTCCGATTGACGAGTCCGAAATCAGGGATCTGGTCGCATCGATAAAAGAGAAAGGGGTCATCGAGCCAATCATCGTGAAGCGCAGTGGCGACGGTTTTATACTCGCTGCCGGCGAAAGACGTTTGAAGGCGGCGCGTACTGCTGGCCTTAATGAGATCCCTGCCGTAATCAGGGATCTGAGCGAGCAGGAATTGCTCGAGATCGGTCTGATCGAGAACCTTCAGCGTAAGGATCTGAATCCGGTTGAGGAAGCTCAGGCCTATGAACAGCTGAACAGTAAATTCAAACTAACTCACGACCGGATAGCGCTTCTCGTTGGTAAGGACAGGTCGACCGTGACCAATGCTTTGAGGCTCTTGTCGCTTCCCAGGCGAGTCGTAGATTACTTGAGAACTGGTAAGATGAATGCCGGACACGCGCGTGCTCTTCTGGCACTGAACGATGAAATGCAGATCGTCCATATTGCCGAGCGTATCGTTGCGGAAGACCTATCGGTCCGCCAGGCCGAGGCAATTGTCAGGAAGCTGGGCAAGAAACCGCGCATTACACTGGCAAAGAGCAAAGAGCCGAACATCGTCATGCTCGAAGAAGAACTCTCTAAACTGCTCAGGACGAAAGTAAGCATTGAGTGGAAGAAAAACCGGGGTTCGATAGTCATCCACTGCCTGAGTGTAAATGATTTCAATCGCATCTACGAATATCTAAAAAGAAGTAAGAAGTAGATAATAGCCTTCAATATTCGCTTAGCATTACTCATTTGTAACGGGTGACAATTGTCTCTCTTGGAAGAATTCTACATGTGTGCGGTTTGAAATTTGGGATACACGGGCTGAAGTGGTCGGCGCTCGTTGCAGGTATTGACTTGACAACAATTCTTAGCTATAATTTTTAGAAATGCATATACCGGAAGTTATTGTAATTTCGAAGAATAAATACGAAAAATTAGGGGTGTTGCTCGAAGAATTTTGCAGTCAGGCTAACACAATCTGGGCTTTGTTTTCGACTCTTGCTGGCCAGTTGGTTGTCCAGCGTGGCTTTGTTGATTCATTCGATGTCCTAACGATCAATGCGGTTGCCTGCAGTATCTTCAATTCAACGATGGAACTTGCTCATATTGTTGGTGACAAAAAGTTTTCCAGTTTCTTGCAGGAGGGCGCCAGTGCTAGTATGTACTATACTTGCATTGATGATGATTATCTGTTAGTGACTCTCTTTGATAATCGCACACTGCCTGGTTTGGTAAGGGTCGCGGCCGCTGATTTTTGTGCCGAGGCTGTAAGAATACTGGAAACTGAGGGATGAAAACAGAACAAACATTCGATAGTTTTTATATTTATGAGGGAAACAGAGTAGCCTTCAGTGCAGCAAAGAAGATCGTTGAATTTCCCGGCGTAGTATTCAATCCACTCTATATTTACGGGGGCAGAGGTTTGGGCAAGACTCATCTACTCTCGGCTATCAACCTCGAGTTGACCAAGACGCATACTTCGTATTTCCTCACCGCAAAGCAGTTTGAAACAAAATTCAAAAACCGTGGTGGTTTAGATGCACCTTTGGTTGTGGACGATATTCACGAAATCGGCGATGAATATAAGAAGAGGTTGAGTGAGGTTTTGGAACAGGCACTCCGCGACAATATTCAGGTATGTTTCTCCGCAAATGCCTTACCGCAGACTATCAGCGGGTTCACGCCAAGAATATGTAATATGATCAATGGTGGTCTGATTTGTGAGTTATTGCCGCTCGAACAAAAGATCCGGAAGGATATTATTAGAATAAAAGCTGATGAAGCGGGTATTATCCTGTCCGATGAGATCGTCGAAGAATTAGCTTGTATTCCGGTCGGTTCTGTTGGCGTGATCGACAACATGGTCAGGCGCCTTGTAACCTATTCGTCTCTGGGTAACCTGGCGATCGATGCAAATAGCATTAAGTTTATTCTTAAAGAGCTGTTTCCACAGAAGAAAGTGTCTCCAATACCTTCCTTGTTGAAGGAGACAAACCGAGATGATGTCTGGGGTCTTGAAGATGTTGAGGCTCCGTCTGTCAAGGAAGAATACCAGAGGCGGATTTCTATTTGGAGAAAGAGAGGGTTTGATGTTTCTCTTCTGAAAAAGTCGTCGTCGAAGGACACGCTCGAACTGAGACGCGCATATCATGACTATGTAGAAAGAGTGAGAAGGTTAATTAGACTGCAAAACATCTTTGCCAGCATAGACCGCAAGAAATCACCAGCCGATGCGATGAAGATCGAAATGCGATTATTCAACCCTGATAGCATAGTGGAGATCGAAAAACTCCTCCAGGTATCTGGTGAGTCCGAGCGAAGCAATAGAAAATGGCGTAAGTTCAATGAATTCATCCTGGGCTTCTGCAATAAGCTCGTATGGGATGCTTATCACGATAAGGTGCTGGATAAACTAGGAGAGTATAACCCGTTTGTTATCCTGGGAAATAGTGGTACGGGGAAGACTCATTTTCTTGAAGCGGTCTGTGATGATCTGCTGTCTCGTAATATATCAGTGATGTATCATGATCTGCGAAGTGCGGGGGAGAGCGGATTTCCAGGTTCTACTGTCGATCACGACGTTTTGTTATTGGACAATTTTGATGCGGTCTTCAATGCTTCTGAGAGCTTTATCAATGATATTGGCGAACTCCTTGAGAGATTCAGAGGTGAAGGAAAGCAAGTGATCATCGCCTCTGTTCATCCGTCCACAGGAGTTGGGTTACCAGCTTCGCTCAAGGGTATTTTTGATGAAGGCAAAGTTGTGGAACTTGAAAAACCTTCGGCCGATGTTATCAGCCAATATGTCAGAAGAAAGATGCCCTCCGACGCGGAAGAAACGTTTGATGACATATTCAAAGAAGGGATTCCGGAATTTGAATCGTTCTACGACATAGATTATTTTCTGCACGGCGCAGGTAGTGATGAGTCAGGTATTGTACCACTTGGGTTGCCTGGCGAGGGAGAAACGGTAGAAACCGAGACCGAGAGCACGAGCGACGCAGCTGCTGAAAAGGTTTTGAAGCAGGCAAAGTCTGAAGTCACAGTAGATATCCACGATGATGACAATTACATGGTTCCCGAGGTGCGAAATGAATTGCTCATGGAAAGATTTTGAGAGATTGGTGGATTTGCGGATAACAACGGGGAACATCCATGGCGATTAAAGGCTCCTTGGTCGAGGCATCACTGCCCGAGGTAATCCAACTCCTTGCATATTCACTCAAATCAGGTTGTCTATCCGTGACCGATGGCAGTAATTTCGGCAATATCTTTCTACAGGACGGCAAAATAGTTCATGCCACAATACTCAAACGTGATTCACGACTTGGAGATTCCCTGCTTGGGAGGCGTCTCTTTGACAAGAATATTCTTAAACAAGCTCTTGGTGTTCAAAAGGCAAAGAAAAAAAGGATCGGAGAAATCCTCGTTGAGATGGGCGCAATTTCACGTCAGATCCTAGAAGAAGAATTAAAACGTCAAATCGAAGACGCGATATTCACTATGCTCACATGGAATAAAGGTTATTTCAATTTCGAGGAAGGATTGCTGCCGGCGGCTGGCGAGCATACTATTCAGCTTTCGTCGAAGGATTTGCTGTTGGGGAGCGCCAGACGCATCCCAACATGGCAGGAAATTCAGGAAAGGTTACCGCCCGCCGGGAAGATCCTGGTCGCGAAGGAAGATGGAAAAAGTCTTGAACTTACTGAATCGGAAGAGAGAGTCTTAGCATTGACTGACGGCGAAAAGAGTATCGATGAAGTTGTGAAGAAATCGGGGATTGATTTCCATGAAGCGTGCAAGGCAGTGTATGTTCTGTTGACCGCCGGTGTTATTGAAGAGCCGAAGACCCGTGTTGAGAAGAAATTCGTATCTGGTGATGAGGGCGAGCACAGGAACATGGGGCTTGCATACTATCAGAGTACGCAATATGATGAGGCCGAGAATGAATTCACAGAAGTTCTCGACGATGATCCTGAGGACACCGAGGCTTTGTTCTACCTTGGTATGATTGCACTTGCGCGCGGTAATGACGACAGTGCAAAGGATTATTTGGAGAGGGCGCTCCAGAAGGAAAGGCGTGTGTCAATACTCTCAAATATGGGGTATCTCTTCATTCGCGTGAAGCTTTTTAAGGAAGCGATTGATTTACTTGAGGAAGCACAGAAACTCGAGCCTGATAATTTAAAGGTAAATCTGAATCTCTCCATTGCACGCTACAATTTGGGTGAATTGGACAGAGCCGATCGGGGTTTTCAGCATGTTTTGAGTATTTCCGAAGACCTCATTACTCCCTACCTTTATCTTTCGCTCATAAATGTTAAGAAGGGTGATGTTAAGACCGCGATCGCTTTGCTCTCAAGTGCCGTTGAGAGATTCCCTGAGTCTGCTGCGTTCAAGAATAACCTGGCATTACTCCGTGAGAGTATTGAGGAGAATGAAACTGCAGAGAGTCTTTACCTCGAGGCGCTGTTACTTCAACCCGGAGACAATGTCCTGTTAAAGAACATTGCCAATCTATACTACAGGCTTGGTCTGTATGGTGGCGCTCTTGATTATTACGAGCAGATACCGGAGAACGACCGTGATGCTCGTACCTCCGTACGATTGGGGCGTGTGTATCTATTAAAGGGTGATGGGAACAATGCTCTGAATCAATGGAAACGTGCTCAGGCATTAGATCCCAAGAACGACAGATTGCGACAGGAAATTGAGATTCTTGGTGATTTTATATCCGTCTGAATATAATCGCTGAAAATAAGATGGGGAGAATGCTTGCCCAGAAGCATGTGGCAAAATCTTTGAATTTTGCTGTCCGTTTGGTTCACCGAGTTGGTGATGACATAGCAAGGCAGTCCCGCAGAGGCCTCCGGGTGTCCTTCAAAGGAGAAATCGATCTCGTTACGCAGTTTGATCGTGATGCTCAGGAGAAAATCGTCGCTGCCTTGAGCCGCGAATACCCGGACCACGGGATATTAAGCGAGGAAGACATCAATACGAATCCCGATAAGGACGTTCGGTGGATCGTTGATCCGCTCGATGGGACCACCAATTTTGCCCACGGCCTGCCGATATGGGCAATTTCCGTCGGGCTTGAGGTTGATGATGACGTTGTCCTCGGTGTCGTATACGACCCGAATAGGTGTGAAACTTTTACCGCGGTCAAGAATTGCGGGGCACGTTTGAATGGACGTAAGATCCGTGTGTCGCGCACCCGGAAGCTTGACAGAAGTCTGCTTGTGACAGGTTTCCCTTATGACATTCGGAGCAGCACACGGAATAACCTACAGCAATTCGGCGAATTCGCGGTGCGTGCACGTGCAGTCAGAAGGCTCGGTTCAGCAGCGTTGGATTTATGCTACACGGCATGTGGGCGATTCGATGGTTATTGGGAATTAAAATTGTCACCCTGGGACCAGGCCGCCGGTTCGTTGATCCTGAGAGAGGCGGGGGGTAAGATCACGGATTTCAAAGGCCGTGCCTTCAATATCTACGGTGATGAAGTACTTGGTACAAACGGCTTGATACATCGCCAAATGATGAAGGTTTTGGCAAAAGT
>Ga0224495_10000710_pt1 | contig 25521 bp, 27 predicted proteins | sample SF_Jul11_sed_USG_FD_168128 | JGI IMG/M metagenome (GOLD analysis project Ga0224495, IMG submission 168128) | Sediment microbial communities from San Francisco Bay, California, United States - SF_Jul11_sed_USGS_4_1 | ecosystem: Environmental > Aquatic > Marine > Sediment | place: USA: California...
GAACCGAAACCGAGTTGGTTGTAACGATTGCCAAAGCATTGGAACAAGTCACAGCAAGTGACTGTCTCGGCTGGTTCAAGTCCTGTGGTTATGCGGCATAGATATATGAAAAATTCAATTGCTATAACACTGTTGCAGTATTCGTGCCGTCTCCAAGTGTATGGATTGAAAATTCGATTCGCCCCGGCCGTCATCTTGCAAAATATGACCCTGGATTGTCTCTGTGCTTATTTGCTGATGACGCTGGAGATTCGAAATACCGGCAGCAGCAGCGCAATGGCAATGGTTCCGATGATTCCGCCCATGAGGGTGATCATCAGCGGTTCGATAAGCGAGGTGGCGGTGCGGATGGAGTTTTGAAGTTTTTTGCTGAGAAAAATCGAAACCTTGTCCGAGACCTGTCCGATCTGTCCGGATTTTTCACCCGCCCGAAGCATCTGGATAATGCCCGGTGCAATGAGATTCCTGTCGCCGGACATCATGATGGCATCGGAGAGTTGGTACCCGTCGCGAATCCGGGCGTCTGTATACATCCACAAACGCTGGAAATAATAATTATCGGAGGACATTTTCATGACCTCCAGGGCATCGAGCAGGGAGACGCCGGTATTGACCATGGTCGCCAGAATTCGCATGCTGCGGGTCATGACGGCATCGGTTAACATGGTTCCGAAAATGGGCGTACGGACCTTGATCCAGTCAATGATTTTGCGTCCGTTCGTGGTGTGCTTCCAGACAGAAAAAGCCCAGAACGCCGCAAACCCCGCCGTCACGGCAAGGGCAAGAAATACCGGATTTCCCAAGAGCGAACTGCAATTAACCAGCACCTGAGTCAGTTTGGGCAGGGCCGTTCCCCTGGCCTGATAGATTTTGGTGAATCGCGGCAAGACAAAAAACATCAGCGATCCGGTCGCGGCAACCGCCATCAGCAGCATTACGAGGGGGTAGATCATCGCGCTTTTAACCTGCTTGCGCGTTTCGGCCTCGGCATTGAGGTACCCGCTGAGCACTTCGAGCATCTCAGCCATTTTTCCGGACGCCTCGGAGGCCTGAACCATGCTGACAAACATCGTGTTGAATATCCGGGGATAGGCCGTCAAAGCCGATGAAAAGCAGTCTCCGTTTTTGATCTGCCTGGCAAGATCGGCAATTACGGTCTGAAAGGTTCCGGGGCGCATTTGCTCCCCGATGGCTTCAATCGCGTCGCTGAGGACAACGCCGCTGTCCAGCATCACCGACAACTGGGTCGTAAACAGAACCAGATCGGCCTGCTTGACACGCGCATTACTGGTTACGGCCGGCTGGCCGAGCGACCCGCGGTCATTGGAATAAATACCGGTTCTCTGAACCTCCTTATTCGTAACGGATTTTTCCATCATTTGTAACGGCATTGATATCGCTCACTGTTATTCCATGATATTAGCGACACGTAAAATTTCATCAATCGTAGTAATCCCGGCCTTGACTTTTTGGATGCCGTCGATGTGTAAGGGAACCATCCCGTTTTCAACCGCTGTCAATCTAAGCTGCTTCAAGGGCACATCCTGTGTAATCATATCCAGAACCTTGTCATCCGGGATAAATAATTCATGGATCGCAATCCGGCCGATATAGCCGCTGTTACGGCATTTCTTACAGCCCAAGCCGCGATAAAAGGCGATCTCCTGACCGGCCCATTGCGTCGCTGTTCGACGGATGCTGCGGGACGGTTCATATTGTTCCTTGCAGTTGGGACAAACTTTGCGTACCAACCGCTGGGCAAGCACGGCAATCAGCGAGGCACTGACCAGATACGAAGGGACGCCCAGATCTACCAGCCGAGTGATCGCTCCGGGCGCGTCGTTGGTATGCAGGGTCGAAAGGACCAGATGCCCGGTTAAGGCGGCCTGTACCGCGATATTGGCGGTATCCCGGTCGCGGATTTCACCGACCATAATCACGTCGGGGTCCTGACGCAGCAGCGACCGAAGCGCACTGGAAAACGAAAACCCGGTCATGTCATGCACTTCGAACTGATTAATCCCGTGAATGTTGCATTCGACGGGATCTTCGACGGTACAAATATTGACCTGTTCGCCGTTCAGCTCGGACAAACCGGCGTACAGGGTTGTATTCTTGCCGGAACCGGTCGGACCGGTCACCAGAACAATCCCGTTGGGGTGATTGAGCACCTTCTTGAACATCTGCAGGTTTTCATAGCTGAAACCCAACGATTCCAGGTTTGTCAGCATCTTGCGGAAATCAATCACACGAATGACAACTTTCTCACCATAGACGCCGGGCATCACAGAGACACGCAAATCAACGGGTTTGGATTGGACCAGCACGTGAATACTGCCGTCCTGAGGCAGCCGCCGCTGGGCAATGTCCAGTTCGGCCATGATTTTGATGCGCGAGACTATCGCCGCATGCATTTGATACGGCGGCCGCAGTTTCTCATAGAGCTGACCGTCAACACGATAGCGAACACGCAATTTTTTCTCATCCGGCTCAATATGAATATCACTGGCGTTTTCCTGAACCGCCGAATAAATCAGATAATTGACCAACTTGACGACCGGGGACTGCCCCGCCACCTCTTCCAAATCGGTGATGTCTTCGGGCAGGTTTTCGATCATCGCAAAATCTTCGAGCGCCGCATCGTCGATGATGTCGTCGATGACGAACACATTCGCCGCGGGCAGATAGTTCTGCAGCGTGGAATGGATATCCTTGGCAGTGGCACAGACAACCTGTACATGGCAATCGCTGAGCCGCTGGATTTCTTCAATCACAAAGACATTGGACGGTTCGCTGAGGGCGACGGTCAGGGTATCGTGAACCTTGAACAGCGGCAGGACCACATACTCCTCGAGGAAATCCCTGGGCAGTAATTCGACAATCGCCGGATCGCAGAGTTTGGGCGTCAGGGGAGCATACGGCACATCATAGGCCTCGGCCAGGGCCGAGCATATCTGGTTATCCGTGCAAATCTCAAGTTCGACCAGCAGTTCACCCAAGAGCTTACTGTGGCCGACGGCCTTTTGCTGCTCCAGGGCCTTGTCGATCTGCGCCTGGGTGACAACGCCGCGGTTCAGCAGCACCTGCCCAAGCGGTAACCGTGTTTGTATCGCTGTTTTACTCATTGTTATCCGAATATCCGTCACGTGAAACTCTTGACGGCCTCTGTCAGTTCCGTATAGGTATCAAACTGAGGCAGCAGCCGGGTCAACTCAAGAATCTTCATACAGGTTTCATCGAGTCCGGCAATTTTGAACTGCCGTGTATTTTCTCTGCATTTCTCACCCAGATCCACAAGGTATTCCAGTGCCTGGCTGTCAATGAAGGCCACCTTGCTCATGTCCATCACAATGCCGGAGACTTTTGAGGCAAACGCATTGCTGGTCTCCGTTTCGAGCGACTTCAGCGTTTCGCCGGTAAACTCGCCCTGCAACTGCAGAACCATCACATCGTTATATTTTTGGGCTTCGATTTTCACCGGATCAATGCTCCTACAGCTTCGACTCCATATTCATCAAAATTACTATAATCCCAGCTTTCAATAAATCCGTCCTGAATAATCTGCCAGAGTTTATCAACATCATTGTCCAGAAAGACCCGTGCGACTTCTTCATCAAACTGTGTTCCGATCCCGCCTTCAATAATCGCCAGGGCTTTTTGGGTGGTCATTGCGTCGCGATAGACACGGCCGGAGGTCATGGCGTCAAAGGCGTCGGCCAGACTTATAATCTTGGCAATGAGCGGAATCTGATCCCCTTTGAGCCCATGCGGGTATCCCTTTCCGTCGATTCGTTCATGGTGGCTCAGAACGCCGGGGATGATTTCCTCCATCTGGCGAATTCCGGACAGAATAGAGGCCCCGATTCGCGGATGCGACTGAATGACGGCGTATTCTTCATCCGTCAGGCGGCCGTTTTTGCGTAACATGGACTCGACGATCCCGATTTTCCCGATGTCATGCAGCAGGCCGGCCAGATAGATATGGTGAATCTGTTTATCCGACAAGGGATGAATACGGGAAAATCGCTCTGCAATCCAGCGGGAGATGAATGCCACGCGTTCGGAATGACCCCGTGTGTACTGGTCCTTGGCATCGATGCTGCTGGTCAGAGCTTTTAAGCAGCCGATAAATAATTCCTTGAGTTCGTCAAAGAGATGGTTGTTCTCAATAAACACCATGCACTCATTGGCGACAGAGTTGAACAACTTGATGTCGGTGGTATCAAAATCGGGCTTATCGATCACATTCGTCGCCACCATATACCCCAGCATACGATCAGCACTGCCCAGCGGTACCGCAATGATATTCCGGACGGACTGGGGCCATTGGTATTTCAGCGGACCGTCGACCAAGCTGTCTGTAAGGGCCTCTTTGCCGGCCTGCAGTTCCATGATGAGATTCATCTGCAGAATATCGGCATGCAGCGGGTCGATGGCCATCACGCCGGAACCGGCTGACAGCATCAACTGTTTACGGTCATCCACCGTGCGTTCGATGAAGATCCCGATCCCTTCGACCTGAACCAACTGCGTTAACTGATCACAGGCCATCTGAAGATAGGATGCACTGGATTGCGTCACTTTCATATTGGTGCTGAGATTGTACAGCAGGACGATCTCTTCATAGGCGCGGGACAGTTCGTTACTGAATTTCTCAAACTGCTGCGGCACCTTATCGGCATCCGAAAAGTTTCTGCAAAAATCGTCCAGAATACAGGCGAGGTAGCTTTTTTCACGATCCGATCTTTCGTTCCGGACCGGACCGGTATCGATCACCGCTACGGCAATGATAGATTGTTCGGCTTTCACAGGGCATGCCAGCACGGTTTCCGTCACCCAGGCGGCGGATGGGGCAGGCCCCTGGAGGGTCTCGCCGCATATCAGTGCGATCTGCGAGGCATCGCTTGCATAATCGCCTGCGTCACTTTGCAGAACGCAGTTTTGCTGCGGATCGAAAACCAGCAGATTTAGTCCCAGCAGATTCAGCTTATGCGCCAGTTCGTTCAACCGGCCAAGCTGCGGGTCCGATATTGTTTGTGTTATCGTGTTGTTCATCAGGGTCTCTTTTTATAAGCTTATTATTCACACTCAAACCGTTGCCGACTGTGCAAGTACGTCCTCAATTGTCTGGAGCACTTCTCGCGGACTAAAGGGCTTGCTCAGGCAGGCGGCAATGTGCAGCTTTTCTTTCTGGTCCTCTTCGATTGAAAAGCCCCGCGCTGTCAGCATAATGACCGGGATATGAGTGGTATCAGAATTTTGACGCAGTTTTTCGATCAATTCCAGACCACTCATGACCGGCATCTGATAATCCGTGATAATAATATCGGGTGCGTTTTGACATGCCAGATCATAGGCCATACCGCCGTTTTCAGCGGTCATCACCTCGTAGCCATTGTTTTTCAGCTTAATCGAAACCACCTGAACAATATGAAATTCATCATCCACAACCAATGCTTTTCGTTTATCCATATTAACTCCTGTATTGTTGGATTCTGGATGCCGCCCGTCATGATACCGACTGGGCCGCAGTTTCTTTTGATAACGGCAGCACAAACCCGAACGTACTTCCCTGTCCGGGGGTACTGGTCACAAAAACCGAGCCGCCATGGACTGTTTCGACTATTTGTTTGACCAGATTCAGTCCCAATCCGGTCCCTTTGGCATATTTATTATTGGCCTGGACCCGATAAAATTTATCGAAGACATGGTCCACATCTTCTGCAGGAATACCGACACCGGTGTCTGTAATGGTTACGGTGATTTGCCCTTCCGCCTCATTTAAGACAGAATCTACCGTGATCCGGCCTTCGGCCGGAGTATATTTGACGGCATTGCTGAGCAGGTTAATCACGACCTGCGAAATCATATCGCGGTCAATATTGACCTGATCGTAGAGAATGGGCGCCGGTGACTGAATCGTGATATTCTTTTCCTGCGCATAACTGGTAATCATCTCAACGGCATCCCGAATGACCAGCGCCAAGCTGTGGGTTTCCCTGGAAACCTTGATGAGGCCGGACTCGATTCGTGAGATATTCAGAATATCCTCGATCAACCGGCTGAGCCGCTGCGCCTGACTCTGAATGACGCCGCAAAACTGCTGGATTGTTTCTATGTCTTCGGCTTCGCCGTCAACCAGCATTTCGGCATAGGCATTGATTGAGGCCAGCGGCGTCTTGAGTTCATGCGAGACATGGCTGACGAAATCGTTTTTCATCCGGGCCACTTCTTTTTCCCGCGTAATATCATGCAGCACGGTAACGATCTGCAGAACCCCACCCCGGCCGTCTTCCACACAGGACAGTACCGTATCATAGCTGACGGGATTTCCGGATTCTTCCATTGTCAGTTCGTGACGCACCTGGGCGGTCCGGCTGGTGCGGCTTTTACTGATCATGGCGACAAGTTCTTCAGATGGAATCATTTTTTGTGCCGGTTGGAAGACATCACGATCAAATTTAAACCCGAATATGTTTTCTGCGGACGCATTGGCCAAAATGATTCTGTCTCGGTTATCGGTTACAATCACCGCATCGTGAATGCTGTTCAGCACGGTCTCGACGCTGTTTTTTTGCTGACTGAGCAATTGAAGCTGCCATGTAACGCCCTGGTTTTCGTTTTGCAAGGTTTTCATTTTTTGATTTGACCCATCCAAAAACTGTTCGGCGGCGATCCAGACTTCATTCAAGATCGAATCGGCGGGATATTCGGAGGTGAGCCGAATCTGTGAGCCAACCGAAATTGAATGGGCCATCGCCTGCAACTGGCGAACGTACCCGGCCAACATAAACCCGACAGCCGCGAACGATAAAAGCACGACTGCCATTGACAGCACCGTGATTGTTCCGGACATGGATGCAAGGACGGCAGTGATTGAAAAAACCGTCGCAATCAGACCAACGCCTATCACAAGTCCCCAGTTGATATATTCTTTTTTCATAAATGTTAAACTATCCTCACAGCGGATGTATTGTCTTTTTCATAAATGACGCGATGAGTTCATTGTTCGGGTCCAATTGCTCGGCCTTTTCAAAAGCAGCGTTGGCCTGCCTGTTCTGGCCCAACTGCTGATAACAGCGGCCGGACATGAACCACGCAAACGCAGCCAACTCGCTGTCGTCTGTAATCTTATAAAAAGCCTGCAAGGATTGTTCATAGAGACCCTGCATATACCGGGCACTACCCAATACGGCATAGGCCTTGGGCCAGGAGGGTTTGGTTTTGAGCGCATTGACTGCACAGTAGGAAGCGCGTTTGGGATCATCCAGTCCCAACGATGCCTGTGCCATATTCATCCAGATGTCCGCATCATCTCGATAAACAACCGACAATTTGTCGTACCAGAAAACTGCACTGGCATACTGCTCTGAATTAAATAAACAACTCGCCAGAGAACGCATCGTTGCATAATAACGCTCATCTTCAGGATCATACTGATTGAGCAACCGTTCGAACTTTTCAGCACCCCGCTCCCAGTTGCTTTGGGTAATATATGCATAACCAGCCGGTTCCAGGATTTCCGGACGATCTCCATGCATAACCTGAGCTTGTTCATATAGCTGAATAGCCTGTTCCGGCAGACCAATTCGCTGTAACAGGCGCGCTTTTGACAACATCAGTTCCAGATTTTGCGGCTGCCTGGAAAGAGCATGATTAATTGTCTGAAGTGCCTTTTCCAACTGATGGATTTCTATATAAATTTCGGTAAGACTGACAACGTAACCTGCATTCGCCGGCATTAAATCGACTGCATGTTGATAGCATTCTAAAGCCCGCTCATAATCCTTGTCCAAAACGGCTAATGAGCCAAGGAAATGCCAGCCCCGATCCAGTCGCGGATCCAGTTCGACCGCCTTTTCAAATGCCCGGTGTGCCTGTTCATTGCGGCCCTCTATGAAATGAATGCGCCCAACTAATACATAGGCGCCCGGCAGTTCGGGATCGGCCTGGATACACTTGACAAGCTCGTTTTTGGCCTTCTGAACCCGACCCTGCTCAAGCAAATTTTCAATGGCTGGCAACTGTGCCGAAGCCGTAGACTTTTCCCAGCGCTCAACCATCGCCTGTTTCTTTTGGGCATGGGATTCATTACAGCCGAAAAGCCCGACAAGCAAACCAGCCAGGCACACTGTAACAACCATTTGTTTTTGTTTGTTCATAATCCACCCTGTCTTTCTTCCATCAGTGAGGGTAAACGGATTCCGGCAGCCAATTTATGCCGCCGGAATCCGTCAATTGTTTACTGCACTGCATCTTTACCGACGGAACCACTTGTCGGATTCTTCCTTTTCAATCGTTCGAAGCATAATACGTTCGATGTTCTGAACTTGGTCGGGCTGTGTTTCACGAATGATCCGTTCTTTCAGGCGTGTCTCATCAAGATAGCTGCGTTTAATATCCAGAGGACTGTTCAGTAAACACAATGCCGCTTCTGGCTGCCCCTCTGTATAGAGTTTGACAGCCTTGGCGTAACGGTCTTCGTCAATCTTTGCCCGGCTCATCCAATAGAGGTTTTGACGTCCATCATTGACTAAACGCATAACATCTTCAAGACGGCCGGCACCATCTGCCTCTTCAGGTGTATTAATAATATGGGGCGTAATCAAAACGATCAGTTCTTTACGCTCAGATTTATCATCAACACTTCTGAACAACTCTCCAACAACAGGAATGTCGCCGATGACAGGAAGCTGCTCACGTGACAGATTGGTTTCTTCTTTGAAAAGCCCGCCTAAAACAATCGTTTGATTGTCCTTAACCATTACGTTTGTAATGACTTCAGTCGTACTTTTACTAGGAAGCCCGCCAACAACTTCACCGTTACTTTGTTCGGGACGGATTTCCATTCGAATCATACCATCTCTACCGATAAATGGACGGAATTCCAAGACCGTTCCACTTTCAAGAAATTCGACCTGTTGGGTCGCACCGTCTGCATTTGAATTGGTCAAACTCAGATAGCCATCTTCGCTACCAATGATCAGCTTTCCGGCCTGTTTATTCAATGCCAGGATCTTGGGATTGGCCATCACGGTGACATCGGTCACCGTTTCTACCGCTTTCACCAATGCAGCAATGTTATCAAAGGTAACACCAACTGTCATGCCGCCTGTTGTAACAGAAGGCGCAAAGCCATCCTGGAGGAAACCGTTGCCGCCAAGACTAATGGATGTCTCATCAAGAATATTCTTCCAGTCAATCCCGAACTTTGTGGTATCCGTCAGAGTCGCTTCCATAATCGTCACTTCCAGCAGTACCTGCATAGGTTCGACATCGACCTCAGACAGCACTTCACGAATCCGTTCGATATTTTCAGGGTAGTCTGAAATGACCAGTCGGTCCTGAACAGCCAGTGTGTCACCGCTCTTGCCGGCTTCCATTTCGGCTGGCGCCGCGGTGGTCTGACCTAATTTGCCGTATTCACTCAACAAAGGTTCAGCCAGTTTTTTTGCTTCATCGGAGTTGATGTAATTCAGTGTAATCATCGCATGTTCAAAGCGACTCTTATCAGCCATGAATTCTTCATTGGTGTACACCTTGATGAAATTGCCCTTGATCTCGTACTTGTGTGTACCCAGAATGGCCTGCATGGCTTCTTCAAAGGTTACATCGTACAGATTGGTCACGGTCACAATGCCGTCAACCGCGGCGGAGGGGACGATGTTCTTTTGATACATCTGTGCCAGCATCCGAAGCGCATCCTTGATGGGCATGTCTTTCTTAAAGGCAATCGTCTGGATGGACTGTCCCAGTACCGCATCCTGCACGACGACTTCGTCCGCAACCGCAGCCGGCTCATCCGCTCGAACCTGCCCCGCCAATAACACGACACTCAACATCGCTACAATCCATACTCCTATCACAGCCAGAGGCCTTTTCCCCACACCATTTGTTCGTTTTGCCAACATAAAACACCATCCTTTCTAAAATTCAAAGGTTTCAGCCATTTTCAACACGACTGAGATTTTATTCCACATAAACAACACTTCTTTTTCGCTGATTTTTTCCAAGGTTAACTCGTACTGGTCAGGTCCCTCTTTCACTGTCAGTGTCGAGCCGACAGATAAGATTTTGCCATCCACAAACGCCTGAAAGGGCTTGCCGCCTGCATCCTGGATAACGGCTTCCAGCGTCAGGCGTTTTGCGATTTTCTCAAGTCTGGTGTGGTGCATCTTTTCGGCGTTTTCGGCCGAATCCGCCCTGACATCCGAGCGATCATTGTTTTGCGAACCCTCCAATGCAAATGCGGTCCACCGGTCTGCGCTGAACAGATCATGCGACACTGTATCATTGCGTCCGGGCACCTGGGGCAATGCGACTGCTTTCAGGGTAAGGTTGCCGTCCGGCTGTGCCGTCTGAGTCATTTGCTCAATGCCCGCTGCGTCTTGGGCGTTGGCAGCGGCAGGCCCTTTCTTGCCGCTTAACAGCACACGTCCCCAGAGAATCCCCATGACCGCCAGCAAGACAATCATAGCGGTCGTCTTGGGGCTCATATTCTGCAACGCACCTGTCACGGGTATTTTTTTCGTTTGCATTTTATTTTTATGGTTCATGATTAACCATGCTCCGATTCATCCGGTTGATAATACACGCTGGCCTGCGTTTTCAGCTTGACGCCTGAATTCAAATCGGTGCCCCTGTCCAGCGTTACCTGCTCAATCCGAATCAGGCGGTTGATTTCCTGCAACGACTGAAAAAAGAAGAAAATCTGCTGCAGGGATCCTTTGCATTCGATGGTCAGGGGGATGCTGCAAAGCTGCTCAGACTTAATTTCGACGCCGGGTTGGACCAACTGATCGGTCAACCCGCATTTATTCATGACCTCGGCCACTTGCCGCCAAAGGGTCGCTAAATTGCGCCCTTGGGGCACTTTCTGTTCAAACGGCAGCAATTGTTTTTCGAGCTGATTTTTCCGCTCTTTCAACTCAGGAATCAGAATACTGATCGAGCAGATCTCATCGATGACCTGATTCTGCTGTTTCATCTGCTTCTGAATCGCATATTTCTGGCGTACAATGGGGACATACCGAAAGATCCCAAAGCCGACGCTTAAGATGATGCCTAAGAGCAGTATCATCAATTGCTGTTTGTCCAGTTTTTTCATGACGTTCCTTTATTTCTGAATGCGATAATCCGCCACATAACAGCAAATTTCAAATTCCGTAACATCGTTATCCATGAATTTCTTGGGTCGGGAGAAAACCAATGCCACCTGCTGGAAATAGTCGGCCTGCTCCAGACCGGCAATGAGCACCGCCGCATCGGCGGGTCTTGCCGCAATTCCGCTTAACGTCACTTTCAAGCGTGAAGGCGTTTTTGGAACCACAGCATTCTGTTGCTCTTTTGAACCCCCGATCTGAACCACGGCTCCCGAAGCAGGGGTTTCTTTTTTTAATTCCTCAATGGGTTCATTCATTAATGACAGCCGGTCGAGAATAATATTCTCCTGAACCAGATACGCCAGTTCCCCCAAAATCGCGGTTATCTTTGTTCGTGATGTAATGGTATCAAGCACGGCCGCCTTTTGTTTCATCTCCGCGATTTCGCTTTGCAGCAGTTGTGTCTGGCGAACCTTATCCCTGCCTTTGGCAAACGCCGCCTGGACACCTTCAACTTCTGCGCCAACATGGTTGACATGGTGTCCGACAATAAAGCTCCAGACCATCATCACCGCAAATATGACGGCGATAATCGTGTATTGTCGGGCATAGCGGCGTTTGCGAACCAGATCCGCTTTGTACCATTCAGGAATAAAATCTATTTCTTTCATACCGTAATCACTTTTTCGTGCTTTAGGTTCTGTTTTTCGCTCAACTCGACGCCTTTCAGCGCCAGGCCCACGGCAATCGCCCACTCGCACATCAGGGGATTGGGACGCCGATTGAAAGCGACGCGGGTCAAATCAAATCCGCGCAGGGGTTCGGCCACACAGATCTCGACACCCAATCGCTTTTGGAGGGCCTCAATCAGTGCCGATTCATACGCCTCGCCTCCCGAAAAGGCCGCTTTGGTAGGACGCTGGCCCCGAAACGTCACTGCGTAATACCGGAAACATAGCGAGATTTCATGGGCCAAGCTTTCAATCGAACCGCTCATGGCATCAATGATCGTGCGTTTCATATCGATTTCAACATGATCCGAATCCGCATGACGCAAACGGTCCCGCAGATCAGCGGCCTCTTCCAGTGAAATCCCAAGCTTTTGAGCGACCTGCTGATTCAAGTGGTCGCCGGCGATGGGAATCTGCTTGACAAAGGCGATTTCCTGGCCCCGCCCGATAATGACCGCGGTGAACTGCGATCCCAGATCCACAAAAACGCTGACCAGTTCCTGATCCTCGCGTCTTCGAAGGGTGGTTTGAAAACACCGAAACAACGCACTGGGAACCGTATCCAGCGAAATGGGGATCAAGCCCGCCGCTTCAATCAGTTCAATATGACGGGTTAACTGCTCCTGCTCAATCCCAAAGAAAATCACCTCGTTTTTAATCTCAGAACCCTGATACGCGTCGCCCGCGATCATATAGCGAATCTCATCCCGCTCAGGATTCATATCGAACCGTTTGGCCACTTCGGTGTTGATAACGTCTTCAATCTCCTCAGGACGTCCGCTGTCCAACCGTAAGCTTTTGATCTTGACGACATCGCCCGGAAGACATGAAACCACATCCTGTCCCCGGAAGCCGCCGCGATTGTAGAGCGTCTTGAGCAAATCAATGACCTGCTCGCGCCATGCCTGTGAACCGGGCTCCAACGTCCGATCCAGGACTTCTTCTTCGGCGGCCTCCACAAAGATCGTCTGATCATTCCGGCCCAACTGGATCATCTTGATCACAGAGTGACCGACATCCAGACCGATGGGCTGCGCTTTCGATTTTGTTAAAAATTCAAACATTTTCGTCTTTCACCTGTTTCCTTGTCACTATCAGGAACATCGTTCAAAGCCCGCTGATCGTTACATAACCGGTGACGGGCTCCACATTGACCACCAGCGTAAAGTTATCCGCCTGCAGGGTGATTTGCCCGGTGTTCAGAGACTTCCCAACAGCGGCGCTTGTGCCGTGATAAGGACTGCCGAGATAGTCAAAGGTAATGGCCTTTGAAGTATCCGAATCAAAATCCGCATCCACAAGATCCACACGCGAGAGATTGGCGATGGTACTGAAATCGACCACAAACGCACCGGGATTGACAGGGTGATCGATCACATCCCCGCTGCTGGCGGGCTCAACACGAATGTCATACGACTCATTGGCGGGGTCAAAGACCACCGAATAGGACTGCTGATGCGTGATCGCCATGCTCTTAGCATAGTCGATATCCGCCGCAATCCGATTGGCCGCGGCACGGACCTGGATATCAGCAGCATTGGACACCATAGGAATGGCCATAAACGCCACGATTCCCAGAATCACCACGACCATAATGATCTCGATAAGCGTAAAACCCCGCTTCCGAAATCGGCAGCTGAGCTTCATCATGTCTTTCATAATCGACTCTCTTTTTATAATGTCCATTCAGGGATTCGATACGAATCCCGCTTTATTTTCGACATTTCGCATCCGCGGCTTAATCGACGAAATGATCTGTTTTCGCGTCATCCTGACGTGCGTGCCGAGTCCCGCCATATTGCCGTAATGCGTATTTTACGTCCCTGTTGTTGATCGTTTCGATCATCAGGAATCCTCGTTTTTAACATTGTTATACAGCCTCTCGTCCAGTCCGATCGTTACAATCGTTACCACTTGACAATAGAACAGAGTCCGCCTGTTCAGAGTCGTCATTAAAAAATAACAAATAAATGATGCCGGCGACGGCCGAAATTTTGAAATTTCGGTTTATCGGACATTACTGGCGTGTCACGGAAATGTAGTAGGCCTGTGTGCTGTTAGGGTCGTAGAACAGTGTCCCGGTAAGGATACTGCGTGTCTGGACATCACCACCGATTTTACGGTAGGCGGCGCTTTGGACAGAATAAGTATAGGTCGAAGCATCGTTAGGATCGGCGGCAACCGTTTCAAAAGGGCTGTTAATGACCAGATCATAGTAGCGGCCGCTGCCTGCCTCGAGTTGCAACTCTGCCTGGGACCACGTATCGAGAACGTCCGTGTTCTCGGGGCTGATGACCAACGCCCTTGCGTGCTCCAAACCCGCCCATGCCAGGTAATCGACCTCGTTTCGCAGGCAATAGTTTCGTCCGGACTGAAGTTCGGCATCCGAACGCGCAATGAACCCGGACGAGATCACTGCAATCACCATAACGATGAATAACACCATCAGCATGGCCATGCCTTTTCGTGAACGGGTTTTATGTATACAGCATCTCATAATCTTTTTAGAACTTTCGATGTGCATCGGACACCCAGAGCCGGGCATTAACGCTGTGGGCTTGAACCTGCCCGTTTTCGGCTATCTGGAAGCTGATAGTAATAAATCGTGTATCAGGAGCGGCGGCATCATATCCGAAACTGATATTTTTACATTTGCTATGGCTTTCGCTCGCCCCGATCGTCAGTGTATTGCCATCGGCACCGCGCGAGACCTGTGTCAGTTCATCAGCTGTTGCAAGGCCGTCGGCGTTGTTATCGTGCCAGAGCTGGAAGCCCTCTGAATCAGCAGCGATAACCCGATTGCCGCGGCGGATCAAATCCGTCAGCCGCATCGACACCTGCCGCAATTGCCCCTGCTGGCGCCCCATCTGATCAGTCGCATCATTGGCCGCCGTGGTTGCCCCCGCCAACGTCACAACCGCGGCCAGAACAATCGAAGCCACGAGGAGCGCTATCATCAGCTCAACCAGCGTAAAACCAGTATTTTTAATGCTTCGCTTCATATCAGATACGTATTCTTTGTCATGCCGGACTTGATCCGGCATCCAGACGGTTACACTCTGGACCCCGGCTCGGAGGCCGGGGTGACAGTGTCATACTTTATTTACTTACCAATGTCATAACGCTTGTCATTTCATTATTCAGGTAATCGACCGTCACGGTCACGGCCACCAAGTCCACTGAAGCCACGGTCGCGGGCTGCGAAGTTGCGGACCGGCTGAATCCATCATAGACCGAATCAGTCAGAGGATTGCCCAACGTATCCAGCATGGCTCCATCGGCTTCCGTATAATCGGCATAGGTGGACAAAATGTCGTTGGGCTCCGACAGCAGGACCTTTTCCATCAATTCAGAAGCCAGGTTGGCCGCCAGAGTCTGCCGTGCACCCTCGACCTGCACCGCAGCGGCATTGGCAAAGGGCAGCAAAATTCCCGCCGCCGCAATCGCCAGTATCACCATGGCAATCGTTGCCTCAATCAGCGTAAAACCGGGTTTTCTCAAACTTCGCTTCATTTTTTATTAACCACGGATTTCACGGATTATCACAGATTATTTTTTATAATATAAAATCCGCGTAAATCCGCGCAATCCGTGATTCCTTTTTAATAATTCGTATGGAACTCACTGTCACAGGCAAAAAACTCCCCTGTGGCCGCATTAAACCACCATCCCGTTTGTTCACCGCCCGTAGGTTTCGCATCGACATCATTGACGCAGGTGATCCTGCTCCGGCGGGCGGGATCGGCAACATAGGGGTTTTCGGAGATGTCTTTCAGGTAAGGCCCGCTGCCGTCAGGGGCGTCCTGGGCCATCGCACGGGCAAAGCTCTCGGCTGTCACGGAATCGCCAACGAACTCCTGACCGGGCAGCAGCCCGTTGTGATGGGCCCTATACAGCATGATCTGGGAGCGGATGATCTGAAGCCGGTCCACCATGTCGGCCAGCTTTTTTTCTTCGACGGCCTGGGTGATGCCGGGTGTAAATACCAATGCGGCCACCCCGAGTATCAGCATCAGGATGCAGCCGTCACACAGCGTTAATTTTTGGGTCTCTTTCTTTTCCATTGCTATTGCCTCATCTGTCCTGTCCTTAGAAAAGCAAATCTCGAGCCCGGCGTTTTAGTTCGGAGTTCATAGTTCGTAGATCGTAGTAAAAAGGTTCAGTCCGCAGGGCTGTCCTTAACTATGAACTAAAAACTACGAACTATAAACTATAAACTGAAAAAAAAGCCGGCCCGCCCCCCGGAAACCAGGAGCCGGCCGGCTGTATTCTTATGCTTTTACAATCAGATATTACAGAGCGTCGCCAGAAGCTTGAAGATCAGCCACTACAGCAGCAGTAGCATCTGCTACACCAATGTAAATGTCGCCTGTGGTTTCGTTATAAACCCAACCGACAGTAGTAGCATCTGCGGCTGCAACTGATTGTGAATCGTTCCAGGGATTGAAAGGAACCTGTATAATGTAAGGACCTACCTCGTTGCCACTGCCATCACCGGCAGTTGCGGCAGCGTCAGGTTCTGTTTCAGTGGTCATATCCGTTGCAAACGTTAACAGTGCAGGAGGCGTGTCATTGTGCTGAATCATGAACAACTGGATCTGCGAACGCAGAGATTGCAGTGAACTCCGAGAACTGCTGAGTTTGGACTCGGTGCTTGCGTCACTAAACTGAGGAATGACGATCGCCGCCAAAATACCCAGGATGACCACAACAATCAGGATTTCTACCAGTGTAAAACCTTTGTTCTTTCTCATTTTACTACCCTTTCTTTTCTTGTGCTTGCCTGTTTTTAGGTTTTGCAATTTTTTTGTTTTGAACACACACGTGTTTCGATATTTTTTTTGCCACAGAGAACACAGATTTACACATCCAGACGGTAACGCCCTGGATCCCGGCTCTGAGGCCGGGATGACATCTCCGTGAAAATCCGCGAAATCCGTGGTTTTATTTTTTTTTCGCCAGGCCGATATTCGCTTGTCAAAGAACTTCGTGATTAACGTTTCCATAGAAAACTTAAGAAACAAACCGCCCCCTGCCAAGCGTGTGGTAAGTTTTTTCAAGAAAAAATCTTAGAAAACAGATGCAAATAAGAAGTGTAAAGAGATGCCGATAATTGCGTGTTTCAAGCAGAAATCATAGAGTTAAAGAAAAGGTTTGTTAAGAAAGAAACAGAACTTAAAGCTGAAAATCAAAACCATAATTTTAACTTTTAATTGTGATTTTACCTTTTTGACTTGAACCTTTAACTCATTGCCAGATACCTTGGTGGATTTTCAATAGAAACCTTTCGCTGCGTTTCGCTGACATGTTCCAGCCGCACCGTAATACAGTCATACCCCGCCATCGTCTGCGGTACCTTATCGGCCCATTCGACCAGTATTACCGAACCGGGGTGGCAGTACTCGTCAAAACCCAGTGCCGTAAACTCCGCTTCCGTCTCGATGCGATAGGCGTCAATGTGATAGATATGGATCCGTCCCTGGCGGCCGAAGTATTCATTGACCAGCACAAACGTCGGGCTGGACACCTGGTCGCCATTGTCCGCCTCCAACCCCAGGACAATCCCCTTAATCAGATGCGTCTTGCCGGTGCCCAGTTGGCCGATGAGCGCAAATATCTCCCCGCCCTTGAGAGCCGCCCCAATCCGCTTGCCCAGCTCAATCGTTTCAGCAGCACTGTTGGTTGTAATTTCGATATTATTCATTCGTCATTCATCTGCAATTCAAATAATTGACCCCATAGGGGTCCTAATAATAATATCAGTATCCTCAGCGTCCTCGGTGGTTAATTTTTAGAAACTATCCCAAAACCCCTTGCTTGGGCGATATTAATACTGAAAACGCTGTTTTTTATAGGTTTTGGGATAGGTTCTACATTATAAATGGTCATATCCTCTTGGAGCGAGCAATTTGACCTGCCCGTTTGGCATTTTCAGCTCCATCCGCCCGTTGCTGGTGATGGTTCCGATCTTCGTTATCGCAACCGATGCCAACTCCGGCAGTTTTTCAACCTCATCCGGCGGCAATGTAAACAACAGTTCAAAATCCTCACCATCATGCAACGCTGACTCAAGCGGGTTTTCGGTCTTCTGGGCCGCATCGGATACCGGGATGCTTTCGGCTAACAGCACCGCTCCTACATTGCTTTGTTTACAAATGCGGTTCAGGTCCGTACTGAGGCCGTCGGAAATATCCATCATGGCGTGGATTTTGGCTACCTTCGTAATCGCCAGTGCCTCAGCCACCCGGGGCGTAAAATTCAGATGCTTTCCGCCCAGCGACCCGCCCAGCGAACCGGTCACACAAATAATATCGCCGACTTTCGCCCCATTCCGCCGCACCGGCGGATGATAGCCGGAAGCCCTGCTGAGCATCGTCACATTGATCGCGAACCGCCCTTCCGTGTGCCGCCATTTGGTAATATCACCGCCGATAAGTTCGCAGTTGAATTTTTGCCCTGCTTTGACAAGTCCGGCGTGCAGTTGTTTGAGTTCCGGCTCGCCAAACCCCGTCGGCAGGGCCACCGCCGCCACCGCACACACCGGCACCGTCGCCATCGCAGCACAATCGCTCAAACTGGCCGCCATCGCCTTATAGGCCGCCTGCTCCGGCGTACAAGTCGACAAATCAAAATGCGCCCCGTCCAGCAGCATATCCGTCGTAATCAAAACCGTTCCGTCTGCCCCGCCGCGCACTTGCGCCATATCATCGCCAATGCCAATCGGAAAGGCGTCCGAGCAAGCACTGCTTTGTTGTGAAAACCAACTCGTTATGGAGTCTTCTTTCATTGTGCCAACTTAGGAATATATGAATGTAGGAATATAGGGATATATGTTATTGGGCGCCTGCCATCTTTTTGTAGTACAATGCAAGTAGTTTACTGACTTCATCGGACAGTGAAAGCATCTCTGAGACCTCACAATAGCCAAGGTCTCTTGATAGAATCAAGAAATAGCGAGTTTCCTCCAAAGAGCCGTGAGCAATCGTCACGAAGCGTTGTTTTTCGGTTTTAGTCCTCTTTCTAAAGCCCTCTGCAATGTTGGCAGGAACGGAAGCAGCGGCCCTTCTTATTTGAGAAACAATTCCATATCTCTCATCTTTAGGAAACGCTCTTGTAGCCGTGTAAACAGCAAGAACTAACCGATGTGCTTTCTTCCAGACAATCAAATCCTCGACTCTCTGTATTTTCGCTCTTACAGTCTGTGTCTCCATGTTTACATTCCTATATTCGTATATTCCTACATTCCTAAAACTCATTGCTCGCGTAATTTGTTTTTCCAATAATGAATCTGCGCCTCAGCATCTTTGGGTCCCGCCGCTCCTTTGCTTTGATACGATTTACAGACTCCGGCAGGATCAAGCATTTGGAATACATCATCGTCGATTTTGTCACAAGCAGCTTTGAACTGTTCGGTTGACAATTCCGCCAGTTTTTTCTTGTTTTCTTTTTCGCACAGCGCCACCAATGAACCCACAATACCGTGTGCCTGCCGGAACGGAACACCCTTTCGCACGAGGTATTCGGCCAATGCCGTCGCATCAAGGAACCCCTCGTCCAATCCGTTGGCAATCCGCTTGGTATTAAATGTCGTATGACTCACAATCGCCGCGGTCATCTGCAGGCATGCATCCGTCGTATCGGCCGCATTGAAAACGTGGATCTTGTCCTCCTGCAGGTCCCGGTTATACGTGGACGGCTGGGCCTTCAAAATCGTCAGCATCGCCACCAATGCCCCGTAAACACTGCCGGTCTTGCCCCGGATCAGCTCCAGCATATCCGGGTTTCGCTTTTGCGGCATCATACTCGAACTGGTACAGTAGGCGTCGTCGGTCCGGATAAACGAAAACTCCGCCGACGTGTAAATGATCCAGTCCTCGGCCAGCCGCGACAGATGTGCCGCAATCAGCGAGCAGCAAAAAATAAACTCCGCGCAAAAATCCCGGTCCGACACCGCATCGATGCTGTTGTAGGTAATATCCTTAAAGCCCAGATTCTTCGCCGTCATCTCCCGGTCCAGCGGCAAGGTCGACCCGCCGACCGCCCCGCTGCCCAGGGGGCACACATTCAATCGGTCTCGGCAGTCCTTCATCCGGCTCCAGTCCCGCGCCAGCATCTCGACAAAGCTCAGCAGGTACGACGCCACCGTCACCGGTTGGGCCCGCTGCAGGTGCGTGTAGGACGGCATGATGTCGTCGGTATATTTCTCCGCCAGCCGCACGAAGGCGATCTGCAACTGCGTCATCCGCGTCAGCATGATCTCGATCTCGTCCCGCATCCACAGCCGGATATCGGTCGCCACCTGGTCATTGCGGCTGCGGCCGGTGTGCAGTTTCTTGCCCGCATCGCCGATCTTGCCGATCAACGCCGACTCGATCGCCATGTGGATATCTTCCTGCGTCTTGTCGAATGTGAACTTGCCCGCCGCGATTTCATCACCGATCTCCAGCAGACCCTTCTTGATCTCAGCCGCTTCGGCCTTGGTGATGATCTTCACCTCCGCCAGCATCTCGGCATGCGCAATCGACCCGGCGATATCATACTTATACAGCCGCTGATCATACGACAGCGACTCGACAAAATCCACCGCCAGTTCGTCCACCGACCCCGAAAGCCGCTTTTCCCAACTCTTTTCCTGATTGGCCATCCTGTTTCCCTTCCACAACTATTTTGATTATAGAAACTTACCAAAATACTACGCCCGAACCCACCGAAAGTCAAGCTATTTAACATCAGAGCCGCGACAGTCATGGAGCGGGCATGTCTACGTATTTTGAAAAAATTCGTGAGTAATTCACCCAACTCGCGCATAATACTTACGAAAGCCGGCATTCAAAGCAGGGAAATTCGAATGGAACCTCACATGGTACAGACAACTGACAGCTCTTTGGAAATTCAGATTGGCTCGCCCGACGTCTGGCGACAGGTACTCGCGCGGACGGTTCCGCAGCTTTACGGCATGTTTATCCGCCGTGGCAGCCATCCGGCACTGGCTGAGGAATTGACACAAAAAACCGTCTTCGACGCGATCCGCCGGTATGAAACTTATGAACCGTCCAAGGGCACGCCGGAGCAGTGGCTGTTTACGATCGGCAAGAACAACCTGGCACTGGAAATGCGAAACCGGCAGAACCACGCCAAACCGGACAGCGATTTGTTGAAATACCTCGACGCCATGGACTCGGCGCCGCTGCCGGATGAGGTTCTGGAGCGAAAGGAAACCGCCGAATTGGTTCGAACCGCCCTTTCGCAACTGGACGCCAAAGAGCAGGCCGTCTTAACAAGTAAATATCTCGATGACATGTCCGCCCGGCAGATCGGCCAGGCCATGAAACTGACGGAAAAGGCCGTGCATAACCTGCTGTACCGGGCACGAATCGCCCTGCGAGATAAGTTAATCCAATTGGCCCCTCAATTCCGAGAGGAGCAGCAAATATGAAAAAACACAATGAACAATTTGAAAAAAATATCGCTCGACTGGTCAAATCGACCGGCGAGCAGCAGATACCGTCTGAACACTTTACCAACGACCTGATCGAGGAAGCCCTGAAAGGACTTCCAAAAGATCAGCCCAGGCGGCAGAAAAGGAGTACGATTATGAAACCGTTTATAAAAAGCTTTATTAAAATTGCTGCATGCGTAACCATCGTCGGAGCACTTCTTTCGGCCATATTGATGCCATCACTGCAAACGTCCAAAGAGAGAGCTGCGTCAGTCGTAATGAAATATGATCAACTTCAGATGGACATTCTTTACGAAGAAGGATATGCCACCGGATCAATGGCACACGGCGGAACGACGCCGCCGAATGGTGAGGATGTCGACGCGATGTTTTTTAAGACCTACGGCGTCAATCCGTTTGTGGATACCGAAGACGATCATCTGTCGACGTTTGCCATCGATGTCGATACCGGCAGCTATACGGTCTGCCGCCGTTACCTGCAGCAAGGCAACCTGCCCCCTAAAGAAGCGGTTCGGGTTGAGGAGTTTGTCAACTATTTCAAATACGACTACCCTGCCCCACGTGAGGACAACTTCGCCGTCTTTTTCGAGGCCATGCCATGGCAGTTCGGCGCCGAACGCAAAAACACACAACTGATGCGTATCGGCCTCAAGGCCATGGAAATCCCCGATGAACACCGAAAACCCGCGATTTTGACCTTTGTGATTGATGTGTCCGGCTCAATGAACCGTGAAAACCGTCTTGGGCTGGTCAAACAGTCGCTCCGGATGCTGATTGACAAACTCCGTCCCGAAGACAAGATCGGCATCGCCGTCTATGGCTCACGCGGCCGGCATATACTCCGCCACACGGGCCTGGAAGATAAATACGCCATCCTTGAAGCGATTAACTCGCTGCAATCGGAGGGTTCCACCAATGCCGAGGAAGGCATCCGCATTGGCTATGACATGGCGGACAAAGCATTCGTCCCCGGCTATATCAACCGCGTCATCCTGTGCTCGGACGGCGTGGCCAATGTCGGCAGAACCGGCCACGAAGAGATCTTCAAGATGATCAAAGACAAGGCCGACAAGGGCGTTACCCTGTCAGCCCTCGGTTTCGGCATGGGCAACTATAACGATGTGCTGATGGAACGCCTCGGCGACAAGGGCAACGGCTACTATGCTTACATCGACACACTGGACGAAGCCAAACGCCTGTTCAGCAATCTGACCGGTGCCCTGCAGGTCGTCGCCCGCGATGTCAAGATACAGGTGGACTTCAACCCCGATGTCGTCCGCAGCTACCGGCTCATTGGCTACGAAAACCGCGATGTGGCGGATGTGGACTTCCGTAATGACAAAGTCGACGGCGGCGAGATCGGCGCCGGGCACAGCACGACCGCCCTGTACGAACTGAAACTCTGGCCCGAGAAAGCCGGTAAAATCGCCACCACCTATATCCGCTATAAGGACCCCGACACATTCGAAGTCACCGAGATCAGCGCCGACTTTGACTCGCAGCAGACGGCAGAAGGATTCAGCGATATCAGCAACTCATTCGCACTGGCCTCGGTCGTCACCGAGTTCGCCGAGATCATGCGCGAAAGCTACTGGGCCAAAGGCGCGAAACTGGAGGACACACTGGCCAAAGCCAAACAGATTCATACCGAATTAGAGGATAACACCGATGTCAACGAACTGGTCGATCTGATCGACCGGGCCAGCCGACTCCTCAAGGATAAAACGGCCACAGAACCGGCCCCAATCCACGACGAAGACGGCCCCCAACCGGCAGAGATTCACTACAAATGATAATCACAAAGCCCTGACAAAAAAGCCCGCCCCCAAAGCGGGCTTTTTTTCGAAGCTGGAAGCTTCGGCTACTTTGTCTGTCTCTCTTCTTTCGGTCGGGTTTTCCAGCGGCGGTGGAGCCACCAGTATTGGGTGGGGTCCTTGCGGATGAGGTTTTCCAGTTCCGTGTTGTATTCCTGCGTCACCCATTTCAGCGGGTCGTCCTTGTCGGCCCATTCGCTCGGCATAATAATCCGGCCAACTTCGACCTCGAAATAAAACTCCCCCGGCCTCTGCCGGCAGCAGCCAATCCCGATCGGCATATTATACTGAATCGCCAGCAGGCCGATGCTTTTATACGAGCTGGCCTTGCGGCCGAAGAAATCCACAAACACGCCCTTCTTGCCCGCATCCTGATCGGCAATAAAGCACAGCGTCGCCCCCTGCTCAGCCAGATCGGCCATCTGCTCGGCCGCCCCCTTTTTATCGATAATCTTCTGGCCCGCCTTCTCGCGGATGCCGTAGAGATAGTCATTGATGAACGGATTATCCAGCGGCCGGGCAATGCTGTAAATATTGAACCCGAACACCCCCAAAGCATACCCCATAATCTCGAAGTTGCCGTAGTGGCCGGTCAGCATCAAGAGCCCCTTGCCCTCCTGCATCATCCACTTGGCCCGCTCGATGTTCGTCACCGTGGCATACTGCCGCCAGTTGTCCTTGCGCACCAGCCGCGGCGTAAACAGCAGGTCAATTGCCAGCATCACAATATGCTGGAACGACTTTCGCCCCGTCTCTTCCAGCCAGGCGTCCGGCTTATCGGGAAAACTGGCCCGCAGGTTGTCCATCGCCCGTTTGCGGCCGCGATGGTAGTGTTTCCACATCAAATTGCCCAGAAAACACGCAAACCGCAGGTTCCGCCGCACCGGAAACAGGTACAGGATAAACAATGCGACCCGCATCAGGACATACCCCATGTAGTCCATGACCGGATTTCGCTGTTTTTTCTTCTTTTTTGGTTTTTTCGGAAACGCCATTGCCTTACCAGCATCTATATAATTGTTAAAAGTGGTCCTTATTATGCGTCAATTATGCTCTTTGTCAAGCTTTGGTTGACAGCAAACCAAAACCGCTCTATAATTTGCGAATTCAAATACTCAAAATTCAGAAAGGAAGCACAATGGACTTTGACAATACACAGGATGCCAATCATACCGAACCGCCGCAATCAATCCCCCCGCAACAGCCCCATACGCCGCCGGCCTATAATATTCCGGATTTTTCGAGTGCGGTTTATGACCCATACCCCAAGAAAAAGAAAGGTTCCGGCTGGAAAGTCTTCTGGGGAATTGTCCTGGTGCTTTCGATCCTGGCAAACGGCTTTATGCTTTTAGCAATGGTCGGCATGGGTGCAGTTCTCGCCGGAGGCAGCGGCGCAGCGGATAACGGCCTTGTCGAAAAAGTGCTGATCGACGGGCACCGGGCCAATAAAATCGCCGTGATCAACATCGAAGGCGTTATCGACGGCGAAATGAGCCAATGGGTCCAAAAGCAGATCAAAACGGCTGAGGATGATGACACAGTTAAGGCCCTTATCGTTCGAATCGACAGTCCCGGCGGTGGCGTTTCCTCCAGCGACCAGATCCACTACTATATCAGTCGCTTCAAAGACCACACGAAGAAGCCGGTGCTGGCTTTTATGCAGTCCATCGCCGCTTCCGGCGGATACTATTCCGCGGTCGCCTGTGATGAAATCATGGCAGAACCCACCGTGATTACCGGCTCGATCGGGGTCATCATGAACCACCTGGTCATCAAGGACCTGCTGGAAGAGAAACTGGGCATCAACCCCGTCACCCTCAAAAGCGGCAAGCGAAAAGACTGGCCCAGCATGTTTAATGAGACCACCGATGAAGAAAAACAATACTTAATGGATCAGGTGATCACGCCTGCCTATGATCGGTTTGTCGCCCTGGTCGCCGAAGGCCGAAAGAACGTTCTGGCCGAAGAACAGATTCGCGAACTGGCCGACGGCAGCATTTATACGGCGCAACAGGCCGTCGAGAACAAATTGATCGATTCCGTTGGTTATTTTGACGAGGCGGTTTACAGGGCCCAGCAAATGGCGAATATCACCGATGCGAGAGTAATCACCTATGAAGAACTGTTCTCGTTCTGGTCGCTGATGGGCGCTCAGAGCAAGTCGAAAATCGATCTGGAAACCCAAATCCTCGAAAAACTCGCCGCCCCGCGAATCCTCTACCTCTGGGACGGAAAAAAGTAGGTATAAGAAACGTTAACACTGAACCACAAATAGACACAAATATACACTAATGCCGTTTCCAGTAATACAGTTTCGCATTTTTTGAGAAAGTCTCAATAAAAGACTTGCGCCATCGTATATTATGGTATAAATAGGTTCTCCACAGGCTGTATGGGACAGCCGTGATAATGTG
>Ga0224495_10000711_pt1 | contig 25497 bp, 20 predicted proteins | sample SF_Jul11_sed_USG_FD_168128 | JGI IMG/M metagenome (GOLD analysis project Ga0224495, IMG submission 168128) | Sediment microbial communities from San Francisco Bay, California, United States - SF_Jul11_sed_USGS_4_1 | ecosystem: Environmental > Aquatic > Marine > Sediment | place: USA: California...
ATAAGGGACGCCCTGTTTTCGCGACGGGGATCATTCAGGACATCTCCGACCGGAAAGAGAAGGAAGAGCAGTCGCGCCTTCTCGAAGAGGAACTGAGGCATGTCTCGCGGGTCTCCGCGCTGGGAGAAATGACCGCTGCCATCGCCCACGAGGTGAACCAGCCGCTCGCGGCGATCATGAGCAATGCCCAGGCAGCGCAGCGAATACTTGGCAATGAGCACCCGGATATGTCTGAACTGCGTGAGATCCTCGCGGACATTATCAGCGATGACAGGCGGGCGAAAGAGGTGATCCAGAGGCTTCGGGCGATGCTGAAAAAATCCGAGTTCGAATATGTTCCGGTCAATGTGAACGAAATCATCCGGGAAGTTGTTCCTCTTGTCCGGAGCGATCTGCTTATCAGGGGTGTCTGGCTGAGTCTCGAACTCGATGAAAATATGCCTCCCGTATACGGCGACCGGGTGCAGTTGCAGCAGGTCCTGCTGAATCTTGTCCTGAACGCGTGTGACGCCATGAACAGCGCGGAACACAAAATTGTGACCATTTCAACGAGCAGGAGGGATTCCGGAGAGGTGATCGTCAGGGTGAGCGACAACGGCCCGGGGATTAGGGGTGAACACTTCAGTGAACTCTTTCACCCCTTCTTTACCACGAAGGAAGAAGGCCTCGGGATGGGGCTCGCCATTAACCGGGCGATTGTCAGCGCCCATGGGGGACGAATCTGGGCGGAAAACAATCTTCGCGGCGGGGCGTCGTTTTTCTTTGCGGTACCGGTGTACCGGGAGGAGAAACAGTGAAGGGGGCGTTTACCGTTTACGTGGTTGATGATGATGCCTCGGTGAGGAAAAGCCTCCGGAGGCTCATTCGCTCCGCCGGCTACCATGTGGAGGCGTTCGCATCGGCGCAGGATTTTCTGTCGTGGAAGTCTGCTGACGGACCAGGCTGCCTGGTTCTCGACGTCAACCTGCCGGACCTGAGCGGGCTCGATCTGCAGCTGGAACTGGCAAAAAGGGAAATTTCACCTCCGGTCATTTTCATCACGGGCCATGGCGACATCCCCATGAGCGTGAAGGCGATGAAGGAAGGGGCTGTTGATTTTCTGACGAAGCCCTTTGAGTCAAGGGACCTTCTTTGCGCGATAGGAAACGCTATGGGCAGAGATGCGGCGAAAAGGAGTGAAAACAGAGAGATTCAGAGGATACGGCAGCTTCTCGAAATGCTCACGGCCCGGGAGTACGAGGTCATGCGCTGGATCATCACCGGCATGCTGAACAAACAAATCGCGTTTGAACTCGGCACGACCGAAAAAACGGTGAAGGTCCACCGCAGCCGCGTCATGGAGAAAATGCAGGCGGATTCAGTGGCGGAACTGGTGCGCATGGCCGAAAAGGCGGGTGTTCCGCCGGCGAAACATAGCCGTTGAAGTCGAAAAAGCATTTCACCCCAGAGCACACAGAGAACGCAGCCGAAAGCAGGTGCTATTAATCCACATTATTTATAAAATGTTGTATTCCAAATGCAGGAGAAGGCATTGTCGCTCATTCCCGCTTTGCTCCGTGGCATTTTCCTTCTGATATTCGTAGAAACAGTCTGCCGGACTATCGGAAAATGAAGCCGCCCTCAATGCCTTCTCCTGCCTCGTTGTTTGATTACCACCAGAAAGATTTATGAATCATGCAGGCTAAGTGACGGGAAGCAGAAAACCTACTCTCCCTCTTTTTTCGGAAAGATTGGTTCAATGAGGGTGATCGGCAGTTTTAATGTCCTCTCCACTATGCCGAGAAATTCAGAGCCGACTGCGGAGGGAGAGAGGAACGTCACCTGCGGGTCCTTCAGATCCCCCGATATTTTCACCGGCACTGATACCAGGTTGCCGCCCAGAATATGACCGAGAATTGGAATTTTGCTTACGATCCGGTGTACCGCCTTCAGAGGGGCCACAAGGGCGTTGATATCGAGGGTCTCATTGCCGATGTCGACAGAACCGCGCGCCATTATTCCCATGACGGAAGCGTCAAGAACTCCCTCCTCGATATGAAGCATCTGCCCCTGGAGCGAACCGCGCGCGTTTAAAACACGATAGCCGACAATTTCCTTTTCGATATCTGGAAATTCTCCCTTAAGGTTTTCCGATTCATTCAGAAGATCGAGTGTCTTGTTGATAGACTTCGACTTAAGGATCTTGCCGTCTTTCGCCCGAAGGTGGAAAGTGCCGTTCAGGCTGTTCACGAGTTCCCCGATCGTTCCCTCGCCCTTCAGGCTCGCCTCCATGTTGAATGTGCCGGTGTAATCCGCGTTCTTGTCCGTGAGACAAAGAATCGTCGGACGGAAGGCGAGATCTTTCGCGGAGAGAGCGATGCCGAGTTTTATCCCCTGTTCGGTGACGCTGACATCACCGGTTGCCGAGACCTCGCAGAGCGCCGCCTTATTAACCTTTATAAGTGCGGTTTTACCATCGAATGTGACATCCGCATGAAACGGCTTCAGATTGAATTGACGGTAGCGCAGAAAATCCGACATGACTCTCAATGTGCCCCTCACCGGAACATCTTTCAGAATTCCGCTTTTTTTTCGTTTGATTTCAGGTGTTTCTTTCCGGATTATATCTTCTATAGTATTGAGGTCAATGCCGTCCGAGGAGACGTCCATGTCGACAGCATACCATGACGGCTGTCTGGAGACCGTCCCTTTGGCCTTGAGTTTCATGTCGCCTGCTGTAATTTCTGCCGTATCGATAACAATACCGTGCTCCTTTGCTTCGAGAGCGATATGCTGCACCACAAGCGGCATGTCCGGATTCCAGGGAATCGGAATATTTTTCCCCTTCAGTTTCCCTTGAGCAGTAGACTCCTGCGGATGTTCGATGACAATATGAGTCAGAAAGTCGCCTTCCAGGGCCGCATCAGAGAAGATGCTGTCAGTGAAAATTGTATGCAAGGTGTCTGCGGCAACGTTTCCCCTGAAGGAGACGTCAAGCGTCTCCTTGTCGAGGATTAATCGAGCGGCGGCATCGGACTTGCGGTCTTTTACTGCCGCTTTATGTACAGCTAAAGCATCAGGGGTCTTTGTCAAGGAGAGAGATACTTTTGTATCACCGTTGAACAGAAGGTTCCCGTCAAATTTCGTTTTTTTGTCCTTTTCCCACGAAACAGCCGCGTCAGTCACGGAAAAAGGAGCATGAAGTTTTTTTATCTCATGAGGAATTTTCGCCAGTGCGGTTATCCAGGGGAGAACTTCAGGGCCGACATCTCCCTTAAGCGATAAATCTATCGATCGGATATCAGCCGGGAAATTGTTGAAAGTCCCTGTAACCGTGATCAGACTGTCGAGGATCTTCGACCGGATATCCTTCAGGGAAAGTTCGCTCTGTGTGACTACGAAGGTCCCGGTTATTTCTTCTGCCTTCCCGGGAAGAAACGATGCATCCAATTTGACCCTCCTTGCCTCGCCTTCTTCTCTGAACTGCCATTTTCCGGACTCATAAAGCGGACCGCGGAAGGTCACGGAGGAGAACGCGACAAGGCCTTTTATGGACCGCACTGTATTGAGCACCGGCTTTATCTCTTCGAATGATGTAATCCACGGGTACAATTCATCGGCGGAAACCAGCATCTGACCGCCGGTTATTTCCACGTCGTATGGACTGGCAAGTCCGAGACTGCCCGACAGCCGTGAAAAGGAAGAACCGCCGATGCTCCCGCCCAAATCTTCCACTTGTATGCTCTTCTCATCAAAGAAGAATTTTCCCCCGGTTACCGCGAGTGAAAAAGGCAAAGGTTCATAGCGGGTTTTAATATCCATGTCATCAGCGGCGATCTTCACGTGGATCGAATCCAGCCGTTCTCCTAGGATCAGCCTGCCCTCAGCAGTGCCCCGGAGGTCGTGGAGACGACCCATCTCCCGCAGAAAGGCTTCGTTTTTCACCAGCTTCTTGTCCCTGATGAGCGGGGGCAGCGCACCCGCATCAGCCCTGACATGCAAGTCAATATGAAAAGGGGCATCTTTTCCCTTCAGGCCGATCCGCAGCTCGCCTTTGCTGCAGCGGTTATTTCCCATAGATGCCCGGACATTGGAGCCTTCAAGGATTCCCCTTGAGATGTCCACTTCCCCGGCAACATTCTGAAATGTCAGATCCCGCGCCGCAACGTGTATGGTCCCTCCGAGCAGCTTCCCGGATACCCGGATGTTTTCTGTGCGGCCGAGGTCGGACAATGCTTTGCCGGAGGTATGAAAATGCAAAGCCGGGATCTGACCGTCCCGCAGATAATCGAAAATGGTACTGATGACCGGAATATCTCCGGCAAGGGTGAGCGCGGAGTCGCGGACCGGACGAACGTTTATTGACTTCCCGTCGGCGCCCGCCGTCATGCTGCCGGAATCGCGGTCAAGCGTATATTGCACTGAAAGTTTCAATGCCGGTTGTCCGATGTTCACCTCTTTGATGAGGACAGACACCTTCTTCGGTTCGATCCCGATGTCGCCTTTTATTTTCGCGTCTTTTAATGTTACCTGCCTATTCTTTCTGGAGACAGTGAGCCCCGGGACGGTGCTTTCCGCCGATGCCTCTACCTGTCTGAGCCCCAGCGACCTGAATTTCACGGAAAGATCGGCTTCAGCGATTCCAATATGTTCAGCTGTCTTTGGTGTGAGGCGGGTAAGAAGAATATCGGGATGGAGGCGGGTGATCCGGACGGAACCTTCACTTTTAAGGTCATCCGCTGCCAAAGCGGCCGAGAATGAAAGATTATCCCATAGGTTCGACCTGCCGGTCAGGCTGACCTCTAATGTTTTTCGAGAGACGCTGAGCCGGGACCGGATCATATCGAAGGAAAAAGCGATTTCATCAGACTCAGTGAGATTGAGCCTGCCGTTCCGGATAGCAACGGTGAGCCCCGGTGAGGTCGCAACAACATAGCGAGACAGTGTTCGCAGCTTCTCTTCGATGGCTTCCAGGGAAGGCTTTTCCTTTTCTTTCATGATGGCAACGGTGAAGCGGGGCGCTTCGAGACCGAGTTTTGCGATACGCAGATCGCCCCTGATGAGCGCCCACAGACCGGGATATATTCTGACGGATTCAACGGAACCTTGAGCCTTGCCGGGTATTGCTACGTCGACTTTGCGGAAAATGATTTCCGGAAGAGGAAAGAGGAAAAGCTCCGAACTGCCATACCTGACCTCCGCTCCGGTCTTTTCGAGGAAATAGACACGCAATTTCTCTTTGACGGTTTCTGTATTAACGAGTCTTGCGGCTGCAAAATAGAGGACGAGGGATGCGATGATGACAACCCCCGTGAAGACCGCGAGCAGCAGAAATATTTTATGCCGTTTTCTCATGCGATTATTATAACCTGATTTTTTCTCTCCCGGAGACGCTGCAAATTGTTTCCCTGAACAGAATATCAGAAAAATAGCCCCGGTGCTATAGGCAAAAGGTCTGACAGGAATGGTAGTTAGCATATGATTCGAGGGAAAAATGTGCTGCATATGGCAGCTCGTTGCGCTTGATTACAGGCAGGGGGCTTATTGGACCAAAGTCCAATATACAGACGAATTTCAAATTGATAGAATTCTCGTATAGTCATGAAAAATCTCGTATGCATTATTGATGACGATGAATCTGTCAGGAAATCCCTGAAACGGCTTGTGGTTTCTTTCGGATATGAAGTTGCGGTATTCTCGTCCGCCCGGAGTTTTCTTGATTCCATATCGCCTGACACCAGAGGATGTATTATCCTTGATCTGCGTATGCCGGGCATGGATGGCTTCGCGCTCCAGAGAAAACTCAAAGAGCTGCATTACGACATGCCCGTCATTTTTATTACTGCGCATGCGATGCCCGGAGACCGGGAGTACGCGATGAATCAGGGCGCGATCGGCTTTCTGCACAAGCCTTTTGATGAGGGATCGCTGATCGAGCTCATCGAGGAGTGTGTTTAAGATGAAAAATGCGGCTATCCGTCAGTCATGACAGCCATCTGCGCGCTTCATTTGCGCTGCTCTGTCCGGAAGTTTCTGACCGTGCGGATGCGGAGAGGGTATTGTACGAAAGTACAATAGGCAGGCCGCTCAATGCCTGCTAAACTATATTCATTAATAGGGGTATAGTGCTGAATGACAGAGCACATGAAAAGGAGGAAAAAGATGAAGAACAGTATACGATTTGTGACATTTTTTGTTGTGTTTGCGATGCTTGTGATGCCCTGTGCCTTTTCCCAAAAGGCGTATGCTGCGTCTGCGGAAGAGATCGACCGTGATGCCGACTCTGCCCTGCTGAAGTTGTATGAAAAAACTCCGGCGGCAAAGGAACTCTCTACGATTGCTAAGGGAATCCTCGTATTCCCCAGTATTGTCAAGGGCGGTTTGATTATAGGCGGACAGTACGGCGAAGGCGCCCTCAGAATTAACGGGAAAACCGACGGCTACTATAACACCGTGGCAGCCTCCTATGGTCTGCAGGCAGGGGTGCAGTCATTCGGCTACGCGCTCTTTTTCATAACCGACAAGGCGCTCGAATATCTGAAGAACAGCAAGGGTTGGGAGATCGGTGTCGGCCCGAGTATCGTTATCGTCGATGCCGGCCTTGCCAGTTCGCTGACTACTACCACAGCAAAATCGGATGTCTATGCCTTTTTCTTTGACCAAAAGGGGCTGATGGCAGGTTTGGGGTTGCAGGGAAGCAAGATTACGAGACTCGACAAGAAATAGGCGGATGCCCGGAAGATGCTTTGAATTACGATGATGCGCAGTTATAGCTGAAACAAGTCATAGGCAAAGGAGAAAGAAAAATGAGCAGGCTGAGAAAAAACAGTTTTTACGGCAGGTTGTTGATATTGTTGGCTTCTGTGGTTCTGGCGACGTCTGCGATGGGGCTTATCTTTTTGGCTCCGATAGCAGCGTACAAATATATGAAGAAAGATAAAGGTTATGAAGCAACAGCTGAAATGCCGGCGCCTGCAGACAAGGTCTTCGGCGCGGCGGTCAGCATTGCCGAAGAGAAGGCGCCGAAGATACGGATAGTCAAAAGGGAAGACGAGGACATGTTCCTTGAGGTGACGGACGGGGTGCAGACCGCGTCGGTCAAGGTGGAGAAGGGAAGCGAAGAAGGGAAATCCGCGATCACCGTGATGGCGGATCTGCCGAAGGAGGAAGGGCAGGAAAAGGAAGCCGAAGAAACGAAAGAAAAGGAGCTGGCGCTCCGTATTGTCAACCTTCTCTGCACAAAGCTCGAGGTGGAGTGCACTATCACAAAGGAATAATCAGACTGCGAGGAAAAATAGAGGATCGGAAGGGGGTGAAATAAACGATAAAATCAGAAGTTATTGCGAATAGTGATAAAAGTTCAGGCGGTGTCTGACAATTAATTATAAAAAAGTCAGAAGGAGATGAAGCATGAAAAGTATTAAAAAGTTTTTATTAGTAGTTGCCGTAATTGTTTTTGCGCTGGCTTTTTCTGCTGCTGCCATGGCAGCTATGGACAGCCCGTTTACTATTGATAACGTCCCCAACGTAGTCGGGGCAGCAGTAGGAATGGTCCTGGACTATCTGGGTTCCGATGATTACACGGCAGCCGCGGCCCCGTTCTTCCGCTGGACGCTCAAAGGGACGGAAAGGTATCTCCAGCTCAACGTGACGGAGCTTTCCTTTAATGTATTGAACCACCCTAATTGGGTGCTCGCACCGGTACTGAACTACCGGCCTGGCCGGGATGATGTCGATGATAAGGTAGTGAAGAAAATGGAGGATATCGACGACACGGTGGACGCAGGTCTTTCGGTCGGATATGTATGGAGGGACGCGAAAAATCCGAGGCACCGTTTTATCACTAATTTGACGTATTATCAGGATATTGGTGACACTTACGATGGCTGGCTGGTTCAGGCCGGAGCGCGTTACTGGCTCCCCGTCAGCAAGCCCATTGATGTGCAGGTCGGCGTTGGCGCTACCTATGGCAGTTCAGACTATATGGAGACCTATTTTGGTGTGAGCAGCAAGGACGCGGCAGCTTCAGGACTGAAGGAGTTTAAAGCAGACAGCGGGTTAAGGGATTGGAACGCCCAGCTGGCAGCGGTCTTTCACTTTTCAATGAGCTGGCACATGGGTGTCGGGGTCAAGTATTTCGGGCTCATGGATGACGCATCGGACAGCCCAATCGTGGATGATCGCGGCTCTTCAAACCAGTGGGTGTACGGAATAGGCTTAGCTTACAGCTGGTAAGACAGGGGAAAACGGATCAACCAGCCGTCACTCCCTCTGACGGCGAACGGGGAGATGGGCATAGACGATATGCTCATCTCCTTATCCTGAGATCTGCCTGTCATCGGGAATATCTTCAGAAAATGCGGCAGAACTTCTGATATGAGGAGCAGAGTGATACTAAGGAGAGAGAATCAACACCACGGAGAAAGAGATGTTAAAACCACCGCGCTGTGCGTGCGGATCAAAGACGATTTGAGTGATGAACATCTGCGCTTTGAAAGGCTGATTTCAGACCTGTCTGCCCGGTTCGTGAATGTAGGGGCTGACCTGGCTGATAATGAAATTGAGCGGTCTCTGGCACAGATTCTCAATTTTTTTAAGGTGGACCGCTGCGCACTGCTCAGAATTTCTCCTGACCGGAAACAGGTATATGTCACCCATGCCTCCCATGGCGAGGGTATCGAGCGGGTGTCAGGGGATATTGAACTCTCCAGTCTGTTCCCGTGGCTCCATGAAAGGGTAGTATTGCAGGGACAACCAGTCCGTATTGACAGACTGGACGAACTGCCGGAGAGGGCCGGACAGGACAGATCCAGCTGTACTGCCATGGGGATCCTGTCATTCCTGAACGTCCCCCTGTTTTTTGAAGGGAGGGTCTCATCCCTTATCGTGATCAATGCCGTGCGCTCGGAGCGCTCCTGGTCTGACGAATACATTCCGCGACTGCGGCTATTGGGGGAGATATTTATTAATGCCCTGGAACACAGGCAGAGCAGGCTGCGATTGGATGAACGTCTAAAGTTCGATTCTCTGCTGGCGGATATCTCTGCCCATTTTGTCAACCTGCCCGCTGACCTGATAGACAGCGGCATTGAAGACGCCCAACGCCGGATCTGCGAACTCCTCGACCTTGACCGCTCCACACTTTGGGAAGTCCTTGAGGAAGAACCCATGGCACTGCTGCTGACACATATGTATCAGCGTCTTGAAAACCGGCCAATTCCTGAGAGGATGAATGCACAGGATCTTTTCCCATGGTCGTCGGGGATGATTTTGAACGGGGAAACCGTCGTACTATCGAAAATATCGGACCTCCCGCCGGAAGCAGACCGCGACCGGGAGAGCTTCCATATGTACGGCAGCAAGTCCAACGTGTTGATTCCGTTATCAGTTGGAAATGGGCCGGTATTTGGCTTGTTGTCCTTCGCTGTTATCCGAGAAGAGCGATGCTGGAAGGAGACAGTCATAAAGGGGTTCAGGCTTATCGCATACGTGTTTGCCAACGCGCTCGAGCGCAAACGAATGGAGGGTCAACTCCGGAAGCGCCTTCAGGAGATTGAATATCTCAGAGAACGGTTTGAAAAAGAGAATATCTATCTGCGGGAGGAGGTCAATCTCCTGTTTGATCATGTAGAAATTGTGGGCCAAAGCTCCGCGATGAAGAAGGTCCTGGCTCAGGCGGAACAGGTAGCCCGAACAGACTCCTCAGTCCTCCTCCTGGGGGAAACCGGAACGGGAAAAGAACTGCTGGCCAGGACGATCCACAGCATGAGTTTGCGGAAAGACCGGCCGATGGTAAAGGTTAACTGCGCTTCGCTTCCGCCGACGCTTATAGAAAGCGAGCTGTTTGGCCGCGAGAAGGGTGCGTATACGGGCGCCATGACCAAAATGATCGGTCGATTCGAAATCGCCGACGGCTCGACCCTCTTTCTCGATGAGATCGGAGAGCTTCCCTTTGATCTGCAGGGCAAGCTGCTGCGTGTCCTTGAGGAGGGCAACTTCGAGCGGCTAGGTTCGACAAAGTCCCTGCACGTCAATGTCCGCATCATTGCTGCCACAAATCGGGACATTAAGCAGGAAGTCGAGGCCGGCAGATTCAGACCGGACCTCTTCTACCGGCTGAGTGTGTTTCCTCTGCTGATTCCACCTCTCCGGGAGCGTTCTGAAGATATTCCCCTGCTGGTCAGGACGATTGTCAAGGAATTTCAGAAGAAGATGGGAAAAGAGATAGAAAGCATTTCGAAAAAGACCATGCAAGCCCTGCAAGCCTATTCCTGGCCGGGCAACGTAAGGGAGCTGCGGAATGCAATCGAACACGCCATGATCTTGAGCAGAGATAAAACCCTGGACGTTCACATCCCCGTGTGTGCACCCTCAGAAACAGCAGCCGCTGCGGGCAGCCTCTCAGATATGGAGCGTATGCATGTGCTGGCCGTGCTGGAGAAGACCGGCTGGCGCATTGCAGGACAGGGAGGCGCTGCCGAGGTTCTTGGTCTGAAAAGAACAACTCTTCAGGCGAAAATGAAGAAATTAGGTATCAGGCGTTCCAATAAGCAGATGCCGCATTAACGACAATTGCCAATATTTCGGCAAATATCCATTTAGACCGCTACGCTCTTTTTCATAAACATTCTTTTAATAACAACGAATGACAATATAATCGTTCTCCGACTTTTCCTCGGCACGTATTGTGCAATCTTCTTTTATGTGTGAGCTTAAAACAATCGTCAATTATTCCTGACAAGAGCACGCAGGAATTTTTTATATCCGGAAGAAGCGCTGCGGCCTGTCAGTGGAGTCACGAAATGGAGAAGAACATGATTATCGCGACCATAAGGATGATGATACCACCCCAAAAGTATGATGAGGCAGTGAAAATCCTCAGATCGGTCGTTGAGACTTGCAGGGACACTTCTGCCTGTCTCGGTTGTCATTTCTATGAAGATTTGCAGGAAAACGGCGTCCTTATGCTCATGGAAGTCTGGAACTCCGAGGAAGATCTGACCCTTCATCTTCGCTCAGACGAATACCTCAATCTGCTTCTGGTTCTGGAGATGGCAGTCAAAAAACCCGAGGTAAGGTTTGACACTATCTCGCGTTCGATGAGTATTGAGGCTATCGAAAAGGCAAGAGCGCAACCGGGACGAATATAATGCCTGTGTTCTCCCCTGAGAAAGGATGTCCGCCCCGTCATCAGGAAGGCTGGTATTCAAAATGGCAAAAAAAGGGAATCGGAGTACAGGCGTTATGTGAGACTGATATGGCAGAAACGTCTGTAAGGAAATATAGGAGGTAGAACAATGAAAGTAATCATAGTTGGCGGAGTAGCTGGCGGCGCGTCATGTGCAGCGAGGCTGCGCAGACTGGATGAAAAGGCGGAAATCCTTATGGTGGAGCGCGGGCCGTATGTTTCATACGCGAATTGCGGGCTGCCCTACCATGTTGGCGGAGTGATTGAAAAAGAGTCAAACCTTCTCGTGTCCTCTGAAGCGATGTTTCGCGCGATGTTCGCGATCGATGTGCGGACGAACTGTGAGGCGGTCACGATCTCACCGGACAAAAAAACGGTCGAACTGCGCAATGTCGCAACCGGCGAGGTGACGACTGAGTCATACGACAAACTTGTGCTCTCGCCCGGAGCAGCCTCGGTCCGCCCGCCCCTGCCCGGAATAGACCTCCCGGGGATCTTCCATGTCAGGACTGTTCCTGATGCAAGGGCGATCCGCGAATGGCTCGAACGAGGTTCCTCATTCTTAGCGGGGATGCACAAATACTCGGGTTTCCAGACAATGAGGCCCAAGACCCGCGCGGTGGTTATTGGCGGAGGATTTATCGGCCTCGAGACTGCGGAGAACCTTGTCCATCGCAAGTTTGACGTCACCCTCGTTGAAATGCTTGATCAGGTCCTGGCGCCGCTCGATAAAGAAATGGCGCGAATTGTAGAAGGCTACGTGCAGCAGCATGGTATCCGCCTGGCGCTCAATGACGGTGTGTCTGAATTCAGGAAGACCGTACATGGCCTTCTCGAAGTTCTGACAAAGTCCGGCAAGGTCTATCCGGCAGACATCGTGATCCTCGCGCTCGGCGTGCGGCCGGAGACCTCGCTGGCCAAGTCGGCAGGGCTGGAGATTGGTGAGCGCGGGGGAATTCGCGTTGACGAGCAGATGCGCACGAGCAACCCGGACATCTTTGCTGTCGGCGACGCTGTCGAAGTCAGGGACTTTGTGACCGGCCAGTGGAGCCTCATCGCGCTTGCCGGGCCGGCAAACCGGCAAGGTCGGATCGCTGCCGACGTGATTGCTGGACGCGACTCCCGCTTCCGCGGTACTCAGGGCACCTCAATCATCGGGCTCTTCGGCGCGGCGGCCGCCTGGACCGGAGCGAGCGAAAAGACGCTCAACATGACCGGCGACAGGGATTTCGAGAAGATCTATTTTTATCCCAATTCACACGCAGGGTACTACCCTGGTGCCAGGCCGATCGCGATGAAGGTTATTTTCCGTAAATCAGACGGGCGAATCCTCGGCGCGCAGGCGCTCGGTCTCGATGGTGTGGACAAGCGGATCAGCGCCCTGGCAATGGCACTCCAGATGGGCGCGACGATCTACGACCTTGAAGAAGCCGAACTGTGCTATGCGCCCCAATTCGGAAGTGCAAAGGACCCTGTCAACTTTGCGGGAATGATCGCGGCTGACGTCCTGCATGGCGACATGCCGATCAGCCACTGGGATGCCGCAGAAAGTGGCTATCTCCTTGACGTTCGTGAGCCTGTGGAGCTCGCTGTAGAGAATGCCGAGGGTGCTGTCAACATCCCGCTGGGTCAGCTCCGGGCACGGCTTGGCGAACTGCCGCGCGATCAGGAGATCCACGTCATATGCCGTTCCGGCGGACGTGCGTACTACGCGACGCGTATCCTTCTGCAAAACGGATTCAGAGCACGGACCCTCTCCGGAGGTCTGCTGTCACGGACTCACTGTGAAACCTTCTGGGAGGGTTGAAATAAAGGATTTGAGCAAAAAGAGGAGCTGGATACAGGGCGACATCAAGGCGTCATTGCGCAAATCAGGATTATCCGGGTGGCCGGGTCGGTCTTTCAAAAAAACCGCCGTCACCGCCGGTCCGGTGATGAGCAATTAAATTCAAAGGAGGAATGTAAATATGGCTAAAGAAGCAAAAAGAACTGCTCCAAACATGGATGAAATCATCGCCAATGCAAAAAAGGCAGGCAAACTAAAAACTGTACCCTTAAACTGGAAAGAGGTTTATTATACCAACTGCCCTCTGGTATCGGCCAGTAATGTGGACCAGGAACTTGGCTGGACCAAGGAAGAGTACAAAAAGATTGGTATTAATTACCTTTATCTACGCGCCCGAAAAGAGAACGACTGGTACCCGCACTATATCCATAACCTCGATAACCTGATCCGTTTTGGTGGTCTTTTTCCACCGGTTCACGTTCATGCTGACATCCGCAGAACCGTACTCCTTGGAGTGACACATGTGCCGCATGAAGGTGGTGTTATGATGGTGCGCTCAAGAGATGATATTTACCGGATGGCCGATTTGAAAGGTAAGAAGATTGGACTATCAAGGAGTCAGAACAAAATCAAAACCGACTGGTGGGGTATACAGGAGGAACAGGGCATAGAGCTGATGTTACGAATGAATGGCATGACCCGCAATGATGTTGAGATCGTGGAATTCCCTTATCCGGACGACTGGTATGACAATCCTGAAATGATGGGACCGGAAATGGAAAATCCTTCTGAATTATGGCTTCGCCGTGATCACAAACATGATTTGGCCTTCCGCCCTCTCGAAACAGCACTTGGAAAAGGTGTTATTGATGCCATGTACAGCCAAAGTAAAGTGCTTAGCATACTCTCAGAAACAACTGGCAAGTTTAAGTCAATAGAGGATCTTTCGCGGTATCCGGACTGGACCCTTCAGGTAGCCAATATACCTGCTGCCATTACATGTACAGTGGAGATGGCTGAGAAGCATCCTGAGCTGGCGGTAACCTTTCTGAAAGGCATGATTAAGGCAGGACGTTGGGCCAATGAGCACAAGCACGCTGCAGCAGCCATTCTGGACAAACAGACTTTCTATCGTGACTTAGAAGATACTTACGAAGGAATTAGACGCGTTGACATGGTGCCCAACCTGTCCCCCCAGAACCTCGTTTCGGTTGAAATTGGCAAGGATTTCATGCTCAGCCACGGTTACATCAAGAACGACTTCGATGTGCAGAAGTGGGCGGCGCCTGAATTCCTCGAGAAGGCAGCAAGAGAATTGCTGGAATTAGAATGGAAGAAAAGGACCACTGCAAAGCTTCCTCAGGCAGCTGGGACGTTGGAGTCAGGAGGTCGAATCGGATAGTCGGGAGAAGAGACAGCAGAATCGGGACTCGGCGAACCGGCTGAAAATATTACCGCATTCCTGTGCGGAAGCCCGTCGACGTGACGTGGCGATGAGGGCTCAACGGTAAGGACAATGACTACGGAGGAACAACGATGAACGCCGAACAAAGCCGTCTTGAGGAAGTCCGGACAAAGAAAGCCCCCTGGAAGAAGTGGGGACCGTACCTGAGCGAACGTCAGTGGGGTACTGTCCGTGAGGACTACAGCGAACACGGGGACGCCTGGAATTACTTCCCCCATGACCATGCCCGTTCCCGGGCTTACCGCTGGGGCGAGGACGGCCTCGCCGGCATCTCCGACGACAAACAGCAGGTGTGCTTTGCTCTGGCCCTCTGGAATGGCAAAGACCCCATTCTCAAGGAACGGCTGTTCGGCCTCACCGGCCCGGAGGGGAACCACGGCGAAGACGTAAAGGAGTATTACTTTTATATTGATTCAAGCCCAACCCACTCGTATATGAAGTACCTTTATAAATACCCGCAGGCGGCCTATCCTTATGATCATATAGTCGCCACGAATCGAAACGCCGGGCGGCAAAAGCCGGAATATGAATTACTGGACACGGGCGTGTTTGATAAGAATACCTATTTTGATGTATTCGTGGAGTACGCCAAGGCGTCACCAGAGGATATACTCATTCAGGTCACTGTTCATAACCGGGGCCCGGAACCAGCGACGCTCCATCTCCTGCCCACCCTCTGGTTCCGCAATGACTGGTCTTGGGGAGAGGATGTCGTTCGCCCCACCCTGCAGCAGATAGCTGAGGATAAAACCGGCGGCATCGTCGCGCTCTCGCATCGTGACCTCGGTGAGCGTTTCTTTTATGCGGAAGCCGCGTCGGCTCTCCTCTTCACTGAGAATGAAACCAATACGGAGCGGCTCGTCGGCATGCCCAATACATCTCCTTATGTGAAAGACGGCATCAATAACTATATCATTCACAATAAAAAAGACGCGGTCAATCCCGGGAACAAGGGGACAAAGGTCTCTGCCCATTACCCGCTCACGCTGGGGGCCGGAGAATCCCGCATTGTCCGTCTGCGGCTCAGCGACAGCCTTATGTCCGAAAATCCCTCCAACCCCCCATTATCAAAGGGGGGCAAGGGGGGATTTAAAGCCGGTCCATTCGGGAGGGAGTTTGATGAGATCTTCAAAACCAGGATACAGGAAGCGGACGAGTTCTATGCGACTGTCATTCCTACTACATTCAATGCCGACCAGACACTGGTCATGCGGCAGGCATTGGCCGGGATGCTCTGGACCAAGCAGTTCTTTTTCTATGACGTCGGCAAATGGCTCAATCAGCATGGCATTCAGCCGTACAAAGCGAATCAGCGTTCCATCCGCAACGACCGATGGGGACACATGATGAATGCGGACATTATCTCCATGCCGGACAAATGGGAATATCCGTGGTACGCTGCCTGGGACCTCGCCTTTCATGTCACGGCTTTGGCGCTGGTGGATGAAGATTTTGGCAAAGAACAATTGGAGCTCATGCTCAAGTCCCGTTATCTTCATCCCAGCGGGCAGATCCCTGCCTATGAGTGGAATTTCGGAGACGTGAATCCTCCGGTCCATGCTTGGTCAACCATCTACACCTATTTGATGGGGAAAGCGGTCCGGGGCAAAGGCGATCTGCCGTGGCTCGAGCGTTCTTTCCACAAACTGCTTCTGAACTTTACCTGGTGGGTGAACCGAAAAGACCGGGCCGGAAACAACGCCTTCGAAGGAGGATTTCTGGGGCTTGACAATATCGGGGTCTTCGATCGGTCTGCGCCTTTGCCGACCGGCGGATATCTGGAACAGGCTGACGGCACCGCCTGGATGGTTCTCTTTTGTCAGAACATGTGCGAGATCAGCGCAGAGCTTGCGCTGGCCGACCCGGTTTATCTCAATCTCCTTGGGAAATTTATCGAGCATTTTCTTTTGATCGCAGCAGGGATGATCCGTCCCAGTGAAGAATTCGGCATGTGGGATGAGAAAGACGGTTTCTTTTACGACGTGCTCAAGCTCCCTGACGGGAGGGCGGAGCGCCTCAAAGTACGTTCGATGGTGGGACTGCTGCCTTTTTGCGCGGTGACCATTTTCGAAAAGGACATAAGAGAGAAATACCGTGAATTTGGCTCAATAGTGCGCGAATACTTCACGAAACGGCCGGAATTGTCGGCTTTCATTCATGATCCGTTTAAGCTTGGACAGAATGAGCGACTCCTGGGATCGATCTTAAATGAGACCAATCTTCGCCGTGTGCTCACGATCATGCTCGATGAAAATGAGTTTTTGAGTGCCTATGGCATCCGGGCGATCTCTCGCATTCACAAGGACCACCCCTACGTCTATCGGGTCTTAGACCAGGAGCATCGGGTCTCTTATCTTCCCGGGGAATCGGACAACGCCATGTTCGGCGGCAATTCGAACTGGCGGGGGCCCATCTGGATGCCGGTCAATATCCTCATTCTCCGGGCACTCCTCCAGTACTTCCTGTATTACGGGGACTCATTCAAGATTGAATGCCCGAGCGGGTCCGGGAAGCATATGAACCTCTATGAGGTGGCAAAAGAAATTGGGCGTCGACTGACAAGTATTTTCCTGAAGGATGAGAAAGGGGAGCGCCCCGTGCATGGAACATCGCGAAAATTCCAGGGAGATCCTCATTGGAGGGATTACCCCCTGTTCTATGAGTATTTCCATGGGGACACCGGCAGGGGCGTTGGCGCAAGTCACCAGACGGGTTGGACCGGTGTCATCGCGGTCGTCATGCATCTGTTTGCGACTCTTGATGCTCAGAGGATACTGAAACAGGGCAAAGCAAAATCATTGGGCGAGAAGCGGAAATTGGGGAGGAAGACATGAGAAAGGTTCTTCATCCGTCTCTTTATCAAGTTAACACGCGTCTGGCTGACCTTTATACAATGAAAGTAATTGCCATGGTACCTAAGAAGGAGGTTATCATATGAAAGCGATTACGGTAGAACCGAAAAAGCCCGGGACAGCCCGGTACGAGGATTTTCCGGAGCCGGATCTGCAAGAGGGCTCTGTCCTCGTGGAGGCAGTGGCCGTCGGAGTTTGCGGAACAGACGTCGAGATCGTAGAGGGGAAGTATGGCTGGGCACCACCGGGAAAGGATCGTCTGGTCCTGGGTCATGAATCCCTCGGTCGAGTCATTGATCCGGGTCCGGGAAGTTCGCTCAAAAAAGGCGATCTTGTGGTCGGGATCGTGCGCCGTCCGGACCCGGTCCCCTGCCCCAATTGTGCGGTGGGTGAATGGGACATGTGCCGCAACGGCCAGTACACAGAGCGGGGAATCAAAGAAATCCACGGCTTCATGTCGGAACGCTGGCGCATCGAACCAGAATACGCCATTAAAGTTGATTCTTCGCTCGGCATACTTGGGGTGTTGCTGGAGCCGACAACCGTTGTGACAAAGGCATGGGCGCATGTAATATCGGTCGGGGTCCGGGCTTTTTGGGAGCCGCATACTGTTCTGGTGACCGGAGCGGGACCAATCGGCCTTCTTGCCGCTCTCATCGGTGCGCAGCGGGGGCTGGATGTTCACGTCCTTGACCGGGCCACCACCGGGGCTAAACCCGATATTGTCCGCGCCCTGGGGGCTACGTATCATTCCTGCTCCGTGTCTGCGCTTGGCTTCGAGCCGGACGTCATCATTGAGTGCACAGGTGCCGGTCAGGTCATTAACGAATCGATCCAGACCATTTCTTCAGGAGGGATCGTCTGTCTTACCGGAGTTGGTCACGGAGGCGGAAGCAGTAAAGCTGCCACTGCTGATGTTGCGGCAGCGGCAGTACTCAAGAACATCGTTATTATTGGCAGCGTCAACGCCAACAAGCGCCACTGGTACAGGGCAGGCAAGATCCTGGCCCGCGCTGACCGGAAGTGGCTGGGCCGGCTGATCACTCGCCGTGAAAAGCCGGAGAATTTCAAACAGGCTCTCGAGAGACAACCTGACGATCTTAAGGTTGTCATTCAGTTTTCTGAGACCTGATGGAAAATTCAAATAGTCGAAATATCCCCTGGGCGCTCTTCGTCTCTGAACTGATTGGGACAGCATTGCTCGTGCTCATCGGACTCTCTCTGGTTATCCTGATGTTTGGAACAGGTACACCTATGGCGCGCCTGATCCCAAGCGAGGATTTGAGGCGTCTTATTACCGGTTTTCTCTTCGGCACAACAGGCGCCTCCATCGCGCTGTCTCCTGTTGGGAAGGTGAGCGGAGCGCATATCAACCCGGTCGTCACGCTGGCATTCCGCCTTATGGGCAAACTCGACTTGCAGACAACCTTCGGATATGTCGCAGCGCAACTGACAGGCGCGGTCGTGGGATCATCGCCTCTTCTTTTATGGGGAGCAATGGGCAGGAGTGTGGCCTTTGGAGCGACCTTGCCCGGTTCAGGGGTCACTCTCTCGACAGCTCTTCTGGGCGAAGTGATCACGACCTTTACGATGGTCTCTCTGCTTGCCGTCTTTCTGGGTTTCCGGAATATCCGCACCTTCACTCCGGCGATCTTTCCGCCGCTCTACGCGATCATGGTGTGGGCCGAGGCGCCGATCTCGGGCACCAGCACCAATCCTGCGCGCAGCCTTGGCCCGGCGGTCATCTCCGGGAAATGGGAAAGCTGGTGGATCTACTGGATAGGGCCGATGGCCGGAATGTTTTTGGCTGTTCTCGCCTGCAGTTTCCTTGCGAAGCGCATTGAAGTGGCCAAACTGTACTACTTCGACAGCGACAGCGACCGCCTGTTTCGCCGGACGAATGCTTCAGGATCGCCATGACGTGGCAGTAAATATAGTAGGGCCCGACAGTCCATGCCCTGATTCTGGAAATTAAGGAAGTGTTTGGTACGCGAGAATAGAACTTGAAATACATGAGAGGAATGAAACAATAGAGAAATCAAACACAGAGGAAAGAGGTTAAAAAATGGAAGAGAGCGAAATTAAATCCGAAGATCTGAAACTGAGCGACAGGCTTGCGCTTGAACGGACAATTCTTGCGGCCGACCGGACGATGCTGGCCTGGGTGCGCACATCGCTGTCATTGATCGGCTTCGGATTTACGATACACAAAGTCCTCCAGTTCGTGTATGAGCAGGGAACCTCAAAAATCATGCGGCAGGAGACGCCGAGAAATATCGGTATCTTTATGATTGTGACCGGTACTGTCCCCCTGTTTTTCATGATGCTTCAATATGCCCGCACATTGAAGCGGATGGGGAAGAAAGAGAGCATTATTAAGAACCCAAATTTTCTGACGGCCTGCATAATTTTTATACTTGGAGTAATTCTTTTGTTCAGTATTGTAGCGAACATTGTTCTTCTGTGAGGAGAAGGTCTTAACATAATGAGGAAAAAGAGATGAGAGTAATTACATTATATTCACATGAGGCTGTGCCTTGCAGCAAGCTCAGGAGGTAGGACGATGGAACATCTTCGTGAATGGATCGAACTCGCTTCTCAGGGCGTCGAGATGCTGGCAGTGGTGATAATGGTATCTATGATCGTCTTTGGGACCATACGCTGGATCTTTCGCTATAGGACGAATATGGAGTCGGGCTACGAGAGGTACCGTGTCGTGCTGGGGAAGACGTTACTGATTGGGCTCGAACTCCTGGTGGCCGCTGATATCATCCGTACCGTGGCTATTGATTTAACGCTTACTAACATCGCGCTGTTGGCGGCTCTTGTGGTAGTGCGTACGTTTCTGGGATGGTCCCTGACTGTCGAGATCGAGGGCCACTGGCCATGGCAGGGAGCGAAGAAATTCCGTCCGGGTGCGGGTGGAGAGAAAGAGAACAGTGCCCATTAAGGGGGACATGGTACCCGCGGAAGAAAGACAAGGTGAGGATAAATATGGAAGACATTTTTACAAGAATCTTTGAGAACCTGGTGGAGCGGGTGAGCGGCCCGATGAAGTTCAGACTGATCTTGCAACCGCTCATGGCTGCTATCTTTGCAGTGCGCTCAGGATTGCAGGATGCGAGGGAAGGCCGGCCCCCCTATTTTTGGTCCGTCTTCACTAACCCCGACCACAGACGGGAGTTATTGCAGGATGGATGGAAAGCGGTTGGAAAGGTTTTCGTAATTGCGATCATCCTTGACGCGGTCTACCAGTATATGGAGCTCAGGTGGTTCTACCCGGGAGAGGCAATTCTCGTGGCTATAATACTGGCGTTTGTTCCCTATCTGCTTATTCGGGGGCCGGTGAACCGCCTCACACCCCGGAAGGGAAAAGAGAAAAAACATGAACGAAGAGACCAATAATAAAACGACGGGGAAGGGTTCGAGTGACTCATCTTCACCCTCTCCAGTCTCACAGACAGACGGAGGCGCTGATGTGAGAGGAGGGAAGATTTGAATCCTTACGCGTATTGTGCCTCGAACGATATCCATATCGATCAAGAAGGACTGTCGCCTGGTGTGACGCGGTTGCTCGATCTTGCCCGCGGCCCTGAAAACCAGTGGATTTAAGGGATTGAGCTCGCTTAAAGCTGCTATGGACGGGACAATCAGATCTGCGGCAGCGATCGGCTTTCCACTCCCTCCGATGGTGAGCAAGGAGATGAGCATTGATGATATGCGCATCTCCTTCTAAGAAAAAAAATGATTTGTAGAGTGAGAACTTTTGTGATAATCTGCTGATATCTATGCGAAGAGATTCTATGGTGCGAACAGCGCATATCCTGATCATTCTGTTGTCCCTTATCGGGGCGCAGGACGTTTTTGCCCAAACCGCACCGGCGCCGAATGTCGCTCTGCAACAGGAGCCTGAGACAGCCCCTGTAGTAGTGGACAATGTCCGGCTCTTTTATATCCGGGGCTTCAAGGCTTTGCCTGCCGAAGAGAGGGCGAGCGATGTCGCGGAACGGATAAAAAAAGTCGCTTTAAATCAGGACATAAAGACTGATTCGATTATCGCGGTCGATTCAGAATTCAGCATTGACATTATGGCAGGGCAGGAGCGTATCATAGCGATTCTCGATGCGGACGCGGCTATCGAGGGCTTGCCAAGGAAGGTGGTCGGCGAAGAGTATCTGACCAGGATCAGGGAAGCAGTGACCGCCTATCGCAGCGCGAGGACCCCGGAGAGGATTGTAAAGGGGGCTGTGTATTCTTTTTTCGCTACGATTATCCTCATCGTGTTGATTTTAGCGGTCCTGAAAATATTCACTTTGCTCCATAGCTTCCTTGAAGCGCGTTATCAGCGCAGGATTACGTCTCCCGGGATGCCTGTCTTAAAAATCATCCCGATGAAGCATATATGGTCGGCGATTATTGACAGCCTGAAGATCGTGCGCTTTTTCCTCATCCTCCTTCTTGTTTATCTTTATCTTGAGCGGGTCCTGAACCTCTTCCCCGGGACGAGGCATTATGCGGCAAAACTCCTTTACTATGTGCTGAACCCTCTGCGGGTTATGGGCAGCGGAATCTTGAGGGAGATTCCCGATATTCTTTTTCTCGTTGTGCTCATCTTTATTCTGCGTTTATATCTGAGATTCCAGCATATATTTTTCGGCCAGGTCGAGGAGGGCGCCCTTACGATAAGCGGCTTTTATCCTGAATGGGCCAAGCCGACCGACCGGCTTCTGACTTTTATCGCGATTGCCCTTGCGGCGGTTGTCGCGTTTCCTTACATCCCGGGATCGGAGACAGGGGCATTCAAGGGCATCTCAATATTCGTCGGCGTTCTATTTTCTCTTGGGTCGCAGTCTGCGGTGTCAAACTTCATCGCCGGATTTGTCGTCAGCTACCGGCGGGCTTTTAAGCCCGGAGACAGGGTCCAGATCGGCGAGGTAATAGGAGACGTCACCGACATACAGATGCAGTCGACACGTATTCGGACTATAAAAAATGAAGAGGTCATTATCCCAAGTTCCACGATACTGAACAGCAATGTAGTAAATTTCAGCTCCTTTGCCCGGGGCACGGGGCTGATACTCCATGCCACCGTCAGCATCGGGTACGACGCGCCCTGGCGGCAGGTGCATGAGCTTCTTTTGATGGCGGCCGGACGGACATCCGGCCTGCTGCGGGAGCCGGCCCCTTTTGTGCTTCAGAAATCTCTCGATGATTTTTATGTCACCTATGAGCTCAACGCGTATACGAAGGAGCCCGAACGGATGGCCAGGATTTATTCTGAAATGAACAGAAATATCCAGGACTGCTTCAACGAGTACGGCGTGCAGATTATGTCTCCGCATTACCGTGGTGATCCCGCGGGCGCCAAGATTGTTCCGAAGGACAAATGGTATGAGCCCCCTGCCCAGCAGTCCAAAGAAGGGGGATGAGCTTTGCGCAAATACGGGGTTGCGAGGGCTGGAGATCTGCTTTCAGAGAACCTGAGTTATCAGATATCAAGTCCGCGGGTATGAATGTGGGATTAAACACCTCTGTCACAGCATGTGGGGGAGATGGCGTATATGGACAGTTAATACGCTGTTGTGCATTTGAAAGGAGAAGCCATGCGCATTCACAGGAGATTGATATCGCTATTATTCGTTGTCCTTCTGTCCCTTTTCTTTATTTCGCTGACGGGGGAAGAAGCTTCGTCTGAAAAGTCGGGAGAGTCCTTATTTAAAGAGCATTGTTCGTCGTGCCATCCTGATGGAGGCAATATCCTCAATCCTTCTAAAACCTTGCATAGAAAGGACCGCGAGGCGAATAACATTCATACGGCAGAGGACATCATAAAGAAGATGAGAAATCCTGGGCCTGCCCCCACGCATCCGCAGAAATGGGCCGGAATGACCATGTTTGATGTGTCGAAAATTTCCAATGATGAGGCCTTGAAGATTGCCGACTATATTATAAAAACATTCGAATAAGCTAATTGAAGACAAAAAAATCAAAGGGCTGCATCTCTGCAGCCCTTTGATTTTTCAGCGTCCCCGGCACGCCTGAGGCGCACAGGCGGGACTTGTGCGTCACTGACGCATTCGAATGCACCTGAGTTGTTCGATAATTGCCCCCAAAAAGACAGGTTAAAGAGATTAATTGTAACCACTGGAAACAGATATGGCTTTCGGTTAAGAGACAAGAGAAGTGCTGGCGGCTTGCAGTTGTAATCATCCAATATCTTTTGATGTCATTATTTTGCAAATATGCTGAAATTATTACGATGTAATCCTCTCCCCGATATCTCTCCTCTGTCCAATGATGTTTTTACCTATAATAATGCGTATGCAACATGATATATTATTGCGTGCAAAACAGTCGTTTGCAAAAAGCGATTCAAATAATCCTGCTGGTTTTTTTGACAATCATATCATTTCTCTATCTTTTGGATCGTATTATGGAATGCGATTTCTTCTGGCATCTGAAGACAGGAGAATGGATATGGCAACATAAGTCACTGCCTTCGGAGGACCCGTTTGCATATACTACTCCAGAGGGGTACAGTGAAAGAAAACACTTCATACTGACCTCTTATTGGCTAAGCCAGATTATTTATTATCTCTCCTATCTTGCGGGTGGAATGACCGGCATAATCTTTTTGCGATTTATTGTAGTTGGTTTGCTCATTTTCCTCGTATTAAAACGCAAAGCAGGTGACAGCATCCTCTACGAGTGTCTCCTTATCATTTTCATCGTTTTTTTCTTAACGAGATTTTCCCTTGAAAGGCCTCATGTCTATTCCTTTCTTTTTTTCCCGCTAATTCTTTATTTATTAGACAAAATACGGGATGAAGATGATTCTTTTGATGAGAAAAAGAAATATCTTTTTCTCCCTTTAATTATGATCCTATGGGCGAATATGCATGGTGGATACGTGTTGGGACAGGCAGTCATTGTAATGTACCTTGTGACGGAAGGGCTAAAGTTTACTCATCATTCTTTGAAACCGTTATCCAAAAAAATATATATCAGGCTGTTGCTTGCGGGGATGCTGGGGATTCTCTTTTCGCTTGCCAACCCCAATACTTATCACGCTATAAATATACTTGTGAGCAAAACGCCTGCTACTTTGAATTCTTATGTAATAGAATATCAAACGCCATTTGAAGATTTTCAAAGGGGCCGCTACGAAATGGTTTTATATTGGTTATTGCTCGTATTAACAGCTATCGGGATGCTTGTTAATACCAGGAAAATTGATATCACAGAACTCACGCTTCTTGCAGGAACAGGGTATCTATCTTTTACCACAATTCGATACATCCCGTTCTTTATAATTGCAGCCATTCCTTTCATTGGGAAAAGTCTTTCAAAGGGCAGCATATTGAAATATGTGAGGATTGTGATCATTGTCATAACAATTTATTCTGCGATATTCTTTACGTGGGACGAAAGGTTTAATGTTTACAATATTTCATCAAATCGATGGCTTCATCCATCATTTCCGGTTTATGCTGCAGATTTTATCATTCAAAATAATGTTAAAGGAAATATGTATAATTTCTTCGACTGGGGAGGATATTTAATATGGCGTCTGGCTCCGGAGCGAAAAGTCTTTATAGACGGAAGAGCTAATTATCCACCTATCCTAGAATTATCAAACCGTTTTATTAATACAGCTGATTCAGAAAGTTTTGCCGGTTTGCCTTATTGGAAGGCTATCTTGAATACTTATAATGTTTCGTATATCATTCATTCATTGTTTGATGTTTCAGGAGAAGCTTCGCCGCTTTTGTTCGCTCTTATCCAGGACAACGACTGGATTCCTGTTTTTTCCTATGATAGATCAATGATTTTCTTGAGAAATTCACCTGAAAACTATCAAGTATTGAGAGACTATGCCATTCCAAAGGATCATTTTATAGATATTCTCATTGGAGCATGTGATTTCCGGATAAAAACTAACCCAAATGACTTCAGGCCGTATATTGCAAGGAGTGACCTGTATATGTTTAAAGGCTATTATGACGAAGCAAGGAAAGGATATGATAAGGCACTCAAGATAGCACCTTTTAATCCTGTTTTAAGGAACAGGTTGATGATAATAGAAAAAATAACAAATACGAAATAAATAGAATTCTGGAAAGAATACATAATAGGCCGAATGGATATTTTTTTGTCGAATGCAGGGTTAAATGAGTAATCAATCATAAGGTGCGGTCGCCGGAAAGATATCTTGTGTTATCGGCTT
>Ga0224495_10000712_pt1 | contig 25496 bp, 19 predicted proteins | sample SF_Jul11_sed_USG_FD_168128 | JGI IMG/M metagenome (GOLD analysis project Ga0224495, IMG submission 168128) | Sediment microbial communities from San Francisco Bay, California, United States - SF_Jul11_sed_USGS_4_1 | ecosystem: Environmental > Aquatic > Marine > Sediment | place: USA: California...
GGTCCGCGCCGGGCGGGGTCTGCATTCGCGCTACGCTTCGCGACCACGATGAACGCCGATCTGCTACGTTTCGCGCGCTTGTTGCTCGCGCCGGCTGCCATTCTTGTGGCCGCGGCGCTCGCGCAACCCGCGGCGTCGGCGCTGCCCGCGTCGTTCTCGGGGCTGCGCGATTACTGGCCGTACCTGATTCTGCCGCTCGGTGTCGCGGTGAGCCTGTTGTTCAATCGCGGCCGCATCTTCGTGGCAGCGAGCTCGCTGCTGATCGGCTACGCGGGATATCATTTCTCTCGCTCGTTCGGCGAGACGAGCTTCGCATTTCAGGCGGTATTTGCCGCCGTCGCGATATTCGTACCGGGCAATATGCTGCTCGCACTGCTCGTACCCGAACGGGGAATTTCACACCAGCATGACTATCGCTGGCTGCTGCTGGCGGGTGCGGAAGTCCTGCTGGTGGCCTGGATCGCCTCGGCCGGCCGTACCGATCTGTCGGGCACCGCATGGCAGGGCATGTTCGATCACTGGCTTTTGCGTGGGCCGTCCACCCCCTGGCTCGGGCGACTTGTATTGCTCGCCGCGCTCTCGCTCGCAGCCTGGCGCCTGCAGACCCGGGACGACGATTCGCAATCTTCTCTAGATGTCGGCAAGGCCGGGGCGCTCGTCGCATTTTTCATTGCCTGCGAAGGCGTCGCTTCGCCGAGCGTGTTTGCCGCCTTCGTTGCCGCCTCGGGCGCGATCCTACTGGTCGCGGTGTTGCAGGAATCGCATCGCCTCGCGTTCCGTGACGAATTGACCGGGCTGCCGGGCCGGCGCGCGCTGCAGGAGTCCCTCGCTGCACTCGGCTCGGTCTATTCGGTCGCGATGATCGATGTCGATCATTTCAAGAAGTTCAACGACACCCACGGTCACGACATCGGTGACCAGGTTCTCAAACTGGTCGCCGCACGCCTTGCCTCGGTGGGCGGCGGGGGACGTGCGTTTCGCTACGGAGGCGAGGAATTCACGGTGCTGTTCGCCGGCCGAACGCCCGCCGAAACCCTGCCCTACCTGGAGAACATTCGCGCGTCGATCGAACACTACAAGATGGTCGCGCGCGGCGCGGATCGCCCCAAACAGAGCGACGAAGGGGAGCGGCGCCGTGGCGATCGGATGCTCGACAAGACCCTGTCGGTAACTGTCAGCATAGGTCTCGCGGGGCCCGGCGCTCGCCCCACCGCCCCCACCGAGGTGCTCAAGGCGGCCGACCGCGCGCTCTACCGTGCCAAGCAAGGCGGTCGCAACCGCGTGGCGCGCTAGACTTAGACGACAGTGTCGGAGCATGCGCGAACCACAGCAGCCCTTGCCGCACTGCACACATTGATCAATCACACCAACGGGAAGAAATCATGATCGAACTCTTATTGGACCCCCAGGCGTGGATCGCTTTCTTCACGCTCACTGCACTCGAACTGGTTCTCGGTATCGACAACGTCATTTTCATCTCCATCCTGGTGGACAAGCTGCCGGCCGAACGCAAGGAACTCGCGCGCAGGCTGGGGCTCTTTCTGGCGATGTTCATGCGCATCGGCATGCTGTTTCTGCTTGCCTGGCTGGTCGGCCTCACCCAGCCGCTCTTCCGGGTCCTGAGCCAGGAATTTTCCGGACGCGACCTGATACTGATCGCTGGCGGATTATTCCTGCTGTGGAAGAGCACGCAGGAAATCCATCAACTGCTCGAGGGTGAAAAAGGTGCCGCGTCCGCCGCGGTGGAGGCGACCTTTACTGCGGTGATCATCCAGGTCATCGTTGTCGACATCGTCTTCTCGCTCGACTCGATCATCACCGCAGTCGGCATGGTCGACGAGATCGCGGTGATGATCGCCGCAGTAGTCGCGTCGGTCGCGTTGATGCTCGTCTTCGCAGGCGGCATCGGGCGCTTTGTGTCGGCCCATCCCACGGTCAAGATGCTCGCCCTTGCCTTCTTGTTCGTGATCGGCGTGGTGCTGATCGCCGACGGCTTCGATCACCACATTCCCAAGGGATACGTGTACTTCGCAATGGCTTTTTCGGTCGGCGTCGAAATGCTCAACCTGCGGCTGCGCAGGCGCCCCGCGCAGCCGGTCGCGCTGCACGAAAGCTATACGCGCGAGGATCATTGACCTGGCCCTTCCAGCTCATGAGGTGACGACATGTTCGGAGTCCACGACGGTGGCTGTCTGTGCGGCGCGGTACGCTACCGTGTCAAGGGCGCGCCGCTGCGCGCGCAGGCCTGTCATTGCCGCAATTGCCAGCGACGCACCGGTTCGGCCGGCGCGGTGGTGGTGGCGTTCAAGGCGGAGCAGGTCGAACTGAATGGCGCGACGCTGTCCGAGTACGAGCATCGCTCGGACGAGAGCGGGCGCTGGCTGCGCAACCAATTTTGCGCCCGCTGCGGAACAACGCTGATCGTGACTCTGGAGAGAAATCCGAGCCTGCTCATCGTTTCGGGCGGCAGCTTCGACGATCCGAACTGGTTCGAGCTGGAGCGGCACATCTGGACCCGCTCCGCACCGCACTGGATGTGCTTTTCCCCCGCAATCGAGCGCTTCGAGAAGGGCGGCTCGTAGAGCAAACCGCCCGCTCGATTCAGTCGCCCCAGGAACGCATCACCCCATCGTCGGCATGTGAAATCCCGGGGCGGGAGTATCCTGGTGCGGCCAGCGGCGCGTGATCGCCTTGGTGCGCGTATAGAACTTCACGCCTTCCATGCCGTGCACGTGCAGATCGCCGAACAGGGAATTCTTCCACCCACCGAAGGAATAGAAGGCCATCGGCACGGGAATCGGCACGTTGATCCCGACCATGCCGACCTGGATTTCGTTCTCGAAGCGCCGCGCCGCGCCGCCCGACTCGGTGAACACCGCGGTGCCGTTCGCGTAGGGGTTGGCGTTGACCAGCGCGATCGCCTCCTCGAGCGTCTTCGCCCGCACCACCACCAGCACCGGACCAAAGATCTCTTCCTGGTAGATCTTCATCTTCGGCGTGACCTGGTCGAACAGGCTCGTGCCAAGGAAGAAGCCGCTCTCATGACCGGCGACCTTCAGGCCGCGGCCATCGACCACCAGCTTCGCGCCCTCCCGCACGCCGCTGTCGATGTATGAGGCGACTTTGTCGCGGTGCTGCTGGGTGACGAGCGCGCCCATGTCCATGCCTTCGCGATCGCCCGGTCCGATCTTCACCGTGTTCGCCTTCTCGGCGAGGAGCTTCACGAGCGGATCGCCCGCCTCGCCCACCGCGACCGCGACCGAGATCGCCATGCAGCGCTCGCCCGCCGAACCGTAGGCCGCGCCGATCAAGGCGTCCGCGGTGAATTCGAGGTCCGCATCGGGCAACACCACCGCGTGGTTCTTCGCCCCGCCCAGCGCCTGCACGCGCTTGCCGTTCCTCGCGCAGGTTTCGTAGATGTACTTGGCGATCGGCGTCGAGCCGACGAAGGACACCGCGTGAATGCCCGGATGGCCGAGAATCGCATCGACCGCTTCCTTGTCGCCGTGCACGACGTTGAACACGCCGTCCGGAAGGCCTGCCTGCTTGAACAGTTGAGCCATCAGCATCGACGCCGAGGGTACCTTCTCCGAGGGTTTGAGGATGAAGGTGTTGCCGCAGGCGATCGCCATCGGAAACATCCACAGCGGCACCATCACCGGGAAGTTGAATGGCGTGATCCCCGCGCACACCCCCACCGGCTGGCGCACCGAGTAGCTGTCGACGCCGGTGCCGACGTTCTCGGAGAATTCTCCTTTCAGCAGATGCGGCGCACCGCAGGCGAACTCGATCACCTCGATGCCGCGCATCACCGAACCCATCGCGTCGGGGAAGGTCTTACCGTGTTCCTCGACGATGAGTTTGGCGAGATCCTTCTGGTGCTCCTGCATCAGTTGAAGGAATTTCTGCATGATGCGCGCGCGGCGCAACGGAGACGTATCGCGCCAGTCAGGCAGCGCCGCACCGGCCGCCTTGACCGCGGCGTCGATCGTATCGGCACCGCAGAAAGCGACGCGCTTGCTCACCTGTCCCGTGGCGGGGTTGTAGACATCGCCCGCTCGACCGGCCGGAAGGTGGGTGCGCCCGGAAATCCAAGCGGGAACGGTGTGCAGCTTCAGATCGGAGGGCTTGTTCATCGGTGCGTCCAGGGCGAAGGGAGGAAAAGGGCGCGATTTTACCCCGCCTCGCTATACTTTCGGTACCCATGCCAGATCCGCTCATTCCCGCGCGGCTCGCCTACGCCGCGGACGGCACGCCCTGGTCCGAAGGCTTCGACGACATCTACCACAGCGCCGAGGGCGGCCCGGCGCAGGCGCGCCACGTGTTCCTCGCCGGCAACGGCCTGCCCGAGCGCTGGCGCGATCGCGCGCGCTTCGTCATCCTCGAGACCGGCTTCGGCTTCGGGCTGAATTTTCTTGCCACCTGGCAGGCCTGGCGCGAGGACCCGGCACGCTGCGCGCAACTGCATTTCGTCTCGATCGAGAAGCATCCCTTCGCGCTGCCTGATTTGCGCTCGCTGCATGCGCGCCATCCCGAGTTCGCGCTGCTCGCCGCCGAACTGCACGCGCGCTGGCCGCTGCTCGTGCCGGGCGTGCAGCGCATCGAACTCGAGAGCGGGCGCGTGCTGCTCACGCTGCTGTTCGGCGATATCGCGGAAGTCCGGAATTCGCTGCGCCTGTGCGCCGACGCCCTCTATCTGGACGGCTTTTCGCCGGCGAAGAATCCGCAGATGTGGTCCCTCGACACGATCAAGGTCCTCGCCAAGCTTGCCGCGCCGGGTGCGAGCGCCGCGACCTGGAGCGCGGCCGGTGCGCTGCGCGAGGTGCTCGCGGAGAGCGGCTTCGAGGTCGAAAAGCGCGCGGGCTACGGCGCGAAGCGCGAGATGATCGTCGCGCGCTACGCGCCGCGCCGCCGCGTCACGCGCGAAGTACGGCCGCCGCCATCCGATCGGCGCGCACTCGTGATCGGTGCGGGAATGGCCGGCGCCGCGGTGTGCGAGCGGCTGTGCGCGCGCGGCTGGCAGGTGACGCTCGTCGAGCGCAATGCACGGCCCGCCGAGGAAGGCTCTGGCAATCCGGTCGGCGTCTTTCATGCCGTGGTCACGCCCGACGACAGCGTGCTCGCGCGCCTCACGCGCGCCGGATCGCAGTATGCCGAGGCGCACTGGAGCGCGCTCGGCGAGCGCCTGCGCCGGGCGAACTGCGGCGTGCTGCAGCTCGCGCGCGACGCAAGAGAAGAATCCGCGCAGAAGAGCGCGATCGAGGCGCTGCGCTATCCGCCCGAGTACGCGCAGTACGTCGAGCGCGCGCAGGCGAGCGCACATGCCGGCGTCGAAGTCGCCTCGGGCGGCCTGTGGTTTCCGCGCGCCGGCTGGGTCGCACCCGCGAGCCTCGTGTCCGCACAGCTCGCCGTCTGCGGCGCGCGACTGACGACGCACTTCGGGCGCGAAGTCGCCAGCCTCCTGCGCGAGGGCGCACTCTGGCGCGCGCGCGACAATCGCGGTGATGAAATCGCGCACGCACCCGTTGTCGTGCTCGCCAATGCGGGCGATGCGTCGCGGCTCGTGCCCTCCCTCGAAGGAAGGCTGCGCCGCGTGCGCGGGCAGATCAGCTATCTGACGCGGCAGAGCCTGCGCGCCGCGCCGCGCACGGTGGTGCTGCGCGGCGGCATCGTGCTGCCGCCGGTCGACGATCGCGTCGTGATCGGCGCGACCTACGACTACGACGACGATGATCCCCAACCACACGCCTCGAGCCACGCCGCCAACCTCGCGCGACTCGAGCGCATCCTGCCCGGAGCGGTATCGGGGATCGATGCGGACTCGCTCGACGGACGCGTCGGCTTTCGCTGCGTCACGCGCGATCGGTTGCCGGTTTGCGGTGCGCTCGAATCGGCAGGCGATGGGCTGTATGGCGCGCTCGCCTACGGCTCGCGCGGCCTGGTCTGGGCATCGCTGCTCGGCGAACTGATCGCGAGCTTGATCGAGAACGAACCGCTGCCGCTCGATGCGCGGCTCGCGAATGCGTTGTCGCCGACTCGATTCGCTCGATAGACGAGCCGCCCTTACACACGCCTACCGACGATCACGAGGTCGCGTTCGACGCCATCCAGCAGAGCCACTTTCCGCAACTCCCCCCAGGTGGCAAATCCGAAGCGCTGAAATAGGGCAAGGCTCGGCGCATTGTGGCCGAAGATGAACCCGAGCAGCGTATCGACCTTCAGCACCGGCGCGTAAGCCAGCGCTTCAGTCAGCAGATAGGATCCGAGTCCGCGCCTGCGTTGCGCCTCGTGCACGTACACGCTCAACTCCGCGGTCTTCGCATAGGCGGGACGTCCATAGAACGACGAGAAGCTGAGCCAGGCGGCGACGCGGCCGGCGTCCTCCACCACCCAGAGCGGTCTGGTCTCCGGTCTGTGTTCCTCGAACCAGCGCAGCCGGCTCTCGACCGAGACCGGTTCGGTATCGGCGGTCACCCGGCGCGAGGCGATCGTGGAGTTGTAGATCGCGACGATCTGCGCAAGGTCGCTACGGGTAGCAAGCCTGTGAACGATCGACATGCTTCGGTCAGGTTGCGATCCCCAGTTCAACGCCCCGCAACCATGCGCTGCGCGTACAACTCGCGGAAGGTCCTTCCCTCCGGCGCCGGCATGTCGCGCCCCAGAGTCCAGCCCGAACCGACCGGCAGCCAGGAGATCCTTCGTTTGCTTCCGCCCATCACCTTCAGCAGCCGTACACCAAAACGGCTCAGCAGCGCATACAGCCATGGCCGCAGCGCAACGTAGGCCCATAACCTGAACCCCAGCCGCTCGCTCCAGGGCCGCAGCCGCGCTTCGGTCTGTTTCTCGCGCAAGGTCCGCAGCAACTCGGGCAGCGGAATCTTTACCGGACAGGCGACGTGACAGGCCCCGCACAGCGTCGCCGCCTGCGGCAGGTCGAGCGCCTGCGCCAACCCATTGAATGCGGGCGTGAGCCCGAGCCCATCGGCCCGGGATAGACCCAGCCGTAGGCATGCCCGCCCACGGTCTGATACACGGGACAATGGTTCATGCAGGCGCCGCAACGGATGCAGCGCAGCATTTCCTTCAACTCTCCGCCGACCAAGCCGCTGCGGCCGCCGTCGACGAGAATCACGAACATCTGCTCGGGACCGTCGAGATCGCCCGCGCGGCGCGGCCCGGTGAGGATGCTGAAATAGTTGGAGATGTCCTGGCCTGTCGCCGAGCGCGGCAGCACGCGGTTGAGAGTGGACAGGTCCTCCAAAGTCGGGATGACCTTCTCGATCCCGGTGATCGCGATGTGCACGCGCGGCAGCGTGGTCACCATGCGGCCGTTGCCCTCGTTGGTGACGATCGCTACCGATCCGGTTTCCGCAACAAGGAAGTTGCCGCCCGAGATGCCGAGATCGGCGGAGAGGAAGTGCTCGCGCAGCATGACCCGCGCTTCGCGCGTCAGTTCCTCGATATCGTCAAGCCGCGGACGCTGATGGTGCCGCGCGAACAGATCCGCAACCTCGCCCTTGTCCTTGTGGATCGCCGGGGCGATGATGTGAGAAGGCGCCTCGCCGGCGAGCTGGATGATGTATTCGCCCAGATCGGTCTCGACCGGCGTGACGCCGTGCGCGGCAAGCGCCTCGTTGAGGCCCGCCTCCTCGGAGACCATCGACTTCGATTTGACTGCCTTGCGCAGGCCGTGGCGCGCGCAGAGCTCGAGTACCAGGCGTCGCGCGTCTTCGACATCCTCCGCCCACAGCACCTGCGTGCCGCGCCGCGTCGCCTGTTCCTCGAAATGCAGCAGCCAGCCATCGAGCGCGGCGAGTGCTCGGTCCCGGATCGCGGCGCTGGCGCTGCGCAATTCCTCGAAAGCGTCGATGCCGTAGGCTAGCCGCGCCGTGGCGCGCCGCTCGACGAAGCCACCGCCGAATCGCTTCAGCACCGACTGCAGACGAACGTTTGCGAGCGCCCCGGCGGCGTTCGATTTGAAATGCATCGACCGGACGTGCACCCTCAGTCCTTCCAGGCGAGCACTTCGGCGATGTGCAGCACGCGCGTCGTCTCATCACCGCGCCGGCGCAGCCGGCCCTCGATGTTGAGCAGGCATCCCAGGTCGCCCGCCACCACCGCGTCCGCGCCGCTCGCCACGATATGCGAGCACTTGGTTTCGGCCATCGCCGCCGAAATCTCGCCGAACTTGATCGAGAAGGTCCCGCCGAAGCCGCAGCAGGTCTCGCAGTCCTTCATTTCCCGGAGTTCCGTGCCCGGCATGCGCGCGAGCAGATCCCGCGGTTGATCCTTGATGCCAAGTTCGCGCAATCCCGAACAACTGTCGTGATAGGTGAGCGTGCCGCGGAAAGCGCCAGGCAGCTTCTGGATGCGCGCGACATTCACCAGAAAGTCGGTCAGTTCGTAGGTCTTCGCGGCAAGCGCCTCGACGCGCGCGAGCCAGGCCGCGTCGCCGCGAAACACGTCCTGATAGTGGGTCTTGATCATGCCGGCGCAGGATCCGGAGGGCGCGACCACAAAGGCGTAGTGTTCGAATTCCGCGATGAGCTTCTCCGCCAGCGACCGCGCCGCCACGCGGTCTCCCGAGTTCCACGCGGGTTGCCCGCAGCAGGTCTGCGCCGGAGGCACATGAACCGCGTAGCCCGCGGCCTCGATCAATTGGAGCGCCGCGAAACCGATACGCGGACGCATCAGGTCGATCAGGCAGGTGACGAACAATCCGACGCGCGGATCGGCGCGTGGTTCCTCGTCTGAGTAGTCATCCGCGAACATGGGAGCCGCGCGATGGTAGCACGGCGCCCTCGCCGCGCATTTCACATCGTGGGATACAATTGACGCAACCGCCATTCGCCCGGAAGCCCAGTGCCCGCCGCCAAGGACAAGGACGACCCGAAGAGCCCGATCCAGGTCATCGAGCGCATGATGAAGCTGCTCGACGTGCTCGCCGAGCATCCCGAACCGCTGGGCCTCAAGCAAATCGCGCAATACACCCGGCTGCATCCGTCCACCGCGCATCGCATCCTCTCGGCGATGGTCGCCGACCGGGTGGTCGATCGCATCGAGCCGGGCAGCTACCGCCTCGGCATGCGACTGCTGGAACTGGGAAACCTGGTGAAATCGCGCATCAGCGTGCGCGAACTCGCGTTGCCGATCATGCGCGAGCTCCACGCGCAGACCGGAGAGACGGTAAACCTCTCGGTGCGCCACGATGATGAAATCGTCTACGTCGAGCGCAGTTCCTCGGGACGCTCGGCGATGCGTATCGTGCACATGATCGGCACGCGCGCGCCGCTACACGTGACCGCGGCCGGGAAGCTCTTTCTCCTTGAGGACGGCTTCGCCAGGCTGCGCGACTACGCGAAACGCACTGGGCTCGCGCCGCACACGCGCAATTCGATCGACAACCTCACCGCACTCGAGCGCGACCTGGATCGCATCCAGCGCCAGGGCTGGGCGACCGACAACGAGGAGGTCGAGATCGGCGTAAGTTGCGTCGCGGCGGGAGTGCGCGACGACGGCGGGCATCTCGTCGCGGCGTTGTCCATCTCCACGCCTGCGGATCGCATGAAGCCCCAGTGGGGCCCGCTCATCAAGGAAACCGCCGACCGCATAGCGCGCGCGGTCGGCCATACCTAGCGAAGCTCCGACGCAGGTTCGATTCATTCGGGAGCTTCTACGCGATGCCGTCTGAACTGCGGGGTGATGCACTGGGGTGTCTCGCGAACGACACCTATTGGATTCCCGGAGGACTAGCCGGCGGTGATGCTCGTCTCTAGCCACTTGCGGATGCGCTGTGCATCGCCCACGCGGGAATACTTGCCCCAGGAATCGAGCAGCACGACGATCAGGTCCTTGGACGCCACGCGCACGCGCATCACCAGGCAGCGGCCGGCCTCGCTGATGTAGCCGGTCTTCGAAAGACCGATCTCCCATTTCGGACTGCGCAACAGGCCGTTGGTGTTGTGAAAGGCGAGCGTCTTGCCGCGGCTGCGTACATAGGCCTTGTCGCGTGTGGAATATTCACGAATCAGCGCGTAATCGTGGGCCGCGCGCACCATTCGGGCGAGGTCTTGCCCGCTCGCGACATTGTCCGAGGACAAACCGGTCGGGTCGACGAATTTCGAATTCTTCATGCCGATCGCGAGCGCCTTCGTGTTCATCGCCTGAACGAACGCATCCAGGCCGCCCGGATACGACCGTCCCAGCGCCGCCGCCGCGCGATTCTCGGAGGACATCAGCGCCAGGAGCAGCAGATCGTCGCGCGTCAGTACCGCCCCATCGCGCAGACGCGACTGCGTTCCCTTGCGGAAATCCGAGTCTTGGTGGGTGATCGTGATTTCCTTTTCGAGATCCAGGCGCGCGTCGAGCACCACCATCGCGGTCATGAGCTTGGTGATCGAGGCTATCGGTACTGCCGTTTCGCTGTTCTTCGCGAGCACCACTTCGCCGGTCGTGGCGTCCTGCACCAGCGCCACCGCCGAGCGCAGCGTCAACTTGCCGGGTTCCCCGTAGCGGGGATCTTCGAAGTCGTTGGCCGAGGAGCGACGCTTCGAGGAGGGGGAGCCCGCCTGCGCGACGCCGACCGACACCGCCAGCACCGCGAACAGCGCGCATAGCGCAACGATGCTCTCGAGTGAATGCAGCTTGCGTTTCTGCGCGTGCATGGGCGCTCTGTCTCCACTTTCTTCTTGGGTCAGTCAGCGGGTTGGAGTGTACCGCACAGACTTCAAAAACAACAAATGAAATAAGGCACTAACCCCGCCTTCCTCGAATGTTTGTGAATTGGCGGCCGGGTCGCCCAAACGACCTGCGGTTCAGCATGCAAGGCATTGAATTCGCACCGGGGCGCGAATTCCCGGCGGTGGCCCGCCAGTCCGGTCCCTCAAATCGCCTTGGCGAGTTCGAGCACCGCCTCGGCTTCGGCCTCGCGTTGCTGCAGTGCCCACATGCGCGCGTACTCCCCGTCACGGACGATCATCAGTTCCCGGTGCGTGCCGCGCTCGACGACCCGCCCGTGGCTGAGCACGAGAATCTGATCGGCATCCATGACCGTGGAAAGCCGGTGCGCGATCACCAGGGTGGTGCGGCCGCGCGCAATGCGATCCAGTTCCGCCTGGATGGCCTGCTCGGAGCGCGAATCGAGCGCCGAGGTGGCCTCGTCGAAAATCAGGATCCGCGGGTTCTTCAGCAACGCACGCGCGATCGCGACGCGCTGCTTCTCGCCGCCCGAGAGCTTGAGGCCGCGCTCACCGACCATCGTCTGATAGCCGGCGGGCAGCGACTCGATGAAGTCATGAATATGCGCCGCGCGCGCGGCCTCGACCACTTCGGCTTCGCTCGCCTCGGGCCGGCCGTAGCGGATGTTGTAGTGCACCGTATCGTTGAACAGCACCGTATCCTGCGGCACGATACCGATCGCCGCACGCACACTCGCCTGTCGCGCGTCGCGAATGTCCATGCCGTTCACCAGGATCGCGCCGCCGGTCGCGTCGTAGAAGCGGAACAGCAACCGCGCGAGCGTCGACTTGCCCGAGCCGGAATGCCCCACCACCGCCACGCGCTGTCCCGCGCGAATGAAAAATGAGACGCCATGCAGTATTGGGCGCGCCGTTTCGTAGTGAAAATCGACGGCGCGAAATTCTACCGTCGCCGCACCGTCGGCAAGATCGGCCGCGCCGGGCTTGTCCTCGACCTCGCGATGCTCGGCCATGAGCCGGAACATGCGGTCCATGTCAATCAGCGACTGCTTGATTTCGCGATACACCATACCGAGCACGTTGAGCGGGATATAGAGTTGAATCAGCAGGCCATTGACGAGCACCAGGTCGCCCAGCGTCAATACGCGGTTCACCACGCCCTCGGCGGCGAGCAGCATCAACGCGGTAAGCGCCCCGGCGATGATGAAGCTCTGACCAATGTTGAGCACGCCGAGCGAAGCCTCGGTTCTGACCGCCGCCGATTCGTACTGCATCAGCTGCTCGTCGTAGCGCCGCGCCTCGAACTCCTCGTTGCCGAAGTACTTCACGGTCTCGTAGTTGAGCAGGCTGTCGACGGCACGCGTATTCGCCTTCGAATCGAGATCGTTGGCGCGGCGCCGGATCTCCATGCGCCACTCCGTGACCACGACCGTGAACGCGATGTACACCGCGACCGCGCCGAAAGTCACCGCGGCGAAACGCCAGTCGAAACGGCCGAGCAACACCAGCGCGACGAGCGCGAACTCAAACAGCACCGGAATGATCGAAAACAGCATGTAACTGAGCAGCGACGCGATGCCGCGCGTACCGCGCTCGATATCGCGCGTCATGCCGCCGGTCTGGCGGTCAAGGTGAAACCGCAGGCTCAGACTGTGCAGATGACGGAAGACTCCCAGCGCGACGCGACGCATCGCGCGCTGCGCGACGCGCACGAACACCACGTCGCGCAGCTCGGCGAACAGCGTGGTCGAGAAGCGCAGCGCACCGTAGATGGCGAGCAACGCGAGCGGCAGCGCGAGCAACGCGCTGCGCGAGTCCAGCCGGTCGACGACCTCCTTCATCACGAGCGGCACGCCGACGTTGGCGAGCTTGGCGGTCACCAGGAATAGGAGCGCGAGCGCGACCCGCCAGCGGTACTCCAGCAGATAGGGCACGAGGTTGGCGAGCGCGCCCCATTCGTTTCCGGCGAATTTTTGCGGCGTGGCGGGGCTGTGGCGACGGCTCGAAACCATGAGAGCGTCGCATTGTAGGACCTTTTATGGATCAAACCGCAGGCCGCGACGACTCGCGCGCACCGTAACAGGCTGAGCTTGACGCGCCGGAACCACCCTCCTATTATTCAAACGTCTGTTTGAATTCCCCTGCCACCTACCATGTCGCTCCGCGCCGTCAAACCCCCGCACGAGACCCGCACCCGAATCCTCGACGCCGCCGAGGAGCTATTCATGCAGCACGGCTTCGAGAGCACCTCGATGCGACTGCTGACCGCGAAGGCGCGCGTCAATCTGGCCGCGGTGAATTACCACTTTGGCTCCAAGGATGCTCTCATCGAGGCGGTATTCCGCCGCCGGCTCGACCCGATGAACGCCGAGCGCGTCGAGGCGCTCGATCGACTGGAGAACCAGGCCGCAGGCCAGCCGCTCGCCCCCGAGGCGATCATTCGCGCCTTCATCGGCGCGGGACTGCGCATGATCGAGGACGCAAAGGGCGGCGGGCGCAATTTCATCCGCCTCCTGGGGCGCACCTACACCGATCCGGCGAAACCAATCCGCGCGCTGATCGGCCAGCTCTACGCGCCCGCGATGACGCGTTTCAAGACGGCATTCGAACGTGCGCTGCCGCAAGTCGGGCGCGACGAACTGGTCTGGCGCATGCATTTCATGTTCGGCACCCTCGCCTACACGCTCGCCGCGACCGACACCGTGCAACTCATCGCCGGCTGCAAACCCGAGGACCGTTACGACTCGCGACTGCTCGAGGAACGCCTGACCGGCTTTCTCCTCGCGGGCCTGCTCACGCCGGTGCCGCAGGCCTCGGCACCGTCATCCATCGCTGACAGGATCGTGCAAGCCGCCTGATCCGGTCTCGACCCGCAACAGGAGTCCGCCATGTTCGTGCTCGCCCTCGCTGTCGTCGTCATACTGACCTTCGGCTATTTCCAGCTGCCGCTCGCCTGGTGGACCGTCGCTGCCGGATTGTTCACGGTCTACCTCTCGGTGATCGCGCAATTCGCGACGACGACGAACATCGTGCTCGGCGCGAGCTTCATCGCGCTCGCGCTGCTGCTCAACCTGCCGGCGCTGCGCCGCGCGGTACTCTCGAACCCGGTGCTCGCGCTGTTTCGCAGGATTCTTCCTGAAATGTCCTCGACCGAAAGAGAGGCACTCGACGCGGGGACCGTGTGGTGGGATGCCGATCTCTTTTCCGGCAAGCCGGACTGGAACAAGCTGCTCGCGATCCCCGCGCCCAAGCTCAGCCCCGAGGAACTGGCGTTTCTGGCCGGTCCCTGCGAGGAAGTCTGCGCGATGGTGGACGACTGGGAAGTCACCCATGAGCGCCACGACCTGGCGCCGCATGTGTGGAAATACATCAAGGACAAGGGTTTTCTCGGCATGATCATTCCGAAGAAGTACGGCGGGCTGGGGTTCTCGGCCTTTGCGCACTCCTCGGTGGTCGCCAAGCTCTCGACACGCTCGAACGCCCTCGCGGTGAGCGTGATGGTGCCCAATTCGCTCGGCCCGGCGGAGTTGCTGCTGCACTACGGCACCGAGGCGCAGAAGGACCATTACCTGCCGCGGCTCGCAACAGGCCAGGAGATTCCCTGCTTCGCGCTCACCAGTCCCGAGGCGGGCTCGGATGCCGCGTCGATTCCCGACTACGGCGTAGTCTGCAAGGGCATCTGGCAGGGCAAGGAAACCCTCGGCATGCGAGTCAGCTGGGACAAGCGCTACATCACGCTCGGACCAGTGTCGACGCTGATCGGCCTCGCATTTCGCCTCTATGACCCGCACGGCCTGCTCGGCGGCAGGGACGACCTCGGCATCACCTGCGCGCTGGTGCCCTCCAACACGCCCGGCGTGATCATTGGCCGCCGCCACCTGCCGCTCAACGCCGCGTTCCAGAACGGACCGACCTCGGGCAAGGAGGTCTTCATGCCGATCGACTGGATCATTGGCGGCCCCGAATACGCGGGCAAGGGCTGGATGATGCTGATGGGTTGTCTTGCTGCGGGCCGTTCGATCTCGCTGCCCTCGCTCGCGGCGGGCGGCGCACAGGCGCTCGCGCGCTATACCGGCGCCTATGCGCGCGTAAGGAGTCAGTTCAGAACGCCGATCGGCAGGCTCGAGGGCGTCGAGGAAGCCCTCGGCCGGATCGCCGCGAACGCCTACCTGATGGAAGCGACGCGCGTGATGACCGCGGGCGCGGTGGACGCGGGCGAGAAGCCGGCGGTGATTTCGGCCATCGCGAAATATCATATGACCGAGCGTGCGCGCAAAGTTTGCAACGATGCGATGGACATCCACGGCGGCAAGGGCATCTGCCTCGGACCGAACAACGGCATCGGGCGCGGCTATCAGGCGATCCCGGTCGCGATCACGGTCGAGGGCGCCAACATCCTCACGCGAAGCCTGATCATCTTCGGGCAGGGCGCGATACGTTGCCATCCCTACGTGCTGCGCGAAATGCGCGCCGCAAAAGAGCTTTCCGGCGCCGAAGCCTCGCGAGAATTCGACGACGCACTCACCTCGCACGTCGGACACGTGATCGCCAACGGCGTGCGCGCCTTCGTGCACGGGCTGACCGGCGCGCGCTTCGCGCCCGCCCCGCGTAACGCCGCGCCCGAGACGCGACGCTACTACCAGCGCCTCAGCCACCTCTCGGCCGCGTTCGCCTTCCTCGCCGACATCGCGATGCTCGCGCTCGGCGGATTGCTGAAGAGAAAGGAAAAGCTCTCGGCGCGCTTGGGCGATGTGCTCTCGATGATGTACCTCGTCTCGGCGACGCTCAAGCGCTACGAGGACGAGGGCCGCATCCGCGAAGACCTGCCGCTTCTGCATTGGTCGGTGCGCGACGCGCTGTGGCAGGCGCAGCAGGCGATCGATGCAATCTATGCGAATTTCCCGGTCAAGCTGTTGCGCGCGATCCTGCATCGCGTGGTATTTCCGCTCGGCACGCCGTTCAGATCTCCCAAGGACCGGCACAACCGCGACTGCGCACGGCTGGTGCTCGAGCCGGGTGCGGTGCGCGATCGGCTGAGCGCGTCGGTCTATGTGCCGAAGGGCGAGACCGATGCCACCGCGATTCTTGAGGCGGCCTTCCATGCGACCATCGCCTGCGAACCGATCGAGAAGAAGCTACGCGAGGCGGTGAAAAGCGGTGCGATCGTCACGCGCTCGGACGCCGATACGGCGGCACTCGCGCGCGACCAGGGCGTCATCAGCGTGGACGAATACGCCCGGTGGCAGAAGAAGGAGGCCCTGCGCAAGCACGTGATCAAGGTGGACGACTTCCCGCAGGACTTTGGCCGGGCCGAGATCGCCGAGAAGCTCGCCCGCGAGCAAGCGCCGGCGGCACGCGCCGCGGCCTGACGAACCTGCTTGACGAATCCGGGAGACCCCGCATGGCCGGCTACGCAAAGAACATCTACATCGTCGACGGCGCACGCACGCCGTTTCTCAAATCGAAGAACCGTCCGGGACGGTTCGCCGCGAGCGATCTCGCCACTCAGGCGGGCCGCGCACTACTCGTGCGCCAGAAATTCGCGCCGAACGAACTCGACGAGGTGATCCTGGGCTGCGCCGCGCCGTCGGTCGACGAAGTGAACATCGGCCGTGTCGCGGCGCTGCGCATGGGCTGCGGGCAGAAGGTTCCCGGCTGGACCGTGATGCGCAACTGCGCTTCCGGCATGCAGGCGATCGACTCCGCGATCGGCAACATGCTCTCGGGCCGCTCCAGTCTGGTGCTCGCCGGCGGGGTCGATGCGCTTTCGCGCGCGCCGCTCCTGTACGCCGACAAGATGGTACTGTGGTTCTCCGACTTCGCCGCGACGCGCGGGAGACTGGCCAAGGCGGCGCACTTTGCGCGCCTGCCGCTGGGCGCGGTGCTCGCCCCCGTGATCGCGATCATGAAGGGCCTCACCGACCCGATGGTCGGACTGCTGATGGGCCAGACCGCGGAAAACCTCGCCCATCGTTTCGGCATCACGCGCGAACAAATGGATGCCTACTCGGTGCGCAGCCACCAGCGCGCGGTGCGCGCACAGGATGGCGGCTGGCTCGCGGCGGGCGGCGGCGAGATCGAGGCGCTGTACGATCGCGATGCCAGCACCTACACGCTCGATGATGGCGCGCGGCGCGACGCGTCCCTCGAAGGACTCGCCAAGCTCAAGCCGTTCTTCGATCGCAAGTACGGCAATGTCACTCCGGGCAACAGCTCGCAGATTACCGACGGCGCGGCCTGGCTGGTGCTCGCCACGGACGAGGCGGTACAGCGCCACGGCCTGGCGCCGATCGGTCGCATCGTCGATTCGCAATGGGCGGGGCTCGACCCCGCGCAGATGGGGCTCGGCCCGGTGCACGCGACGACGCCGATCCTCCAGCGCCAGAGCCTGAAGCTCGACGATCTCGATTACATCGAAATCAACGAAGCCTTCGCCGCCCAGGTGCTCGCCTGCATCGCCGCCTGGAAGGAGGCTCGCTATTGCCGCGAGCAGCTGGGTCTTGACGGCGCGCTCGGCGCGCTCGACGAGGAGAAACTCAACGTCGATGGCGGTGCGGTCGCGCTCGGCCACCCGGTCGGCGCCTCGGGCGCGAGGATCGTGCTGCACCTTCTGAATACACTCCGACGCAACAAGGCCAAACGCGGCATCGCGTCGATTTGCATCGGCGGCGGGTTGGGTGGGGCGATGCTGGTGGAGGCGCTGTGATTTTTCCCCAGACCACACCGACGCCATCGCCCGATTCGATGCAATAAGCAAATAACATCGTCGGTGGTGAATTTGAATTTCTCAGGTCTCCCCATTTTGCAACCGGGCGCTCTGCGCCCGGTTGCAAAATGGGGAGATTGGTTTTAAAAGCAAGCTTGCACCGAGTTCATTCAGTATCCAGGAATCCTACGCGAACCCGCTATGAACAAACACTTCCGCTGGGAACAGGACAGGCAGGGCCTCGTCTGGCTCACCTTCGACAAGCAGGGTGAATCGGCGAACACCTTTTCGCGCGAGGCGCTCGAAGAACTCGGCAGCGCACTCGATGCGATCCGCCAACAATCACCCAAAGGTCTCATCATCCGCTCGGCGAAGGAGGGTTTCATCGCCGGCGCCGACGTGCAGACCTTCACCTCGTTCACGTCGCCCGACGAAGCACTCGGTTTCGTTCGCCTGGGCTGGGATGTGCTCCAGAAGTTGCGCGATCTGCCGTTTCCGACTACTGCGCTGGTGAACGGCTTTTGCATGGGCGGGGGTGTCGAACTCGCCCTTGCCTGCAAGGTCCGCGTGGCACTCGACGACCCGGCGGTGCGCTTCGCGCTGCCCGAAGTGATGCTCGGCATCATGCCTGCCTGGCACGGCGTGCAGTGGCTGCCCCGGCTCGTCGGCCCGGCCGCGGCGATGGACATGCTGCTCACCGGCCGGGCGCTCGATGCGCGACGCGCGAAGCGAATCGGCCTGGTCGATGAGGCGGTGCCGCTCAGAATATTTGAGAACACCGCACGCATGCTGACCCTCCAGCCGCCACGGCGCAAAGCACTCAAGCTCGCCGACCGCCTGATGCTGGGCCTGGGCCGCGGCCTGATGGCGTCGCTCGCGCGCAAGCAGGTCGCCCAGCGCGCCAGACGTGAACACTATCCGGCGCCCTACGCCATCATTGATCTCTGGCGCAAGTACGATGGCGATCCCTTCGCCGCCTCGCGCGACCCCTCGTGCTCGATTCAGACCCTGTTCGAGCACCCGACCACCGCCAACCTGATCCGCATCTTCTTCCTCCAGGAAAGACTCAAGGAACAGGGAAAGGGTATCGCCTATGCACCGGCGCACGTACACGTCATCGGCGCAGGAGTGATGGGCGGAGACATTGCGGCGGTTTGCGCGATGCGCGGCCTGCGCGTGACACTGCAGGACACCACACCAGCGAAGATCGCGCCCGCGATCAAGCGCGCCGCGCAACTCTTCGACAAGCGTCTGCGCGACAAACGCCGCGTGCGCGATGCGCTCGACCGCCTGATCCCGGACGTCGCGGGCGCCGGTGTCGCGCACGCTGACGTGATCGTCGAGGCGATATTCGAGAACCTCGAAGCCAAGCATGCGCTGTTCAGGACGATTGAAGCAACCGCGAAACCCGACGCGATTCTCGCTTCGAACACCTCAAGTCTCAAGCTCTCCGACATCGCGACGGCGCTGAAGAATCCGGCTCGGCTGGTCGGCATCCACTTCTTCAACCCGGTACCGCAGATGCAACTCGTCGAGATCGTCACGGGCACGGAGACGGATCCATTGTTGGCGAAGCAGGCCGCCGCGTTCATTCGCAAGCTCGACAAACTGCCGCTGCCGGTGAAGGACTCCCCCGGATTCCTCGTCAACCGGGTGCTGGGTCCCTACATGCAGAACGCGTTCCGCCTGCTCGACGAGGGCATGCAACCCGAGACGATCGACGCGGCGATGGAAAGCTTCGGCATGCCGATGGGGCCGATCGAACTCGCCGACACGGTCGGCCTGGATATCTGCCTCGCCGCGGGAAGACAGTTGGCGAAAAAAAGCGGCGGCGAGGAGATTGAAGCACCGCAGGTGCTGCTCAAGAAGGTCGCCCTCGGTCATCTCGGCAAAAAGAGCGGCGAGGGTATCTATCGCTATAAGAACGGCAAACCGCAGAAGTCGGCGGCGGGAGACAGCGACGCCAACCTGGTCGACGCGCTGATCGACCCCTATCTGCACGAGGCGCAAAGCGTTCTCGCCTCGGGCATTGTCGCCGACGCCGACCTGATCGACGCCGGATTGATCTTCGGCACCGGCTTCGCGCCGTTTCGCGGCGGGCCGCTGCATTACCTCGCGATCAAAAAGAAGTAGATGGGGCGCGTCGGCGAAACGCAGCTTCCAGAGGGCAAGCAGCTCGCGCTGCGCATCATGCCGATGCCAGCGGACGAGAACGAGAACGGCGACATTTTCGGCGGCTGGATCATGTCGCAGGTCGATATCGCCGGCGCCACACTGGCGCGGCGCGTGGCACGCGGGCGAATCGCGACCGTCGCGGTCAATTCCTTCCTCTTCAAGCAGCCGGTACAGGTCGGCGATCTGCTCTCGTTCTACGTCGATGTCCTGCGCGTAGGCAAGACCTCGGTGAGTGTCAACGTGGAGGTGTACGCCGAGCGCCGACCCGACGACCCGAAAATCGTCAAGGTGACCGAGGCGACGCTCACCTACGTCGCGATCGATGCGAACAGCCGGCCGCGACCGATCCCGCAACAGCCTTGACCGCGCGAATTCGCCGAATGTGGAATGCCTGATATCTTGCGGGTCTCCGGATGACTGGCCGCTGCGCGGCCAGTCATCCGGAGAACATGGAAATCCCGAACCCCATCACGCACACTCGATCACCCAGTTAGCACCGCCGGTGAAGATTCCCTCCTTTTGCCAGACCCGCTGAGGATCAAACCATGGACCCGCTCGCCGGACGAATCGCGGTAGTGACGGGGGCCGCCTCGGGCCTCGGGCGAGCGATGGCGCTCGCATTCGCCGCCGAAGGCATGCATGTAGCGCTCGCCGACGTGGACGAAGCCAATCTTGCGCGCACCGCCGACGAGGTGCGCGCGCGCGGCGTGCGCGCCCTCGCGCTACGCACCGACGTCTCGCGCGCCGTGGACGTCGATATGCTCGCCGCGCGTACCGTGTCCGACCTGGGCGGCGTGCATCTCGTATGCAACAACGCGGGGGTCTCGCCGCTGGGCGCCGCCTGGGAGAACAGCGTCGCGGACTGGCGCTGGGCGCTCGGGGTCAACCTATGGGGAGTGGTCCACGGCGTGCGGGCCTTCACGCCGCATCTCCTCGCTCAGAACGAGGGGCATATCGTCAACACGGCGTCGGTCGCCGGACTTATCTCACCGCCGGGCATGAGCGTCTACAACGTCACCAAGCACGCCGTGGTCGCGCTCTCTGAAACGCTCCATCATGACCTGCGCGAACGCGGCGCCAAGGTCGGCGTCTCGGTGCTCTGCCCGGCCTACGTGCCGACCGGCATCGCCGATTCGGAGCGCAACCGCCCGCCCGAGTTCGCCGATTCGGCACCGGTACAGTCCCCGGAACTGCTTGCGAAAAAAGAGGGGCTCAAGAAGGCGGTGCGCTCCGGGAAAGTCTCGGCCGACGAGGTGGCTCAGGCCGTGGTCGCCGCGATCAAGGGCGGGCATTTCTACATCCTCACCCATCCGCGTATCAAGGGCGCGATCCAGGCTCGGATGCAAGACATTCTCGATGAGCGCAGCCCGCGCAACCCGCTCGCGCTGTAGCCACGAGCGTCGGCAACCGGCTCAGGCGACGCCGAACCACTCCTTGATGCGCGCGAGTTCCCTGTCGATCGAGAAGCTGGCGATCATCGCGCGTGCGTGCAGGACCATCAGCGCGTTGAGGCTCGCATCCTTCTCCGCGGCGAGGCGCAGGCGTTCGGCAAAGGCATGGTCGAGCGTATCGAGATCGGCGAAGAACCGCCGCAATCCGTCGAAGCTCGCCGGCTCGCCGCGCAGGAAGCAGCCGAACAACTGCATCGCCGCCATCCGGTAGACCATTTCCGTCTCGGTCACGAAGGGCAGGTGCGTCTGCGCGAGCGGCCGCAGACGGCGCAGGATCGGACAGCCGCTGGTGGCGAGGATCAAGCCCATCATTCCGCTCAACGCGGTTTGCACGTCGGTCTGCTTGCGCACCTCGCGCTCCGAGGTAATTACGCGAACTTCGGAGCCGACTACCGAAGCGAGCGCGGAAAAGCGTTTTACCACCGGCACCAGGTCGGCCGCCGCGGGGCACACCGCACCGGCTGATTTCGGCAGTGGACAATGCGGACAGGTGTTGTTCGCAAGCGTCGTCCACGAGGGCAGGTTCTTCGCGTGCGTATCCGCCGCGGGACGATCCAGTTGGATCTCGAAGCGATGCTCGTCGCCATTTTCGAGGCTGAAGAGATACGTTACGACAGTCGTCATCGGTAAGTTCCCAAGGTAGACAAGCAATTCAATCCCGGCGTGCGACGCGAAAGCCGTAAGTATCGGCACGCAGAGCGCTGAAATGACGGAACGCGGAGCGCAGATGATCGGGGCTGCTGTTCCACGATCCGCCGCGCAGCACGCGCAGCATGCACACCCCGGAGCTCCAGGCGCCGCCGTCCGCCGGGGCGCCCCGGTAGTTCTCGTTCCAGCAATCCTCGGTCCACTCCCAGGCGTTGCCGTGCACATCGTACAGTCCGAACGAATTCGGCGCGTAGCTGCCCGCGGCAACCGTCTTGCCCCGGTGCGGCGCCGACGCATTGTCCGAGTACGACTCGATCGATCTGAAATTGGCCTGCGCCGGAGCGATTCGCGCACCGGTGGCGAACGGTGCGCTGGTTCCGCCGCGCGCCGCGTATTCCCACTCGGCCTCGGTCAACAGGCGGTAGTTCTTGCCGGTCTTGCGTGCGAGCCAGTCGGCATAGGCCTTGGCATCGCCCCAGCTCACGCAAACGACCGGATCGTTTTCGGTTTGCGAGAACCCGGGGTTGCGCCAGTCCCTGGAAGGATCGTGGTTTACGTCGCTCCCGGTCCATACGTAGCAGCCGTCGGCCGCCACCGTGTGGCCCGATTCCTGCACGAAGCGCGCGAACTGGGCACGCGTCACCTCGTAGCGACCCGCCGCGAATTGCCGCGCGAAGATCACAGGGTGCCAGGGTCCTTCGCGCTGCATGTGCCCGGCTTCCGCGTCGGGCGAACCCATCACGAAGCTGCCCGCGGGAATGACCACCATCTGCGGACAACCCTCGCAATCGCGAAATACGCTGCCAGGTGTCATCGCCGCGAGCGTTGCGCCCCGCGCGGCGTCCGTGCCCGGGCTCGCGACAGCGACCTGGGACGATTGCAGCGATTTGATACGTGCCTGGGCGAGCAGAACAAACACTCCGTTGGGATACTGGCTCAGATAGGCACGCAGTTCTTCGGGATTCCTGGAATCCTTGATGGAGTCCCAGAAGACTCGCTCATTGGCGGAGGAGGCATCCCCCGCGGCGCGCTCGCCGCGCGCCGCCTGGACCGGCGGGGCCGAAAAATAGAAATCGCCGCTCGACTGGTCGTAGATCGCCGGATTCTGCGTATGTCCGACCGAGCGCGCCTTCTCGCGCACCGAAGTGCGCAACCGGCGCACCATTTCGTCGACCCGCATCCCCGGCACGCGCAACTGCTTGACGAACTCGCGCGTAAAGAGACCATTCGGATCGCGATCCTCGGGCGAGAGCCGGTCGAGCGCCTGCTCGTTGATGCCGGCCGAATACACCACCATCAGCCCGTCGGGCGCCTGCGGGATGGTGAGTCCACGCGAGCCGCCGAGCGAGCGCCCCGCCGCCTTGGGCAGCGGATTGTCGCGGCAGGCATCGACCACCAGCAGCGTGAACTTGGCGCGCGCCTGCGCAAGCCGCTCCATCACCCGCCCCAGTTCGATCGCTTCGTCGGCGATGTCGTCCTGCGACTTGGCCTGAATATCGATCGGCAGGAGAAAATTCGCTCCGCCGATCTGCACCCCGTGGCCGGCGAAGAACAGCACCCCGACCCCACCGCCGCCGACCGCTTCGACGAACTCGCCGATCGCGCGGTTCATTTCGCGCCGGTTGAGGTTGGCGTGAGACAGAACCCTGAAACCGTAGCGACCGAGCTCGGCACCCACCGCCTTCGCATCCGCGGCCGCGCGCTCGAGCGGTGCGACACCTTGGTAGCGATCGTTGCCGATCACCAGTGCGACGCGCGTTTCACTCGCCGGCAGATTTTGCGTCGGCACGAGGCCACGCCGCGGCGCCTGCGCTGCGGCGGAAAAAGCCACGGCGGCGGCGCACAACGCGACGCCAGCGCGCCACCACAACAGTCCCGTCAGAGAACGATTCATCGGTAGGCCACCGTCGCCGTTACTGCGCCGTGGTGGTGAAGGTGAGCGTGCCTTCGGCAACCGCCGTCTCACCCCCCGCCTGCACCTTCGGTTTGAGTGCGCGCGTCTGCATCAGCCCGGCACGCGCATTGCCCTGGCTGCCGGTGATCAGGTAATAGCCGCTTTGCGCGTCCAACTGATACCGCGGCAGTGCGCGCGCCGGCGCACGGCTGCTCGCGATGATCTGCAGATGCTCGGTGCCGAACGGCGGCTCGACGGTGAACTCGCCGATCTCGACGTAATGATTCGCCTGATCGGCGGGGACGCGGCGCACGAAACGCGCATCGCCCTCGCCGTCCTGCAACGGCAGCAGGTACGAGAACTGCCCGTCGGCGCGCACCACGTGACCGACCACGTAGAAATAGCCGGCGCGGCTCAGACGGGCGGCAAGCTTCAGCGATTCGCCAGAGCGAAAGCGCAGCGCCTGGGCGCCCTGCGTGGTGACCAGTTCGGCGCGCATATCGCCCGAGACCGCCTCGCCCTGGCGCAGCAGGCGTTCGAAATCCGGCGCGAGCGGCGTCGCGCGATAGCCGCCGTAACCCGCCTTGAGCAGCCGCACGCCACGCACGCCCGCCAGCTCGTTGGTCTGACCATCGCGAATTTCCAGCACGATGTCGGCATCGCCGCTCGCGAGCAGCCGATACTCGCCGCCGAGACGCATCGGCGGGCCGCCGCGCCCGGTCATCTCGGTTCGCAACGCGTCACCGAGCGCACTGCCGAGCGGCGTCGCTTCGCGGCTGTTCGACGGGCGCAGCGGCTCGGCGGCAACCACCGTTCCCTGGAGATCCTTCATCAGCAGGCGCGCGGCAAAGGCGATCGAGTCGGCGCTGTCCTCCAGCTTCTCGCGCTCGGCCATCAGCGCGGCCTCGCTCGCGTTCAGATCTTCCACTTTGAGGCCGAGCGCGACGGCTACCAGGCTGTGATCCTGAATCGCCCTCAGCACCGCGATTTGCCGGCCGAGAAGATCATAGCGCTGGCCGCGTTCCCGCACGCCCTCGATCGCCGCGCGCTGCGCCGTCAGCTCCCTGCGCAAACGCGCCAGCTGCTGCTCATACAACGGTCGTGAAGTCGCCGCATCGAGCATCGCACGCGCACCGAACGCTTCGCCGCCACCGGCGATACGCGCATACTGCAGGCCCAGCAACGGTAGGTCGGTTGCGGTGCGATTGACCACGCGCGAACCGCAGTCCTCGGCCTGCCGGCCCGCCACCTGGGTGCACGACTCGACGACCGCTTTGACGCGCACCTGGATCGCCGCCGCCAAATCGGCCGCCGCCGCGCGGCGCGCCGCTTCCTCGGTCGCGCCATAGCCTAGGCCGTCAATGGCCCATGCCGCGCCGGCAAACAACGACAAAGCAGTAGCCCAAGCCAAACACCGCAATACTCTTGCCGCGGAGTGGTGCATCGCTCCTCCCGAACGTCTGAATCGTTCCCGAACCGCTTCCTTGCCTGCCCGCGCGCGGGATAACGCGCCCAAGCAGGTAAGGCCCGGACTGCTCCGGGCGGCAATGATATCGTTCCAAGCGCCATTGCAGCGTCGGATTGCGAAATTCCCGCCCAAGCCCGCTACTTCAGCCCCGTCAGGTCGGGAGCCGCGCAGGCGTCGCGGCCGTCTTCGGGTAGTTCCTCGTCACCGAACAGACGGGCCACCGGGGCAGTCACGATCGAACTCGCCATTCTTCCGACCGTACCGATGACATCCAGGGTACTCACCTCGACGCGGAAATCGGTAAACCCGCCATTCACTTCGATCGGCGTCGCAAGGCTCAGGAATTCCGGCCGCTTCGCCTTCGGTTCCATGCGCAGGCGCAGGGTCTGCGCGACATAGTCGATATCGCCGGTGCCGTTGACGCGCATGCGGCCGGTGTCCACGAGCATCGTGCGCG
>Ga0224495_10000713_pt1 | contig 25433 bp, 17 predicted proteins | sample SF_Jul11_sed_USG_FD_168128 | JGI IMG/M metagenome (GOLD analysis project Ga0224495, IMG submission 168128) | Sediment microbial communities from San Francisco Bay, California, United States - SF_Jul11_sed_USGS_4_1 | ecosystem: Environmental > Aquatic > Marine > Sediment | place: USA: California...
TCCATAGGCACGGATTCAGCGTTTACAGACAGCTTTGGCTTTTCTTCAGTTGTTTCCATGTATCGATAAAGGTCTCCTGGAACAGGATGATTTTGTGCCCAACCAGGGACGCGGATGTAAAGTGTGAACTCAGCCTCATGAGTTGGTGATATTGTTATTCTAATTTTTCCCTCCCAGGGATACCGCGTTTCCTGCTTGACTTTTATAGTCTGGTCATGAAGGTCTATGATCGTTTCGCTGGCGACAAAAAGGTTGATGAAAATCTCGTCATCTGTATAGGCATAAATATAGCCGGGAACCGAGGGAATAAAGCGTACGAGGTTCCCAGGACAGCAAGCTGTTCCGAACCACGGTTGACGGCAGGCTGCACCTTTGTTGAACCTGAATTTTCCATCTGAGGCCAGTGGATTAGGATAGAAAAATGTATCCCCCTCCAAAGATACTCCCACAATGACTGCATTGTACAGAGTTCGCTCCAGAACATCGATGAACTTGGCATCCTTATGGAGCAGAAACAATCGATGGTTCCACATCACACTTCCTATAGCTGCGCAAGTCTCATTGTAAGAGGTCAGGTTGGGCAACTCATAGTTTTTGCCGAACCGCTCCCGGTCATGATGGGCACCGAGCCCTCCCGTTAAAGCCATCTTCTTGGTCACGACGTTTTCCCAGAGGCGGTCGATGGCATAGATGTACTCCTCAGAACCTGTGAGTGCCGCTACATCTGCCATACCGGCGTACATATACATAGCCCGCACAGCATGTCCGACTGCTTCTTCCTGTTCAAGGACAGGTTTGTGTGCCTGGATTTGAATGGGGTCATTGTAGATAGCAAACCGATGGCCTTCGGGATAGATCTTGAGTTTGAGATCTTTTCCCCTCTGGTCGAGGAAATATTTGGCTAGGTTCAGGTAATCTTCATCTCCGGTAATGCGGTAAAGCTTGACCAGGCCGATCTCTACCTCCTGGTGTCCTGGAGCAGCCCGAAGTTTATCTGGACCGAAAGTTCGGATCAGAAGGTCCGCATTCTTGATAGCAATATCCAGAAAATTCCGCTTATCAGTTGCCAGGTAATGGGCCACTGCCGCTTCATACATGTGTCCAACATTGTACAGCTCGTGGCTAACCGCTAGGTTGGACCACGGCTCCTTTCCTATCCCAATGACTGGCTTCTCCGGAGATGCCGTGCGTGGTGTGAACAGGTACCCATCCTCCTCCTGGGCTGCTGCTATCACCTCAATTAACTCGTCCAGGTATTTTTCAAGCTCTAGATCAGGCTGAGTGGCCAGTGTGTAAGCCGCCCCTTCCATCACCTTATACACATCGGTATCGTTATACCTCTCTCCCTTGTACTCCCCATCCTTCAGACCACCGGCAATAGCAAAGTTATCGACGCGGCCGGTCTCCTCGTTCTGCTGCATAGCAAAGGGAATGGTGACTCTTTGGTTGGTCTCCATCCTGGGCAGCCAGAACTCATCCATAATCTTCACCTTTGTAAACTCCACAGGTTTAACCGGATAATCCCTTCTCGCCTCTTTCTGACAGGCGAATCCGACCATAAGAAAAGCAATAAAACAAATAACACATAGTGGTAATGGTAATTTTCTCATCGTTATCTTCTTGTTCTCAGAAATTTTCTTTTAGTTTTGTGATAAATATCTGGTACTTGTCTTCCATTCCTTCATTTCTTGACCACCTTTTCACTTCCTTCAAATCGACAGCATTATCATGACATACTAAAATCGCCTGCTCGAGAGATTGCCTATCATCCCAGTGATAAAATGCAGCAAGGCGGTCTTTCACACAATCTGTGACAGATAAAAGGCGCAAAACGCGATTCCCTTTTTTTATTTCTACGACTCTCCGCACAGGCTCTCCTCCAACAGAGAGAGGTGGGGAAACAAAATCAATAAAATATTTTGTGTCTTTATGTTTGAAATATCTATCCTCCTCATAAAAGCCAAGTCCAATTAATATTATGCTTGCCTTCTTCAAATCAGCAGCCGAAGCGAGCACAAAATCAAGGTCGTATGAAATATATTTATTTTGTGTGTAGATCGACACACAAGCTCCGCCTGAAAGCACAACATCAATACCAGAATTGCGCAAATGATCTGAAATTAAAATTGCTAAATTTTTTAAGGAAAGATTTTTTATCTTCACTTTTTCTATCTTCGGACTAAAGAGGCTTTCCTGTCCGACGGGGCCGTAACCTAGGCATATAATACGTCTCCCTCTCCCTTTGTGGAATGAAATCCAAAATTTTTTCGAGGAGCATTTCCAATTCCTCCTTGAATGGATAACGGGGATTCAATCCAAATAATCTCACTTTGCCTCTAAGTCTACTGTAGAGAATGCCATCTCTTTCCATGGCCAGCAGTTGGTTTTGAACCGTGTTTAAGTAAAATTTAAACGCCTTGGCCATCTCTGTGGGATAAGCTTCTCGGTGTGTATAGATATACAGAAGAATCTTACCTTTTCTTTCTGAACCAAAAATAGCTTTTAACATCTCAACCTCAACAACCAATATAATTGGTTATATAACCTTTTATATTGGTTATAAGATCTTAGTGCTATTTTGTCAAGAGAAAATTATGATATCCAATTTAAATCAAGCTCACTCTTTTCTTTGTAATTAAGCACAATTTTTACTATGATATGTGATTCTCTATCTTCAAAAAAATGAACATCTTACTCAGCAAAATTAAACCAAGGAGGTCATCATGAAAAGGAGTATTCAGTTACTTTTAATCTTTGCACTCGTTTGGCTGACTTATCCGGCCTTTGCTGGAGAGGCGCGCCTGCTGCGTGAACCTACTGTGAGCACAGATCATATTGCCTTCGTCTACGCCAATGATATTTGGATTGTCTCTCGCTCCGGAGGCGATGCAAGAAGGATCACCACACATATCGGAACTGAGACAAATCCTGTGTTTTCACCCGACGGCAAATACATTGCTTTTTCTGGACAGTATGACGGTAACACCGATGTCTATGTCGTATCAGCCGATGGAGGCGAACCAAAACGCCTAACATACCACCCTTTTCCCGATACTCTCAGAGGCTGGACTCCTGATGGGAAGCACATCCTTTTTGCCTCTGCTAGGGATACAGCTCCCATACCCTACAACAGGCTATGGACTGTCTCCATTGAGGGGGGTATACCAGAGCCTTTACCACTGCCCATGGCTAATAAGGGTGTCTATTCACCCGAAGGTGACCGCATGGCTTATGTACAGCTGGATGAAGCATTTGACACCTGGCGTCATTACAGAGGAGGGCAGACGACTGCAGTCTGGCTGATCGATCTCGATGACTATGACCTCGAAATAGTCCCTCGAGACTACAGCAATGATACCGATCCGATGTGGTTAGGGAACACAGTTTACTTCATCTCCGATCGCAACCACACCATGAACCTCTTCTCTTACGACACAACCACCAAGGAGGTGAAGCAGTTCACGTTCCACGAGGATTTTGACATCAAGCGAGCCAATTCTGGAGGAGGAGTTGTGGTTTACGAACAGGCCGGATATCTCCACATCTTCGATCCTGAAGCCGGAACGTCCACCCAGCTTCATGTTGAAATCAAAGGCGACCTCCCGGGTCGGAGGATTCATTTCGCCGATGTCTCTCGCTTAATTTTCAGCGCAGATATTTCACCCACGGGTGCGAGAGCTGTTTTTGAGGCAAGGGGTGATATTTTCACCTTGCCCGCTAAAAAAGGGGATTACCGTAACCTGACTAAAACTCCAGGCGTCAACGACCGCTTTCCCACCTGGTCTCCTGATGGACAAAAAATCGCTTGGTTCTCTGACCAAAGCGGTGAATATGAGCTGATGATCGTCGATCAGAAGGGAGCTAAACCACCGCGGTCCATTCCCCTGGAGAATCCTTCCTTCTACTATCGCCCTGTTTGGTCTCCTGATTCCACCAAGATTGCGTTCGCCGATAAACGCCTTAATCTCTGGTATATCGATGTAGAAAGCGGAAAGGCAACCAAGATTGATAAAGACACATACGACCATCCCTACCGCTCGCTCGATCACACCTGGTCTCCAGATTCCAAATGGATTGCTTATTCCAAGCGCTTAAAAAACCATATGCATGCGATCTTTTTTTATTCCCTCGAAAAAGGCAAGTCCCACCAGATCACACACGGACTCTCTGATGCCATCTCTCCAGCCTTTGACGTGGCAGGAAAACATCTCTATTTTCTGTCCAGCACCAACTTTGCCCTTAACACAGGTTGGTTGGACATGTCATCCTATGAGCGCCCCTTCACTCATGGCATTTATCTGATCGTCCTCAATGCAAAAGATCCTTCTCCACTCCTTCCAGAAAGCGATGAGGAAGAGGAAAAGAAGAAGGAGGAGGATAAAGAAGAGGGAAAGGAAGAAAAAGGATCGAAAGAAAAAGAAGCTGAGAAAGAAAAAGACAAGGAAAAGAAAAAAGTGCCTGCTGTGGTTATTGATCTTGAAGGAATCGACCAGCGCATTCTCGCCGTGGATATACCACTCCAGAACTACAGGCAGTTGAAGGCTGGTGAAGAGGGGATCTTCTTCTATGCTGAAAGCATCCCGAATCAACAGGGATTAACTCTCCATCGTCATGAACTGAAAAAGAGAGAGACAAAGCCCTTTATGACTGGGATCTTAGGGTATGAGATCTCCACCGATGGTAAAAAACTTCTCTACACTGCCCGCGACACATTTGGCATTGTCGACACTACAGGCGAGGCCAAAGTCGGGGATGGGAAGCTCAAAACAGAGGACCTTAAAACAAGGGTTGATCCGGTGGCTGAATGGGAACAGATCTACCGCGAAGGATGGCGCATCAACCGAGACTATCTTTACGATGAAAAAATGCACGGTGCGGATTGGGACGCGATGTACGAAAAGTACAAGCCTTTTCTCACTCATGTGGCTCACCGATCAGACCTGAGCTATATCCTGCAAAACCTCATTGGGGAGCTAACTATAGGCCATTCATGGGCAGGAGGCGGAGCTCTGCCGAGAGTCGAAAGTGTTTCTGTCGGACTCCTAGGCGCCGATTACACAATCGAGAATGGGTACTACAGGATCAAGAAAATCTACACGGGTGAGAGTTGGAATCCTGAGTTAAAGGCTCCGTTGACTGCTCCTGGATTGAAGGTCTCAGAAGGCGATTACATCCTGGAGGTCAATGGCATAGAGCTAAAACCTCCGGATAACATTTTCAAGCTGTTTGAAGGCACAGCAGGAAAACAGACGGCAGTCAGGATTCATGATAAACCCACAACCGAAGGATCGCGACTTATCACAGTGGTGCCCATCGGAGCCGAATGGCAACTAAGAGCCCGGGCTTGGGTTGAGGATAACCGTCGTAAAGTCGATAAAATATCCGATGGAAAGCTAGCTTACGTCTTTCTCCCCAACACATCGAGATCAGGTTATGTGTATTTCAACCGCTATTACTTTGCCCAACAGGATAAGCAAGGAGCCGTTATCGATGAGAGATTCAACGGCGGAGGCTCTGCTGCTGACTACTTTGTGGATCTGATGTCCCGTCCTTTGATGAATTATTTCGCCACCCGTGATGGACAAGAGTTTACCACACCAGCAGCACAAATCTTCGGTCCCAAGGTGATGATCATTAATGAGTATGCCGGCTCAGGTGGCGATGCCCTGCCCTACTACTTCCGATTTAGGAAGATCGGTCCTCTGATTGGAAAAACAACTTGGGGAGGCTTGGTTGGACACCATGGTGGCGTAGGTCTCATCGATGGCGGATTTATTTCCTCCCCCAATCTTGCTTTTTACGATATCGAGGGCAACTGGGCTGTCGAGAATGAGGGCGTTCCACCCGATATAGAGGTGGAGATGACGCCAGCTTTAGTCATCCAAGGGCATGACCCTCAGCTTGAACGCGCAGTTGAAGAGGCATTAAAACTGCTCGAAAAAAATCCGGTTACACGAACACCACGCCCATCCCCCATCGATCGCGTCTCCAAGAAAAAGAGATGAAAAATTTAATTAGCATGCATGTGGCGGCGGGTGAAAAGCCAAATCCCGGCCGCAAAATAGACAATAGAGAGGATGACGATCGCTCCCATCTCGAATCCTACTTCGCCAATTCCAGCTCCACGGTTTAGTATTTTGTTCATTGCACCGATAGAATGGGAAGTCGGCAGGATATCATTGACATTTATAGTATATCCTCCTACGACAAAAAGTTTCAAGGCCGGTATGGGGAACATCCCTCCTGAAAAAAACATCAAGATAAAAAATGGAAAACAGCCTATGGTCATCAGATCAAAAATCGTGCGCAACAGAGCTGCGACTAAGAAACTGATAGCAATCATCGCTACACACGACAGGACGCAAACTACAGTCACAGACATCAACGATCCCTCAGTTTGGTATCCAAACATAACGGCAGTCAGGTAAGTCAAACCCACAGCCAGCAATCCGATGATGACCTGGGTTAAACTGACAGCTAAAAGCCACTCGCTTGTAACCATGTTTGAGATACGCAACCGCACAAGGGTTCCTTTATCCTTCTCTTTTATCAAAGTAGCCGCAGCCGTGAACATCAACATCATCAGAGCCAACGCCAATAATCCAGGCACATAGAGATCAAAATCGGTCAGGGACTTCAGTTGGGAAAGGCTTTCTGTCTCTAGTTGCAAAGGGCCTTTCAGTCCTGTCCAATTCACTGTGAATTGGTAGGTTATAGAATCACTCCAAGCCGCTGCCATCATGTATTTGGCGTTGGCCGGATCGCCATACGTCTTGACAACCGCTGGATCTGGTCTTTTTCCCTCTTTGTAATCCATCAGGATCTGTGAAAAATTTTCAGGTATTTCCACAATCACATCCACGGATTTTTTCTTCAGACGTTTCTGAGCCTCGGCCAGCTCCTCCTCCTGCGAAACTTTCAGCATATTCGTTCCATCCGAATATTTGATTTTCATCATCTCAGAAACCAGAGCCTGTCCGGCATTAAAAGGATTCCCGTCCTTGGTTATAACTCCTTGATCATGGTTGATGAAGAGCACCCGGTAAGATTCGACTGCCTCCCCAAAATAAAAATACATCAGCACCACAAAGAAGGGAGCAAAGGTCAACCCCATAATAAGAATCTTCCAATCCCTGAAATTTTCGATCATCGCTTTTTTGAACAGAGGAAATATTCTCATTCTCGCAGCTTCCTTCCGGTCAGAGCTATGAACACATCTTCCAGGGTTTTTCTTCGGATGGTTAAGTCCTCGATTTTTAAGTCGCTTTGCCGTAGCTTCTCCAGCAACGCCGGCAACACCTCGGGAATATTAACACCTACCAGACGTAGAGTTCCGTGCTGATAGTCTAAATGACGCAAACTCTCAGGCAAACTTGGCTTGATTTGAGTTAGCCTCTCTTCTTGACCCTCAACAAGCTTAATCTCCAGGATATCGCCTTCTCCAATCTGGCTTTTCAGTTTCTCAGAGGTGTCAAGAACCAGAAGCTGCCCATGGTCAATGATAGCAATCCGTTCGGCCATGCGATCTGCCTCATCCATATCATGAGTGGTTAAAATAACGGTCTTTTTCTTAGCCAGAGACTGGATGTACTCCCTGACCAAAATCCGGCTTTGAGGATCGAGGCCAGACTGCGGCTCATCCAATATCAGTATTTGCGGATCATGCACAAGAGCCAGAGCTATATTCAGACGGCGCTTCATTCCGCCCGAGAGTGTCTTCGCCAACTTATGTTTTTTTTCTCTCAAACCAAATATCTCCAACAATTCCATTGCCCGCCTTCGAGCATCAGTCTTTGGAACATCATATAGCCTAGCTGTAAATTCCAACTGTTCGAGACATGTCAGAGATTCCCAGATCACAAGCTCCTGCGGGCAAAGTCCCATCAATTTTTTACACTCTCGATACTTCTCTCGGAGCAGGTGTCCATCCATCCATATTTCACCCGAATCGCTCTTCAACAATCCACAGATCATGCTTATGGTGGTCGTCTTTCCAGCTCCATTCGGACCTAAAAAACCGAATATCTCCCCTCTGAATATATCTAAGGAAAGATCCTTTACAGCCACCAAATCTCCGTAGGATTTCCTCAAATTGGTAAGCCGAAGAATGATTTCAGAATTTTTAGCTTCCCTCATTATTCCCTTTCATGTCTACGCAATCAGCCAGATTTATAACGAGATTCGTTATGAGGCATTATCTGCCCTAGCCTGCGCTTCCTTAGTCGGCAGCTCCAGACCGAGCCTTTGTTTCTTGTCAGCTCTGAGCAGAAGGATCGAAAAGATAAGTCCCACAAATCCAAGCATGGCGAACATAATTTCCATGTTAGTGTAGTCATCTCCTGAAAGATCCACGATCTTTCCTGCAAGCCAAGGGAAAAGAGTAAGCCCGGACATTTGTATCCAAGCAACAATGCCAAAAGCCGTACCAAGAAATTTCTCTTTAACCAAGATAGGAATCGCTGGCCAGAGTGCTGCCGGCACAAGCGAGAAGGAAATCCCAAGGATGATGAACGAAACGGCCGGATGAACAAATGTCAATCCGAGAAGAAGGTGTGCCGGTACGAGAAGAAGAGAGCCAATGATCATGATCCTGCCCCTGTGCCCAAACTTGTCAACGAGGAGGCCAAGAAGAGGTGTAAAGATCATTGAAGCAATCATAATGTATGAAGTGTACTGTCCTCCTTTGGCCGCAGACAAGCCAAATTTAATCTGGAGGAATCGAGGCGCATGATTGGTAAAAGGGAAGATCGCTGAGTAGAATGTCACACACAAAATGCTGATAAACCAAAAGGCAGAACTCATTTTCAGCACATCTTTAATGACTATTTTCTCCTCAATCTCTGCTTCAATCTTCTTGTCTACATCCTTATCGATCATCAGGTAAACCAAAAAGAGAATAAAGGAGACGAACATCACGACCGTTCCAGCCCACACCGACCAGCGCCATGCACCGGTCCAATTCGCTATTTGAACAGATGTGTTAAATGCCAGTACGGTTCCAAACCTCATCACGGTGATATTCAAGCCATAGGCAAATCCCAACTCCTTTCCTTTGAACCAACGCGCAATAACTTTATTCGTTACCAGGAGCGTTGCCTCAGATCCAACTCCAAAGAGCATTCTCCCGATAAGCATGACAACGAACGACTTTCCGGCACCCAGGGAAGTGACGAGCGATCCGAGCAGTATCAGAAAGACATAAAATGTGCCTGCTTTTCTAATTCCAAATCGATCCAGAATGAAGCCCGCAATAAGAAGAACAAAAAGGAGGTTGATAATGTAGTAAGAAGAAAATAGCAGCCCAAACTTGGCATTATCGATGCCCATATCCTGCTGTATAAATTCATTTATCGGGCTCAATACATCATAAATATAGTACGATCCAAACATCACCAGACTGACCACAAGAAGGATCAGCCAACGCCACCAGTGTTTGTTCACTTTTTTTTCTTCTTTCGTCATTTAGGGCTCCCTTCTTGAAACCTCCATACATTCATAGAGATTTGCACGCTAAATTTCCACTTTCAGAAAAACATGGTGACATTGATATCATAGTGATGGGGTCCAGTCAAATCAGAAATTCAAAAAACGATCTTTCACTCTGAGTGTTCTTGACATTCGCGCTTCTTCAAAATATATTTGCAGACTAAACATTTTTACCCAACGGAGGACATATGCGAAGAAAGACAAATCAAGGACGTAGGAATTTTCTAAAGGCATCCTTTTTGGGACTTATTGGAGCAGGAATGACGGCCAAGGAGGATTGGGCACGTACAAAGGGAGGCACGAGGATTCACAACCAAGAAGCTCAAGAAAAACCCGAAGTCAAAATCAAAGACTACCGCCTCTTAGGCCGGACAGGCTTTAAAGTGTCTGACCTCGCGACTGGCTACATCCAGGACGAAGGTATTATGGGAACCATGCTGGATGCAGGCGTCAACTACATAGATACAGGGGAAAGCTACCCCGGATCCCACCAAATGATTGGTAAAGTGATCAAGGGCCGCGATCGCAAGTCAATCTTTGTCACTTCCAAGATGTTGATGGAGGGAGAGACTTCCAAGGAAGGGCTTATCAAGCGGGCACACAAATGCCTTCAGGACCTAGCAACAGAATACATAGACTGTATGATGCTGCACTGTCCGGAAACAGTCGAAGCCTTGCAGCATGAAGGATTTCATGCAGCTATGAAGGAGCTCAAGACAAATGGACGGATTCATTATGTGGGTGTCTCCAACCACGGATCGTTTTGGTTCAGAGATCCTGAACAGACTATGGATAAGATTCTTTTGGCCGCAGCCGAAGATGGGCGCTTCGATGTCTTCCTTTTTGCCTACAACTTTCTCAAGATGGACCAATCAGAGAAGGTTCTTGAGGTCTGCAAAGAGAAAAAAATCGGCACAACTTTGATGAAGACCACTCCGGTGTTCAATTACTATAAAGTCAAGTCTTCTGTGGAGAAGACGGAAAAGGAAGGAAAAGAAGTTCACCCCCTCTACAAGGAGGGGTTGATACGGTTCAAACGCAATCTGGATAAGGCCGAACAATTTATTAAAAAACACAATCTGCAAAATCCAGATGAAATCAGGGCAGCCGCCATCAAGTTCGCACTTTCCAATCCCAACGTCAACGCCGTCTGTTGTTCAATCAGAACCTATGACGAGCTGGACCGGATACTCAGCCTGTCAGGGACAAAGCTGGATGGGGCGGACAGGGCCATTCTGGTAGCCTACAAGGAGGGATGTGGGGAGCTTTACTGTCGTCATGCCTGTGGAGTGTGCGAGCCCAGCTGCCCACAGGGTGTCCCCGTTAACACGATTATGCGCTACAATCACTACTTTGTTGCCCAGGGCAGAGAAAAGGAAGCCATGGAGAAGTACAACAAAATTCCAGGCACAAAGGCCGATATGTGCAGCACATGCTCGGGTTACTGTGAGGGAGCTTGCCCCCACAACGTCCCGATCCAGGGCATGCTACTCCTCGCACACGAACAGCTTTCTCTAGCTTAGAAAAAAATGGATTGATTTGCAGTCTTTATTCATACTTGAGGGAGTCTGATGGATTGGCGACCGCAGCTCTTACTGCTTGGTATATCACTGTAAACAAAGCAATAAATAGCGCACTCGCTCCGGCTGTTAGGAAGATCTCAAATCCAATTTTAATCCGATAAGGATAGTCATTCAACCAAGTTTGCATCATATAGAAAGCAACAGGCCAGGCGATGACATTGGCTACCAAAACCAATTTGGCGAATTCCTTCGTTAAAAGAACAATGATGCGGGATACAGAGGCTCCCAACACTTTCCGGATTCCTATTTCCTTTGTCCGCTGCTGAGCCATAAACGAGGCCATCCCAAAAAGCCCTAGACAGGAAACAACAATAGCGAGCAACGTAAAAGTATTGATCAGCTTGCTCATTCTCTCTTCGGATTGATAGAGCTCATCGATCATATCATCCACAAAGTGATATTCGATCGGACTATCAGGGATGTGTATCTTCCAGATTTTTTTGATATCCTCAAGTGCTTCAGGAATATGACTGCCTTTGAGCCTTACGACAAGATAATTAAACCTATCCCAGTCTGTCTTGGAAGTGAGATAAAGAACTTTGGGCATAACATCATGCTTCAATCCAAAATGCTGATTTTTGAATACTCCAATGATGATCCCTTGTGCAGCATTGAGGGCGAATCTCCTGTCAACCGGAGATTCAAAATCCCACCTTCGAATGGCTTCTTCATTGATGATATAAGCTCTTTCCATATCCGAGGGAAATTCTCTTGAGAAATCCCTTCCCTCCACAATCTCCATTTTATTCGTATCGATATAGTCAAAATCTACCATCTGATATTTTGTGTTTGTACCCAGATACTGCATATCCCCAGAAGCACCATCCCAATCTATGGAGCCTCCATGATTCTCAGAGCTGCTTGCAGAAACACTGATAATGTTCGGGCTTTGAGCAAAATCTGCCTTAAGGATTCCATAATTATCTCTGTATTTTTCCGGGATAGAAACTCTCACCAGATTATCCTTATCAAATCCTAAGTCGGCGTTTTTCATGTATTCAAGCTGTCTAAAAACGAGTAAAGCACAAACGATCAATCCAATAGACAGAACAAATTGGGTAAGGACCATCACTTGTCTGAACCTTGTGCCGGTAACAGATGTATTCTTGCGGCTTACTTTTTGAAGCAAGAAGTTCCCCTTCAATACATCAATGGGCTGGAAAGAAGAAAGAATCAATGCAGGGTAGAACCCTGCAACGAATCCAGTAAAAATAGCCATGCCGACAATGCCGACGAGTAAACCCGTATCAGTTAGGTTGATTTGAAGCTGCTTTCCTGCCAGCTGATTAAACAAAGGCATGAATAACCTGGCCAAAAGGATTGCAATGATTGCCGAGAGGACAGTAAAGAATGTGGATTCCAGAAAGAACTGTTTAATAAGCTGCAGCCGCTTCGACCCAACGACTTTTCGCAGCCCGACTTCTCTCGCACGCTTTGCGGATCTAGCCGTAGAAAGATTCATAAAATTAATACAGGCAATAACCAGAATCAGAAGAGCGACGATAGTAAAGATAAAGACGTATTTGATCGGGCCCCCGCCACCTATTTTATGTAGATGGTAGTCTGCAAAAGGATAAAGGAATACTCGCAAAGGATCGTCCGACCATGGACGATTGGTGTTGAGGAGATCAGCTATTTTTGGATTGATCGTTGCAGGATCAACTCCATCTTCAATCTGAACATAAGTGCTGCAGGCGAACCAATTCCAGATGAAGCGCCGGAATCTGGTCAGCTCTTTCATAGATTGAAAGGGTCTGAGAAAATCAACCTGGATATCGGAATTTTTCGGTATATCACGCAGAATCCCCGCCACTTTGACCAGATCCCCTTCTATTTCCATCATCTGGCCCACGGGATCGATACCGGCAAAAAGCTTTTGCGCTGCCGTCTCGGTCAAAACGATGCTGTTCACGTCGAGAAAGGCGAACTTCGGATCGCCCTTAGAGAAAGGGAAGGTGAATACATCAAAAACCTCAGGATCGACATAAGCCCCTTTCCAATCGTTAAAGATGTTCTCCCCGTGCCGCGCTATCAATTCACTACGAAACTGAAATCTCACAACTTTCGCAATTTCTGGATAATCATTCTCCAGAGGCTCTGCGAGCGGAACAGGGGTTGTCTGAAAAAACTCACCCCGATGATTGACTCTTTCGCTAACCACCAAATATATGTTTTCCACGTTTCTGTGAAATCCATTGAAGCTGAGTTCATCCCGCACCCACAGGAGGATAAGCAGACAGGCCGACATACCGATAGCCAGGCCAGTAATGTTGATAAAGGAAAATCCTTTGTTTCTTTTGATATTTCTTAAAGTGATGACGAAATAATTTTTAAACATTTGACAGCTCCAGTATAGGGAATCCTTCATGTAGGCAGGCAAATTTATCAAGATTTGCCGTCTGTACCAGGACTTGGCCCCTCTCACTCCCCTCTCCCTGTATATGTGAGCGTACTCTTCTCTCATGTCACCCAGAAACGAGAATTCTTCACCGCCTCTTCTCATCCGGCTGAGAATCTTTTCAGCCAATCGCGGTGGATTCGGATATTTTTTTTCCATGGTGACAGACTATACTTTGTCAAATGTAACATCTGAAAGACTTGCCCAAATAGACTTTTGAACCTGGTAAGCAGCTTTTAGAGCTTTTTCTCCTTCTTTTGTAACTTGATAAAAAATCTTCCTCCTGCCTCCCCTCTCGGAAGTGGGATCTCCAACCGTTTTGGATACATATCTCTTTCGGAACAACTGGTCGAGGTAGCTGTAAAGAGTTCCGTAAGAGACCTTCTTTTTTAATAACTTCGATACCCCTTCCTTGATGGCAACACCATAAGCGTTCTCATCCAGACTTAAAATAGTCAGGAGCACCGCCGTCTCATTCAAGGTTAAATCCTTCACTTTTCACTCCTCATCTATTTATACGGATTTTCCGAACAAATGGTTGCCTAAAAATTAATTCTAATATTAAATCGGAAATACATTGACTCTCCCGTGGAGGAAGATTATCTGAGCTTATCTAAGACAAAGGCAGGAATGTGGCTCTCCAAAGATGGATGTAGCTCTAACAGGCGACGGAATCAATCGTAAAGGACGTTCTCCTCCCCTTTTTCCCTGACCATCTCCTCAATCTCATCCAAAAGAAGTTTTTTTCGGAGGAGGATGGATTTGATCTCTTTGTCCTCCAAATAGGGACCTACGGCTTCTTTTATCATTTCGTAATTCAGGGCTTTGATTTTTTCGATAAAAGCTCGCGGCAGTTGCCTGAAGAGCTTGGGACCCATGATGCCGTTTTTTCCAAAAACAAGCCGCTCTGTGAATTTCTTAGAGCTTCGAAAGCTTCTTGAATGGTCGATGAGAATCAAGCGCCAATCATCTACATAGTGGATGTTCTCCTGTGTCCGATCTTCATTTGCAATCAAACAATCGAATGCTCTCATCAAGTACTTTTGCTTGTTCCAACTTTCAACTTTAGATTGCGGAACAGGGATTTTGTCATTCATCCTTTGAAGGTCATTCATTTCGTAAACAACCCAAAGTTGAAGAGAACCTCTTTTGCCGTTAAATTCTCTTTCGACTGTGGGAGCGATCATATTGAGGCCGACGAGTTTATCCATCTGGTAGGCTGCAATTTCATACTGCCATCCCTCAAGAAATCCACGCTGCTTTCCTTTAGGATTCTTCCAGACGCCGCTCCATTCCACCTCGCCTTTCTTCAGAAAAATCTGGATCGGTTTGGTGATGCCTACTCCAATATCCCTATGTCCTGCTATCTCTGCGGTCTTGAGGAATTCTTCCCATTTTTCCCTCTTTGCCAGATCTTCTGGTGTGAACTGAGCTAGGGATTGGAGTGGGAACGCAAGACAAACGATAAAAAAAGAAATTGCAATGATTTTTTTTCTCATTCTCTTCCCCTAGTAGCCCGCCCAAAGAATAACAAGGAATGAAGGGGAAGTCAAACTGACAGGGAGTGATAGGGAATGAATGTAAAGATTTTACTCCGATGAAGGCTTCTCGTAGACGATCTTTCCTCCTAGGATGGTGAACAAAACTTCAGTCTTTGTCACGTTTTTGTATTTTATCTTATCGGCGGTATCTGTCGACTTGTGACGACCGCGATTTGCTATTTGACCAGCTTAATTTCAGAGGTCATTTCTCGTGTAAAAGGAATGTCTATACCCTGACTGGGAACATTGACCGTGCCTTCTGCATGGCCTTCTATTATTTGTTTGACAAAAATGCCTTCCTTATAGGCAAAAAACCAAGTCGCCGTACCCTTTATTTCTCCTTCTGTAATAAACTCCACTCCCTGTTGCTCACCTTTGCCTTCAATTGTCCCTGATCCCTTAGCCGATACTTTGACGCATTCCAGGCCATCAATCGTTTCGAATCCCTCCAAAGTGTTTACGCCGGAGAAACGAACTATGGCCTCACCATTACTGCTTTTCTCGGTAATCGTGGACTCGTCTGGCCACGTATCTCCTACCTTTACAGGTCTGTCTGCTACGGCTGGGAAGACATCCTGGAAACCTGCTGCTACGTTTCTTATGCCTTCCGGTCCCATGTCATATTCGATGGCTTCTGCTCCGACGAGTTCCAGCTCCTTACCTAAAGATGACAATATCATGTCAAAACTTTTCCCGATCACTGTACTCATATCCGGTTCCAATTCAGCCTGTGGGGATTGGATTTTGATGCTCATGCCATCGATCGTTATAGTGAGTTGATGATCGTTTTCCTTTTTCCCTTTTGATTCGACAGAAAAGGCATTCGTCGACGCCATGTCGATATCGACAGTCTGTCCCATCACGTTCAGAGTCTGATGGGTCTCACCCCACGATTCATACTTCAGCACTTGTCCTTCCGGCATCCGGTATTGAAGGATAAGGCCTGTCTGAGGGTCTCCCCAAACAGGGGCTGTCTTTGCTGCACATCCTGCCAGCATACAGATTGCTAGAAAAGCAGGTGCCAGCATCAAAAAGGTGTGAATTTTTTGTTTGTTCATTCTTTCCTCCTAATCATTTCAGATATGGTTTTATCACTCTATATACATATACGTGAAATCAGATATTCAGGACTACAACACACACCAGGAGTGAGGACTGTTTCATCCTCATAAAGATGTTACTATATAAATTTCCTTCAAAAAAGCAAAGAAATGGGAAATGGGATAAAATTTCTATTGACTAAACCACCTCTCATCGATAATCGTACTATGTATTGGAGTGAGAATCATGAATGTTGTCGAAATCGAAAACATCACAAAAACTTTCGGTCCAGTCACAGCCGTCGACGATCTGTCTCTGAACGTCCCTAAGGGATGTATTTACGGCTTTATCGGGCCTAATGGGTCCGGGAAGACGACCACTCTGCGGATGATCATGAACATATTCTATCCTGACTCAGGAATGATCCGTATTTTTGGCAAAGAAATGTTAGGGACCAGCAGTTCGCGCATCGGCTACCTTCCCGAAGAACGCGGCATGTACAAGAAGATGAAGGTGCGCGATCTTCTGCAATTCTATGGAGAGCTGAAAAGCAGTCGAAAGGTCAACGCGGAAGTGGACTACTGGCTCGACAAGTTGGAACTCAGCGAGTGGGCCAATAAGAAAATCGAGACTCTAAGCAAAGGAATGGGGCAAAAAGTCCAGTTTATCGCGACCGTCGTTTCAAAACCTGAGCTGATCATCCTCGACGAACCCTTTACCGGCTTGGATCCGATCAATGTCGAAGCGATCAAGGACGCCGTTCTCGACCTCCGGTCTCAAGGAGCCACTGTTCTCTTTAGTACCCACGATATGAATGTTGCAGAGAAGATGTGCGATTTCATCTTTATGATCTTTAAAGGGCGAAAAGTCCTGGATGGCACATTGATTTCGATCCAGGATAAATTCGGCAGCGATACACTCCGCATCCGCACCGAGGGTGGAATTTCAGCACTGCAAAACCTTGATGGTGTGGAGAAAATCACGGATTTCGGTCAACTCCAGGAGCTGCGTCTTCATCCGGATAATGACCATCAGAGAATTCTTTCAGACATTATGTCACGGACGCGCGTTTACAGCTTCGAACTGGCCAAACCGACTCTGTACGATATCTTTCTGAGGATTGCCGGACCAGAAGCCAAGGAGGAAGCCGATGCGTAAAGCTCTTAGACTGGCTAAGAGGGAATATCTGGCTGCTGTCAAAACAAAAGGATTTATCATCATGCTGGTTCTCATGCCTGTTCTGATGGGTGGCAGCGCCATTGCCATGTATCTCTTCAGGGGGCAGGTGGATACAGCGGATAAGCATGTGGTTGTCCTGGATCACTCAGGGATCGTGACAGACATGCTTCTCAAAGCGGCCGAAGAGCGGAATGCCTCCGCCGTCTATGACAAAGAGACCCGGAAAAAAGTCCAACCTGCCTATATCTTAGAGGTCTTCGAACCAGATGAGAGGAATCCTCAAGCACAGAGGTTGGAACTTTCCGAGCGTATTCGCCGTGGAGAACTCCACGCTTTCTTGGAGATCGGTCCGAATGTGCTGCGTCCGAAGGGAGAGCAGATCACTTTCCGCATCAAATACCATGCAAAGAATGCGGCAGTTGACAACATTCGCAACTGGCTGAACAACACAATTAATCCCTATCTGCGCAAGCTCCGCTTGACCGATGCCGGCGTCGATGTGTCCAAGGCCGACGAGATAATGACCTGGCTTCAGGTCGAAGCTATGGGGCTGATATCTGTTGATGAAGAGACTGGGGAAATCCAGGAAGCAAGAAGAACCAGCGAATTAGAGGCTTTCCTTGTACCCGCAGTTCTTTTTTTCCTGATGTTCATGATGGTCATGATGGGTGCTATGCCGCTTCTGCAAACGACAATGGAAGAGAAGACACAGAGAATTGCAGAAGTTCTCCTGGGATGCCTGAAGCCTCATGAGTTCATGGCTGGCAAAGTCCTGGGAGGCCTGGGAGTTTCGCTGACTGGGGCATCGTTCTATATGATCGGAGGGGTCTTCTTTCTGAGGAGAATCGGGTTGGTAGACTTCATTCCTTTCCACATGATTCCTTGGTTTTTTGCTTTTCTTGTGCTGGAGATCGTCATGCTGGGATCGCTTTTGGCAGCTTTGGGTTCGGCCTGCAACGATCCTAAAGATGCACAGAATCTAACGTTTCCAGTTATGTTCCCCGTTTTTTTCCCGATGTTCATCTTCATGCCCATCCTACAGGAACCGACCAGTGGTTTAGCCACTTGGTTGTCTCTGTTTCCTCTGTTCACGCCGATGTTGATGCTCCTCAGAAAAGCCACTCCTGTCGGCATTCCCGCCTGGCAGCCGTGGATTGGACTCATCGGAGTGTTTATCTTCACGGGCCTTGCCATCTGGGCAGGCGGACGGATTTTCCGTGTCGGCATCCTGATGCAGGGAGGCGCGCCAAAGCTATCCAAGATCATCCGCTGGATCATCCGCGGGTAAGTTGACAGTGAATTCTTGATTTCTGGCTTAAAAAACAGTACCCTATGGAAACAAAATCGAGAAAGTTTATCGGAGGAATATCCCATGGAGAAGAGTTCGACACTAACTGTGGACAGAGTGCGAGTCCCGCTTATCCTGATTTTTTTTTCTGGCATCGGAATGATGGCCGCTTCCATCTTGACCATCCAACACTTTTTTCTTGCTAACTACCCAGAATCTATCTTCGAAGGATCTTTCTGCGACATCAGTGCCTTTTTCAACTGTGACAGCTCGGCTTTTTCCTCTATCTCGCAACTCATGGGAATACCCCTCGGCTTTTTTGGTCTGATTGTGGGCGCTTTGGTCGCACTCGGGACCCTCTTTCCCTCGGAAAGCTTCGAACGGACCAACACATTCATCGCTCTCTTTAACGGATTGGGAGTCATCGGACTTTTCCTCTACTCTGTGCTCGTGATGAAGAGCCTGTGCCTGCTCTGTACCGGCTACTATCTCTTTGCCCTTCTGAGCTTGGTCCTTTTCTGGCGTTATGGAGTCGGTCGGGGTCAGAAATTATCGCGCTATTTCCACCCATCGCTCAAGATGCTCGTCACCTTTGCCTGCATCACAGCTCTTGGAGCTTATGGAATGATTCTCTACCATGACGCCAAACGAGACGCTCAGACAGGAGTTGTTACGCAGATCGTCAAGCAGTTCTACGAACTCCCTGTGGTCGGCGACCCGAGCTTCATCTCACCCTACTGGACCGCTCGATCCACTGAGAATTTCGAAGACACACCCATCCGAGTTATCGAGTATGTGGATTTTTTGTGTCCTGACTGTCTGTTCTCGACACAACAGCTTAACAGACTCAAAGAAGAATTCGCCGGCAAGATCAATATCGCCTTCCAGTTCTTTCCTCTCGAGGGGGAATGCAACACCGTTGTGAACAAGAATCTCCATCCAGGCGCCTGCGAGCTCTCCTACCTTGCAGCTTATGATCCTGCAAACTTTCTCGCCATCCACGATGAAATCTTTGCCAATTTCAACGCTGCCCGCAATCCGGGATGGCGACAAGAGCTGGCTATAAAATACGGCGTAGAGGAAGCCCTCAACGATCCGTACACCCATGACCTGATTCAGCGCATCATTGAGACTGGTATAGAGTATGAAAAAACCTCTGAAAGATTTGACTCCGGCATCCGTTCAACACCGACAATGATCATCAACGGACGTATGGTCATAGGGACTTTACCTTACCAGCAAATGCATGCGATATTCCAAGCTTTGGTCGAAGAAAGCGAAGGCGGCCGGACATTCATTGAAAACTGGGTTCCTCCCAAAGCACGGAAAAAGGGCCGCTAACGGTTTTTTAGAATTTCCTTTTTGATCGCCTTCCAACCTGCTGTGTAGCGCCTGTACCAGAATTGGGGAAAAATACTGCCAAGCATCCGAGAGTATGTTCGAAGATTCTCCCAGGTCCTCAGGCTGTCGGCCTGGCGAAAAGAAGCGATGGCATCGGTCGGGCCTTTCCCTGTCCTCTGGGAATCATACAAAATATCGTAGAGCTCCCTCACTATCGGCGCAAACATATTCTTTTCATCGACGAATCGATAGATTCCCCGAAGCGTGTAATATCCTTCCACCGTTTTATTGCCGATGGCATCGAATGCCATCTTGACAGCATCATCTCCAGGTTTAGCCCTGGAACAACACTCGGAGTAAGCCCTCCCGAAGCGAAAATTTCTGCTCGCTTCGCTGCAAGAGATGATGAGATCCCCTAAGGATGAGACAGCACGTGAGGTGTCGCGCCTCGCACCAAAGTATCTCTTGATGGTATCTATTTCTACGAGTGCCCGAGGGATGAACTCCCCGAGATAGCTGTTCCCCTCGCCGGCACCTTTCATGATCCCAGCCATTATGGCAAAGACATTTTTAAGGGCGCCTCCCATCTCCACCCCGACCAAGTCTTTGCAGGCAAACACGCGGAAGCTGTCTGAATGGAGGAGATTTCGTACAGACTTGAGCCTCCGCCGGTTCTTCCCACCCAGCGTTAGGGCGACTGATTTTTCCGGGTTGACCACATCTTCAGCAAAACTCGGCCCGGACAGCGTCATCACATCGAACCCAAAATTGAGGCCTTTGAGTTCTTCTGAAATGACCTGTGACATGCGCTTCAGGCTTTCTACCTCGATTCCTTTTGCCAGATTTATGACTACACTATCGTTTTTTATTACATCCTTAAGCAATCTGGTTACATTGCGAACTTCCTGTGCAGGCACAGCGATAAAAAGGAAATCAGCCCCTTGGACAGCATCTTGAAGGCCAGAGGTTGCCTTAAGATGATGGGAAACCTTGTGCGTGCCAAGATATTTGGAATTTGTTTGGTCTCTGTTTATTTCATCCGCAACTTCCCTATTCCGACCAAAAAGCATCACTTCATTTTGGCTGTTTTTGGCGAAATGACTGGCCACAGCCGTCCCATAGCTTCCAGCCCCGACAAATGTCATCTTTGCCATCTTGATTTTAACCTCGGATCTCTAACTTATCTGATTATCCCTTCTCTGGAGTGATGTCATTTGATGATTATACCATATGGGAATTTCCAAGAAAATTGAGATCGAGAGCTGCTGTTCTAACGCTTGAAACAAAAATGTTGAAATTTCTTTAGTTTTTATATAGATTTTTTCTTCGATCCATGCCAAACATATTCACACAGGCTTCATTTATCATAAATGATCCTATCTCAAAAAATTTTACAGGAGGTTAGCAATATGAAGATTCTCATCAAATTCTCCTTGACAGTCGTTTTGTTCCTTTCGTTCCTTACAGTCTCCGCAACTCCCTCCGCAATCGGCAATCCCGCAGACGATTACCACAACTGCAAGTCCCTGACCGACGCCCTCCAAAGACTCGCCAACGGGAATCCGAAGATCACAACATTGACATCCATCGGCAAGACGCTCAAAGGCAGAGACATCTGGATGCTGCAGGTCTCAGGAGTGAATGGCCCTTCAGCCCTTGAAAAGCAGGCGCTTCTCATCTGTGGCAACCTTGAAGGTGACCACATCATCGGCAGCGAAGTCGCCCTTGGGATCGCGGAACATCTTGTCGGACAGTATGGCAAAGACGAAAAAGTAACAAAAACTCTCGATAAGCGCACCTTTTACATCATCCCCCGTCTGAATCCAGACGGTGCAGAGCTTTTCTTCGAAAAGATACGGAACGAACATGAAGGAAACCTAAAGCCTCGGGATGAGGATTATGACTGGTTGATCGATGAAGACGGATTCGAAGATCTCAACGGCGATGGGATGATCACGCTGATGCGAGTGAAGGATAAAGAAGGAGATTGGCACATCGATGACAAAGACTCAAGACTGATGAAGAAGAAAGAGGATGGAACTCCTGTTGACAGACTCTACAAGGTTTATCCCGAGGGAATAGATAATGATGGTGACGAGCTATACAACGAGGACGGCCTCGGAGGCTTCAACATCAACCGGAACTTTCCCCACAATTTCGGGTATAACCCGAAAGGGCTTGGCGTTTATCCTGTATCAGAAACAGAAACACAAGCGGTCATCGACTTTATGACACGATACATCCCTGAGCTCAAGACCCAGCCCCACAAGAACATCTGCGGTGTTTTGCTTTTTTCAAAATTCGACAACCTGGCTGCGGTCTCAGGAATCGAGTGCGGCACACCGACTTTTCCTGAACCTCCAAGAGCCGAACAGCCGACTGCCACGGCAGGTGTGTTCTTTTTCATGGGACGCCGAAGAGGCGCCCCGGCTGAAGAGCAACCCCGACCGACAGATCCTCAGTCCAAGAAAACAGATACTAAAGACGTCCACATCTTCGAAAGTGTGAGTGAAAAATACAAAGAAATCACTGGAATCAAGAACGCTCTCTCAGAAAAACCGGTGGGTTCCATGCTGGAATGGGGATATTTTCAGTTCGGAGTTCCGACTTTCTCTGCCAATCTCTGGTCATTGAGAGAAGAGGAGCAAAGGACACCACCCGTAAAAATGAAAAGAGAAGAACAATCTGGAACAGCCCAGACACCTCCTATGGATCGCCAGGCTATGATGCGTCAATTCATGGAACGCTCCAGACCTTCACCCCAGACACAGTCCTCCAGCAATGACGACAAGTGGTTGAAATGGATCGACGAGAAAAACAACGGTGAGGGTTTCGTGAAATGGACCAAATTCAACCACAAACAACTCGGCGAAGTGGAAATCGGAGGTTTTGAACCCTATCTGCGCATCAATCCTTCACCCAATCAAATTCCTGAACTGAGCAAAAGCCATGCAGAATTCGCCCTGTATCTTGCATCCCAGTTTGCCGAAATCATGATGGACGAGCCAGAAGTCAAGAAAATGTCTTCTGATCTCTTTGAGTTGAAAGTCAAAATTCACAACAACGGCAAATTTCCCTACGCAACGGCAATGGGTCAGAGGACCAGGAACATCAATTCGATCATGCTGAAGCTGAAATTCGAAGATGACCAGAAAATGAAGCTTTTTGGAGGAAGCAAGCGTTACGATACGCCTTCCCTTGAAGCAGGAGATGAGAAAGAATTCAAATGGATCATACTCTCTCCCCCAGGAAACAAGATCGAGGTGATGCTATGGGCGAGTAATGGCGGCGGAACATCAAAGAAAACGGTTATCCTTAAATGAACGACAGGAGGGATAGAAATGAGAATAAAAATAAATAATAAATTCATGAAACCGGCGTATATTCTTCTTGCAATGACAGTTTGCACTTCGCTGATCATGGCGCAGGATTTTTTGCCGAGGAAGTGGAACACGAGAAAAGTCGAGCTTTCTTTTAACCGGTATTATGACTGGAACGAGGTAGAAGAGGCACTGCGCAAGCTGGAAAAGGCTTACCCCAAATTCTTGAAACTGCGCTCTATCGGAAAGTCCCATCAAGGGCGTGATATCTGGTATATGACTATCAACAATCCAGACACAGGAAACGAGATGGACAAGTGCGCCATGTATATGGATGCCAACATCCACGGAAACGAGATTCAGGGAGGTGAAATCGGTCTCTACACCATCTGGTACCTGATGGAAAATTACCCTTACAATGATTATGTTAGACAACTGGTGGATGAACGGGTCTTCTACATCTTCCCTTCCGTCAATCCTGATGGACGCGATCTCTGGCTCCATACAGGTGGAAGTGCCCGTTCTGGGCAGGTCCCGATGGACGATGACAACGATGGCCTGTATGACGAGGACGGTCCTGAAGACCTTGATGGCGATGGAGAGGTCGGCGCTATGTATACAAAGGTCAAACCAGGAAAGGGAACACATCGTTTGAACGACCTCGGTGATCGGTTTGTTACGATCCAAAAGAATATCAAAGGAAAACCAGATGAGATAGGTGATTATAAGTATATCGGGAGCGAAGGCATCGATAACGACGGCGACGGCCGCTACAACGAGGACAGCGGAGGCGGCTACGATGCCAATCGCGATTGGCCGTCCTACTGGCAGCCCAATTACATCCAGAGGGGAGCAGGCAGCTATCCCTTTTATTGGCCGGAATCCAAGGCCACTCGTGATTTCTTCTATTCTCATCCGAATGTTGCGGGCGTCCAAGCCTTTCACAATTCAGGCGGAATGATCCTGCGAGGACCCGGAGCACCGCTACACCCGGAATATCAGAGAAACGATCTAGCTGTGCTGGATGAGATCGGGAAGAAAGGCGAAAAAATCATCGAAGGATACCGTTATATAATCATCTGGAAAGACCTGTATACGGTTTGGGGTGGCTTCGTCGATTTCACCTGTGACATGCTCGGGATTTTTTCCTTCTCCAATGAGCTGTGGACTTCGCGCGCCGATCTGGACAGAGATGGAGAAATCAGCGAAGAAGAGGAAGAATTCTTCGACAAATACATCGATATGGACAACAAAGCCATATCCCTGCACGAGATCAACCATCCTCAATTGGGCAAGGTCCTCATCGACCGTGACACCACCAAGTTGAGCGGTCGGGTTCCTCCTACCTGGCTGATTGAGGAAATGTGCCACAGAAATATGGCTTTTTGTCTGCTTCATGCCTGGGAGATGCCGCTGCCGACCATAAAAAAGGTAAGTGCAGAAAAAAAGGGCTCGGATCTCTATCTATTGAAAGTGATGCTCTATAATGAAAGACTGATGCCGACCATGTCTACGGCTGCCGCCCGAAATAAGGTTCAGAGACCTGACATTCTCTCGGTCGAAGGTGATGTGAACGTCTTTGCAGCCGGACAAACTCAGGGAACAGGCCTCCCCGCTGGAATCCCGGCGCGGTTCCAACGGTTCTTCCGCGGATTTACTGCCGCAGACAGTGATGTGTCCTTGATCGACCAGAAAGACCTCAAGAACCTTCAGCTCACAAGCGGCATACCCGGTAAGAACGAAGTGGAGTATCAATTCCTGGTCGAGGGCAAAGGTCAGGTGACGGTGAAACTGGAGTGTGCAAAAGGAGGCAAGCACACAAAGACAATCGCTCTCAAATAGATCGAAAAAGCGGCTTCTCTTACAAACGGCTGGATAACCAGTGCATCACATTCAGCAAAAGCTGTGCATTTTCCTCTCCCAGGGGATGATTCATTCCAGCACGAACTCTTCCTTGATCGAATATCTGGGCTGTGAACATTGCGGCTTCTGAAAAAAAGGCTATCCTCCCTTCTCCGAATTCTGAGACTCCCCCTTGAAACCACCCAGCAACGTCGATATTGGGCGTGCCTGGAGGGAACTTCCAATACTCCTTCGGCATCCATGATCTTCTCCCTGCTCCGAAAACCAAAAGAGGCTGAAAATCCGGACCTGCCTTAAAGGCGGAACCTGCAAAGGTCGCAACGGAATTGATTTTCTCGGAGGGACCGCGTCCGTTGGTGATGGGATGATCGACAAGGCTGCCGTCTGATCTGC
>Ga0224495_10000715_pt1 | contig 25387 bp, 25 predicted proteins | sample SF_Jul11_sed_USG_FD_168128 | JGI IMG/M metagenome (GOLD analysis project Ga0224495, IMG submission 168128) | Sediment microbial communities from San Francisco Bay, California, United States - SF_Jul11_sed_USGS_4_1 | ecosystem: Environmental > Aquatic > Marine > Sediment | place: USA: California...
CTTCGGCGGCCGAGGTGGTCGCGGTGGAGCTGGCGGAGCCGGCGGCGCTGGAGGGGGCGGCGGCGGCGGTGGTGCCGCATCGAGTTCGAGTTCATCTTCGGCTGCAGCCGCTGCTGGCGGTTAGCTGAGGACTATACGAAGGAGGGGATCGGGGGCAGGTTTAAGGAGGACCTGCCCCTACCCCAATTTAAAATATTTTATTTTCAGCAAAATTGTGGTAGAAAAACCTCAAGTTGGTGAAAATAAAATTCACCTTCGCAAGTTTGGTCGATTGCGGAAATATTTGCGGCTTCGATGCATAAAGTCGCAGAAGGAATAATATGAAAAAAATAATGACCTTGATTGTTGCAATTATTGCAACAGCTCTAGTTGTGACTGGCGCTGCAAGCGTTTACGCTGCTGCTGCTGGCGCTGCTGGTAGTGCCGCTTCAGGTGCTGCCGGCGGTGGCGGAGGTGGAGGGGGCGGTGGCAGTGGACGCAATGGTGGCGGTGGAGGCGGTGGCGGAGGCGGCGGTGCCGCATCGTCAAGCGCTTCTTCGGCCGCTGCTGCTGCTGTTGGTCATGGTGGTGCAGCCGCAGCCGCTTCAGGTGCTGCTTCCAGCTCTGCTGGTGGTGGTGCTGGTGGTGGCGGTGGCGGTGGCGGTGGAGCTGGTAGAGGGGGCGTTATCCGCATCAGTTCTGGTGGCGGTGGAGGCGGTGGCGGAGGCGGCGGTGCCGCATCGTCAAGCGCTTCTTCGGCCGCTGCTGCTGCTGTTGGTGCAGGTTCAGCTGCTGCTTCAGCCGGTGGTTCTGCTTCGGCGGGATCTTCGTCTGCTGCCGCAGCCGCAGCCGCTGCTGCTGGCAAGAGCGCTGCAGTTGCTCAAGCTCAACCTGTAAAGGTTGCAGTTGCCGCAAAGGCTGCGCCTGTAACTTCCGGAACCTTGCCAAAAGCTGGTTTGCCTCTGGCAATTCCCGCTCTTGGTTCTCTGGGAGTCGGTGCATTGAGCCTAGTTGGCTTGAGAAGGGGAAAGAGTGATGCCTTCATCAAGGCAAATCTATAAGTTGAGTAATCGGCAAGTAAGCAAAAACCCTCGGGGCGCCGAGGGTTTTTGCATTCTTTTAAATTTTAAGTGTTTCAGGTATAATTTCGCTGATGAAGAAGGAAGATTTAGCCAATATTTTAGCGATTGAAGCTAAGAAAAAAAGGGCAGCCGAGATTGAGAATCAAATGGCAAGGCCCGATTTTTGGGCTGATCAGCAAAAGGCCTCAAAATTAAGTCAGGAATTCTTTTATCTTAAAAATCTGATTGATCGATTCGAGAAGGCCGAAACCGAAGAGGATATGTCAGATCTTGAAGAGGAGGCTTTATTCTCGGGCGAGCTTGATCGATCCAATGCGATCTTGTCGGTTCATGCTGGTGCTGGAGGTACTGAAGCTCAAGACTGGGCAGAGATGCTCTTGAGGATGTTTTTGCGATTTAGCGAACGGGAAGGTTATAAGCCGGTTGTTTTAGATAAATCCGAAGGTGAAGAGGTTGGGGTTAAGAGCGCTTCGGTCAAAATAGAGGGGATTAACGCTTACGGAAAGCTGAAGGGGGAAGCTGGGGTTCATCGACTGGTTAGAATAAGTCCTTATGATGCTGACAAAGCAAGACATACCTCGTTTGCTTTAGTCGAGGTTATTCCTGAGTTTGAGGAAATAGGCGATATCGAGATACCAGAGAAAGACCTGAAGATAGATGTTTTTCGCTCGTCGGGGCACGGCGGGCAATCGGTTAATACAACCGATTCGGCGGTGAGGGTAACTCATCTTCCCAGTAAGATATCAGTTTCTGTCCAAAATGAGAGAAGCCAGCTTCAAAATCGCGAAACAGCCCTTAAGATCTTGAAAATGAAGCTTAAAAAGCTGGAGATCGATAAGAAACAGGAGAAGGAGAGAGAACTTAAGGGTTCTCATACCTCGGCCGAATGGGGCAACCAAATCCGCTCCTATGTGCTTCAGCCCTACACCCAAGTTAAAGATCATCGGACGGGTTATGAAGAATCGGACCCAGCAGCCGTCCTTGATGGCAAGCTTGACGGATTTACTAACAGTTTTCTAAAATCAAAATTAGAGAAGGAGTAAAATGTTTGACAAAGCAAAACAGCTTTATCAGCTCCAGAAAAAAGCTAAGGAAGTGCAAAAGGAGCTTAAAGGAACCGAGGTTGAGGCGAGAAGCTCCGACGGTCTAATCTCGGTTGTTTTTAGTGCTGACCAGAAGCTAAAATCGGTTGAAATAGACCCTTCGCTTTTGCAAGAAGGCAAAAAACGGGAACTTGAAGAGAAGTTGATAAGGGTTGTGACGGAGGGGCTTTCAAGAGCCCAAGCTGTTGCCGCCGAAAAGACCAAAGACCTGATGGGTCAAATGGGCATCAACATCCCTGGGATGTAATTTTACAGATAGAAGCTGTAGAATGGTATTAAGGTTTCAAGTTTTACGCTTTTAATTTTAAGTTTGAGCGAAGCGAACAATGTGGATAATCGTCGGGCTTGGCAACCCAACTCATAAATTTGATTATACTCGTCATAATATTGGCTTTATGGCAACAGATTTTCTTGTTTCAAAGCTTGATTTTCCGAGGGGCACGTTGGAGTTTCATCAAAACCGAAAACTCGGTTCAAAGCTGGTGAAAACAAACATCTATGGTGAAGATATTATAATTGCCAAGCCGACAAGTTATATGAACAATTCCGGCGTGCCTGTAAAAAAGTTGCTTGACTATTACAAGGCTGATTCTGATCGACTGATAGTCTTTTGCGATGATTCTAAACTTGAAATCGGCAAATCAAGGATAAGATTTGGGGGCGACTCTGGCGGACATAAGGGGCTCGAGTCTGTTATTAACACGATTGGTGGGGAATTCTGGAGAGCAAGGGTCGGAATTGGTCAGAACGGGGAAATGCCGCTTGAGAATTATGTTTTAGCCAAAATTCCCTCTGATGAGAGGGAAAAGATAGACGCCGTTCTTGACAAACTCGCCTCTGAACTGATATCTTTAATTTCTTGCGGAAAAATGGAAAGCAAAACTATAAACTAGTGGGACCCTGGGAATTGATTACAGGGGTTTGGACCACGAAAGGGGAGTATGGCTAAAAAAAACAAGACAGACGAAAAATCGCTTGAGATAGAATCGGAACATGAAGATACGCTTGATGAACTTGAGAGGGAGGGGGAAACCGAAATAGATCAAAAGATTGATCTAGAAACGGCCGAAAAAGAAACTGATACAGGCGAAGTTGTTGCCGCCGAGGTAGCTGCTATCCATGCTGATACTGAAGTAGCAAAAGAGCCGAAAAAAAAGACTTCTGAGAACGTGAGGGTACCCAAAGCAGTCAAATCGAAACTAAAAACCGCCCCTAAAAAAAGATCTAAATCTTATCTTAAAAGTATCGAATCCCTTGATAAGAGCGTGACTTATCCGGTTGATGAGGCCATTAAACTGATTAAATCCACCTCGTACAGTAAATTCGATGGTACGGTAAGCCTTTCAGTAAGATTGGAAAAAAGTAAGAAATCAGCTGAAGACACGGCAAGGGGAGTAATAAAACTTCCTTATGGTACAGGAAAAAAATTGAAGGTGGCGGTCGCTGACGAAGAGATAATTGAAAAAATTAAAAAAGGTTGGGCCGATTTTGATATTTTAGTTGCTTCGCCGCAAATCATGCCTAAGCTGGCTCAAGTGGCGAAAATTCTTGGTCCCAAAGGCAAAATGCCTAATCCGAAAGACGGCACTGTTGCTGAAGATCCAAAATCGGCGGCGCAGGAGTTGTCAGAGAATATTGTTCGTTACAGGACTGATCTTGGCCGAAATATTCACATCCCGGTAGGGAAAGTTTCTTGGAATGATGATAAGCTAGCAGAAAATATAAAAGCTGTTCTAAAGGGATTATCTCATCTTAAAAAAACGAACTTTGCCTTAAGTCCCACCATGGGTCCGGGCGTGAAGGTTGCACCTTAATGCTTGACAGGGTTTAATCAATTTGTAATAATAGTAAAGCCGAAGAAAGCCGGTAACCGAAAGGGAATAAACCCCGAGTGAAGTCGAGGGGGCCTGCCGAGGCAGAAGCATTTATTTAGTTTTTGTCTTGGCAGCTTGAGCTGCTTTTTTAAGTTGAAGGCGCAAAAATGGTTTTAACCAGACAAGACAAAGAACAAATCCTTGAAAAATTGAAAGAGTTATTCAAGACTTCTTCTGCTTCGGTTGCCTCAAACTATTCGAGCCTGACGGCAACGGAAATTACCGATTTGAGAAAAGCCCTTAAGGAGAAGGGGATTTCTCTTATTGTTACCAAGAATACACTGGTTAAAAGAGCCCTATCCAGCAATTCTCAAAATCTCGATCAATCAATTCTAGATCAGCCAGTAATATTTGCCTTTGGCCAAGACGAAGTCGAAGTTTGTAAAGCCCTTCAGGGTTTCGCCAAAGAGCATGAGGCCTTAAAGATTTTGGGCGGAATAATTCTTAGCCAGGAAGTTGATAAAGAAAAGATTGTTCACTTGGCTCTTTTGCCATCAAGAGAGGAGCTGCAAGCGAAACTGGTGGCCATTTTAGCTGCGCCAACCTACGGGTTTGTCAATGTCTTGGCGGCCAATATCAGGGGAATGGTCAGCGTAATCGATCAATATTATAAAGAAAAATTAGCTTAAAGAGGAGTTGATATGGCAGACAAAAAGGAAGAAAAGAAGGAAACCGAGGTTGAGCAAACACCCGAGGAAAAAGTTGAGAAAAATGCTCAACCAACCGAATCGGCTGGGCCTGTGGAGGAGACACCCGCGGAAAAGAGCGAGGAAAAATCCGATCAGCCAGCCGAAGAGTCGAAGCCTGAGCCGAAACCGGAGAAGAAAGCCGCTCCTACCGGCCAGCATGCTGATTTGATCAAGAAGATTGAATCAATGAGTGTGGCTGATCTTGCCGAGCTAGTTAAAGCGCTCGAAGAGAGGTTTGGCGTGTCGGCAGCTACTCCTGTAGCTACAGTATCAGCCGCTCAGTCAGCTCAAGGTGCTCCGCCCCAAGAAGAAGAGAAATCAAGCTATACGGTTGTCTTAAAGGACGGCGGCGCGCAAAAGATCGCAGCAATTAAGGCTGTTAGGGAGATTAACCAAGATCTTGGCCTTAAAGAAGCGAAAGATCTAGTTGAGGGTGCCCCCAAAGAAGTTAAGAAAGACATTCCGAAAGATGAGGCCGAGGAAGCTAAGAAGAAACTCGAGGCAGCCGGCGCTACTGTTGAGCTCGTCTAAGAATTGACTTTAACCTGGAACTCCTGCCATAATTGGTGGGAGTTTTAGGTTTGGGAAGCATATTAGTTTTAGCTGATGTTTGAATATAAGATTAATTCTAAATCGAAGAAGTCGAAGGCAAGGGTTGGGTTTTTTAATACTCCTCACGGAGATATAATCACCCCGGTATTTATGCCAGTTGGGACGGTCGGAGCGGTTAAAACAATGTCTCCGGCGGATCTTGAGACGGCGGGGGCTGAGATTATTTTGGCTAACACTTATCATCTCCATCTGAGGCCGGGGGAGAACCTGATTAAAAAAGCAGGCGGTTTGCATAAGTTTATAGGTTGGAACAAGCCGGTCTTGACTGATTCGGGTGGGTTTCAAGTTTTTTCTTTGTCTGAGCCAGCTCTTAAAAGAAGGGGAGTGAAAACAGTGAAGCCGGCGCGCATAAGTGAAAAGGGGGTTGAGTTTTATTCTCATCTTGATGGGAGCCGGCGTTTTATGACACCGGAGGATTCAATCAAGATACAAGAGAGTCTGGGGGCTGATATTATTATGGCCTTTGATTATTGCCCTCCCGCCAATTCTTCAAAACTGAAAGTCCAAGAAGCAGTCTCAACTACTCACAGGTGGCTTGCGAGAAGTCTAAAAGTGAAAAAAAGAAGCGATCAGCTGTTGGTACCTATTTGCCAGGGCGGTGTTTATAGGGATTTAAGGTTTTTTTCGGCCGAAACGATTAAATCTTTTAATCTGGGGGCCAACGCAATTGGCGGGGTTTCTGTTGGCGAAAAAAAAGAAAAAATCTATCAAGCCGTTGAATGGTGTACAGACATTCTGCCCGAAGGGTCACCGCGATATTTGATGGGAATTGGCTATCCTGAAGATATTGCCGAAGCCGTCGAGCGGGGGATTGATATGTTTGATTGTGTTTTACCGACTAGGTTGGCTCGCCACGGAGTGGTTTGGAAAAAATCTAAATCTTCTGTCAAAAAAATTAAAGGGGCGGATTATGGTTACGAGCAAGTTAATCTATTGAAGTCTAAATTTAAAGGCGACCTGGATATCATTGACGAAGCTTGCCGCTGCAAAGCCTGCCGGGGTGGGCTATGCAAATCTTATCTTCGGCACCTGCTTTTAGAAAGAGAACCCCTTGGGATTCATCTTTTGACCTTTCATAATTTAGTTTTCGTTTTCGATCTTGTCAGCGATTTAAGGGAATCGATTAAAAGCGGAACTCTTTGATCTATCCTGATTCGGTCTCGTGTTCTTAGCGGACATTACTGCTATAATATGCTTAAGGGTTGATAAATGTCGGATTATTTATATGCAGATCAAACACTTGCCCCGCTAATGTTGGTAGTGGTTGGGGTCATTATTATTGGCTTGGCCTTTTTAATTGCCATTCTTTATCTTAAGTTTATAAAAAAAGCCCTGGCCAAACGCGCTAACGATCTAGTGCTTCTGGAAGTTAAGGTTCCTAAAAAGTACGAAAAACAGGAATATGAAACTTTAAAAACCGTTGCTAATATTACGAGTTTCGCCGATCAGTTTTTTGCCTCTCTTGGTACTTTGTATGAACCTGGGCTCAAAGGTTATATCTTCGGTCAGCCAACCATAGCTTTAGAATACGTGGCAAAAGATGGTGAGATAATTTTCTTCGTTGCTGTTCCTGTTCAGTTGCAGCAGTTAATTGAAAAACAGATCCATAGTTACTATCCTCACGCCAGTATTGAACCAAGCGGGGACTTTCGGGTGTTTAAAGAAGGACTTAAGATTGCCGGCGGCAGACTAGGTCTTTTGCGAAGCCAGGTTTTTCCGATCAAAACCTACGAAGAACTTGATGCTGACTCGATCGCTAGTATCACAAATGTTTTATCAAAGATTGGCGAAGAATCCCGAGCGGTGGTTCAAATTTTGGTCAGACCGGTCAATCAGGCTTGGAGGGGTCAGATCGACTGGAACCTTCGTCGGATCCAGGAGGGCAAGGGAGTTCCTCTGGGCGGCGGCTGGCCTTTCAAGGCCTTTAATTCTCTAATGAGTTTTCTTTCTGCCGGTATGGTGGCGAAAAAAGCGGATAATCTGCCGAGGATCACTACTCTTCAAGAAGAAGCGCAAAAGCTTTTAACTAAGAAAAGTGCCAAGACCGGTTTCGCCACCCAAATTAGAATTCTCTCGCTTGCCAAGTCCGAAAGCGAAGCCCAAGTTAATCTTAAAAATATTTTTTCGGCCTTTGGCCAGTTTTCCTCGCCAGATAGAAACGGTTTCAAGCTTAGCCGGAAGGGGATTGATAAAAGGTTTCTTTCTCATTTTATTTTGCGCAGCTTTCTGGGAAGGAAGAAAATGATTTTAAATTCGGAAGAATTGGCGACCCTTTATCATTTCCCCTCTGAACATATTAATACTCCGGGGATCAGGTGGTTTTTATCCAAGCGTGCTCCCGCTCCCGCAAATATTCCCGACGAAGGTTTAATTTTGGGCAAAAATGTTTACAGGGGAGAAGAGACTCTTATCAGGATTGACGAGGGTGATCGCCGGAGGCATCTTTATTGTATTGGTATGACCGGTACTGGTAAATCAACCTTTTTTGAATCAATGATCCTCCAAGATATAAGAGAAGGGAGAGGGGTCGGGGTTTTTGATCCTCATGGGGAGCTGGTCGAATCAATTATGAAAAAGGTGCCTAAATCGAGGGCTGAAGATGTAATCTTTTTCAACCCGGCCGATAGATTGAGGCCACTAGGTCTGAATCTCCTCGAGTGGAAAACGAAGGACCAAAAGGACTTCCTTGTCCAGGAAGCAGTGCAGATTTTTTATAAATTATTTGATCCTCACGGGCAGGGATTTATTGGCCCTCAGTTTGAGCACTGGATGCGAAATGCCGCCCTGACCTTGATGGAGTATCCTGGTGGGGGAACTCTAGTGGAAATCCCGAAGCTCTTTACCGACGATGCTTTTAGGGAGGATAGAATCAGGGCAGTCACTGATCCGGTTGTTAAGGCGTTCTGGACTCAACAGCTCGCCAAGACGGCCGATTTTCACAAGTCTGAAATGTACAATTATTTTATTTCGAAGTTCGGGCGGTTTATGACTAATGTTACAGTGAGAAATATAATCGGTCAGGCCAAATCAGCTTTCGACTTCAGAGAAGCGATGGATCAAGGTAAGATTCTTTTGATAAATCTCTCGAAAGGGGAGATAGGGGAAATCAACAGTAATCTTTTGGGTATGATTTTTGTAGCCAAACTTTTTACTTCTGCTTTATCCAGGGTTGATGTTGATGAAAATCAAAGGAGAGATTTCTACCTGTATGTCGATGAATTCCAAAATTTTGCGACGGATACTTTTGCTTCGATTCTATCAGAAGCGCGCAAGTTCAGGCTAAACTTAAATATCACTAATCAGTATATTGCCCAGGTGCCGGAGGTAATAAGAGACGCGATTATCGGTAATGTTGGAACCTTGGTTGCCTTTAGGATTGGCGTGCCGGACGCCGAATTTATGGCGAAAGAATTTGAGCCCATTGCCAATCAGTTTGACCTCAATCAAATCGATGCTTTTAATGCTTATATAAAACTTTTGATTAAGAATGCGCCCTCTAAACCATTTAGTATGCAAACAATAAAAGATGAAACGTTAGCTAATGAAAAACTGGGTCAAGCGATTACCCAGCTTTCAAGATTAAAATATGGGAGAGATGTTAAGGTTATTGAATCAGAGATAATGGAAAGAATTAAAGAATACTCGAAACCCCAAGAAACTAAGGAATTTGCCAGGGAGGCCAGAATTTAAATGAAAAAAGAAGATCAAAGCAATCAGGATAGTTCGTTCGCTTTAAAGAGGCTTATGGTGCCCAAAAATAATGAGCGGGGTCCTCAGGCCGCGGAATTATTTTTTGCCTCCCTCCACGGTACTTACCGAGCGGGGCAGAGAGTCCAGCCGGTCACGAGTTTTGAGATAGTATCAATAAATAAATTCATCCAGTTTTATTTTGGGGCGCCGAATTACTTGAAGGAATTTGTTGAAGGTCAACTTTATGCCCAATACCCAAACTTGGAGATTTCAAGCTGCGAAGATTACTCTTCAAATGTTACGACGGGAAAGTACGCGGTTGGTTTGGATCTGGTGACAACAAAGGATGATGTCTTCCCAATCAAGACCTTTCAGAGCTTTGAGGCCGACCCTATTTCTGGAATAACTAGCGTTTTAAGTCAGCTTGACGCTGAAGATGAACTCTGGATTCAAATTTGCGTTTCGCCGGTTGACGATAGCTGGCAGAAAAAAGGCGTTGGTTATGTTAATGCGATAAGAGCTGGCCGTGATCCCAGCGAGCCGCTTTGGAAAAGTTTAGCCAAAGGTGTTTTTGGGGTGGCAAAAGTTGTTACTGCGCCGGCAAGCCAGCCCGGAGCGGAAAAAGCTGCTGATTTATCCGGTCCACTGCAGTTAGCGCTCAAGGGGATTGAAGCCAAAACAACAAAGCTTGGGTTTCGTACAGTAGTGCGGATAGTTTCGATCTCAAATAATTATTCTAAGGCTAAGCAGCATTTGAGCGAAGTCGTGGCTGCCTTTAAACAGTTTAATATTGTCAACATGAACGGTTTTTCAGCTGGCTTGACTATGGAAGGTCAAACAGCCCTCGACCTTTATCGTTCTCGTGGTCTTGGTTCACGACCGTATATTTTAAACATTGAAGAGCTGGCTTCTATATATCATTTGCCCGGGGTAACTGTTATCACACCATCGATGGATTGGGCCGGTTCAAGAAAGGGAGAACCACCGCAGGATCTGCCTCTTCTTGACGAAATACCAGCGGAAGAGGCATCGGTTTTGGGAATAACGAACTTTAGAAACGAGGAGAAACAGTTTGGTATTAAAATTCGCGACAGACTACTTCATCTTTATGCCATCGGTAAAACCGGTACCGGTAAATCCACCTTTTTGGGCGGTATGATTATAGATGACATAATGAAGGGCAGGGGAGTGGCGGTGGTTGATCCCCACGGCGATCTGATAAACGACGTTTTGGACTATGTGCCCGAAGAGAGGATAGACGATGTAATATATTTTTCCCCAGCCGATCGTGATTATCCAATAGGGTTTAATCTCTTTGAAAATGTTGATCCCGAATATAAGAATATTGTTGCTTCCGGCATTGTAGGGATTTTCAAGAAAATATTCGGCGAATCCTGGGGGCCGCGGCTGGAGTATATTTTGCGAAACGTTGTCCTGGGGCTTTTGGATTACCCCGGAGCGACTCTTCTTGACATCCTTAAGGTTCTTTCTGACGCTAAATACAGAAGGGGAGTGATCGAAAAAATTAGCGACCCGGTAATTAAAGACTTTTTCTTAAGTGAGTTTGAGCGATATGATCAGAGATTTAGGCAGGAGGCAATTGCGCCAATTCAAAACAAAGTCGGTCAGTTTCTGTCCTCGACAATTATCAGAAATATCGTTGGCCAGGAGAAGAGCACGGTTGATATGAGACAGGCGATGGACGCTAAAAAAATACTCCTGCTAGATTTGTCGATCGGAAAAATAGGGGAGGACAACAGCGCCCTTTTGGGGGCAATGCTTATCACAAAAATCCAGATGGCGGCAATAGGACGGGCTGATTTGAAGAAAGAACAAAGAGTCTCGTTTTATTTGTACGTTGACGAGTTCCAGAACTTTGCGACAGATTCTTTTGCTGTTATTTTATCCGAAGCAAGAAAGTACGGCCTAGCGCTTACGGTTACGAACCAGTATATTGCTCAAATGCCGGAAAAGGTTGCCAGCGCTGTATTTGGCAATGTCGGCACCCTTGTTACCTTTAGAGTTGGAGCTCAAGATGCCGACTTTTTAAACCGTGAGTTTGTGCCCGTCTTTGAGCCTGCCGATTTGACTAATCTGAATAACTTTAATATCTACGTCAAAATGGCTATTGACGGGGTGACGAGCACGCCATTTTCAGCAAGAACTCTGCTTACCACCTATGAACCGACGGGGAATGTCCAAAAAATAATAGAACAGTCGAGAGTTAAATATTCTAAGCCAAGGCTTGAAGTGGAAGGCGTTATTACCCAGAAGACTCTGGCCAATCAGCCTTCAGTTGAGGAGTTAAGAGGAACAATTGGTAGGGGTGCTAGGGCGGATAATAAGGGAAGAGAGAAACCGGATTTTTTAGAAAAGGAGAAGCTTGGTGTGAGAGAAGAGGCTGCCCCGAGCAAAGAGAGGGAGAACAATGGTTTACCGGAAAAACTTCAGAACGTGAAGGAGGCGGAAGACTATGATATTAAGAGATGGTATTTCTTGAATAGGACTGATTTTCGTGAGGTCGCGGGCCGCAGCGAAAACGGCACAGCTAGGGAAGAAGCGCAAAAAACGAAAATAGAAGAGAACATAAAGGCGACGCCCGCTCGGTCAGAGTCGAAAGAGAGAGGGAGTTAGCAGAGGGGCTTCGCAAAATAAATAGGGAATAGCAAAACCGAGTGCTATATTGTGCGACATTGTTCTAGGGTTAGTCCTAGTTAGTATCGGGTGAGATTGTTATCGGTGGTTATTAATGTCGGACTAAAAGGGGGCTAATAAAAGGCGAAATTCAGCGGGGAATAATCGGAGATAAAACAAGCGATAAGAGCTGAAAACAAGCCCTGAGAGGCCCTGTAAAGTGATAGATCCAAGCGAGTGAAGTGAAGATCGAGCAATAGAGTATGAACAAAAGTCCTGTGGGTTTGATTAATGGCAAAAACTAGTGCTTGAACTAGTGCTTGAGGGTATAAGACTAGTAATGATAAGAGGCCTGTAGACCATCTGCGCGGCATATAGTCGCACAATATATCTTTTACGACAAACTTTCGATTTTGTCGTAAAAGATCCCAGAATTATACAACATTAAAAATGTCGCATAATTCTGCTCGAATTTAATAATTTATTTTGACTATTTTTGACTATTATTGTATGATCTATCGCCCCTCAAAGCACTAAATGATGCTAGATTCTGTAGTTTTAAAATTTAATAAAGATAAACATTTTTAAATGAGATTTTGCCTGGATTAAAGTTGTTTTTAAAGCATCATTTGGAGCGTTTTTTAACCTGTAAAAGGCGCTGTAGTGGCTCCAGACGCGTTTTTTTAAAAAAGACGATAAAAGCATCGCCTAAACATCTAGTTTCACGCCCGTGATTTTTGTAATTAAAAAATTCTGTTTAATTTCGCGATTTAATAAAAAAATCCGCGAAAAACTGCGGTTGAAAAACTAAAATAGTTAATCCCGAATTTCCTGTTTAATTAGACGCTAATTTAGTCCTATTTAGTTCTCGTCTAGCCTATTTTCATTATTATTTCGGCTTAATTTTTGAAAAAAATCCTTACCACTCCCCCACCCTGATATGTAGGCTAGCCTTCACTTTTCTTTTTATTTTGCGTTTCAAACCAAGTTACTAAAAGCGGTGAGGCAACAAAGATTGAGCTGTAAGTTCCTAACGCGATTCCGATTGTCAGAAGAAAGATAAATGGCTTTATTGTTGATCCACCCAAAATCAGCATAGAGATTAAAACAAGAATAGCCGTTAAAGAGGTATTTAATGAGCGCGCGATGGTCTGATTGATGCTTGAATTTACATTTTCCGGAAAAGACTTTTGGGGGTTTTTGATTACATTCTCTCTTATTCGGTCAAAAACGACGATTGTGTCGTGAGTTGAAAAACCAAGAATTGTTAAAACAGCTACAACCACCATACTGTCGAGTTCATAACCGGCGATTTTCCCTACTATAAAATAGATGGCCAGTGACGCCACTAGGTCGTGAAATAAAGTTATAATTGCAACAGTTCCAAAACTCCAGGCCGAGACGGTTCTCGGTACTGATCGAAATGCGTAGGCGATGTAAAAAATGATTAGGATTGCCGCTATAGCAACACCGATAATTGCCTTTCTCGTCAGATCTTTTCCTACCGAAGAACCGATTGAGTTGTGTCGCAAAATATTTACCTCAGGTAAAGACTTCTTTAGTTCGTCTTCGAATTGCCTGTAATCTTGGTTCTCAGTTATCTTTGTCCTGATGATATACTGATTGTCGCCCGAATCTTGAATGAGCGCTTCTTGGCTGTAAAACTTGCCAACCTTTTCTCTCAGGTTGGAAATCTCGATTTTATCCTTTGGCTTTATTTCGACCAAAGTTCCCCCGGTAAAATCCATGCCCAAAGGAATTTTGAAAATAAAAATAAGAGGTATGGCAATGATAAATGCTGCGAGAGAGAAAATTAACCAAAATTTTCGGTATGGAATTATTCTCATGTTGGTTTATTTTTAATAAATAGTCTAAGGATATTTCTTGTCACAATTATTGCCGTGAACATCGAGACTATAATTCCAATGGCTAGTGTTAAAGCAAATCCTTTGACCGTACCCGAGCTGAGATAAAACAAGACAACAGCGGTAATTAAAGATGAGATGTTAGAGTCTCTAATACTCGGCCAGGAGCGTGAAAATCCGTTTTCAAGCGCCTGGGAGATCGGAATTCCCTTCTCTTTTTCTTCTTTAAATCTTTCGAAAACAAGAATGTTTGCATCGACCGCAATGCCGATAGAAAAAATGAACCCGGCTATCCCGGCCAAGGTCAGAGTGACAGGAATTAATTTGAAAAGTGCTCCGACGAGTAAAGCATATATTAAGAGAGCAATAATGGCGATCAACCCCAAGAAGCGATAATAAACGATCATAAAAACTGCAACGAGTAACAGTCCGATTAAACCGGCAATAAGACTTTTTTCGATTGCATCTTTGCCCAGCGACGCCCCGATAAAACTTTCCTGCACGAGATTTATTGGAGCGGGCAATGCGCCCTCATTTATTAGTCTGGCGGTTTCTTTTGCCTCTTTTAAGCTTTCTATTCCTTCGATTTGGGCTTTGCCGCCGGCAATTTCGCTTCTGACCGTAGCTTGGTTTATTACTGCGTCGTCTAATTTGGTGATAAGAGGTTTATTGATATTGCGTTTGGTAATTTGCTCGAATTTTTCTCCGCCCTCTTTGGTGAATTCAAGGTAAATTACTGGCGAGACAGCTGAAAAACCCGTGCTTTGTCGATCAGTTCCCGCCTCGGCTTTCTTTACATCAGAACCAGTAAGATCCGTTTCCTTCTCGTTATTATTTTCGTCGAGTTCATAAAATTTTAACTGGGCGGTTTTACCAATTATTCTCTTTGCTTCTTCTATATCTTTTATGCCGGGTAATTCGACAATTATCCCAGGCCTATCACCAATTTTGATTCCTTGGACTTTAGGTTCAGCTACCCCTAGATCGTCAACCCGTCGGGATATTATGTCAATTGCTTCTTCCTGGGCTTTAGTAGGAACCTTGTCACCTAGCTTTGCAGTGTCAATTTCGTAAGTTAATTGGACGCCGCCCTGAAGATCGAGGCCGAGACGAGTTTTGAGTTCTTTACCAAAATAATCTGGTCCTTTCGGATAGACAACACTTCCGGCAAAAACCACCAATATTAATATAACGAGGATTGCGATAAGATTATTTTTCATTCTAAGAGAGGATTTTAAGTGAAATATATCTTTTAGTCAAGGTTTTCTAAAAACTGATTTATGGCAATTGCCGCTTTGGCGCCTTCGCCTGCGGCAACTACGATTTGTTTTGCTGGCACGTCGGTTATATCGCCAGCCGCAAAAATTCCCCTCTGACTGGTTTGATTAGTTTTGGGATCAATGATAATTTCCTTCTCTTCGTTTAGGTTTACAATTTGGGCGAAGGTTTCAGAGTTAGGGATCCAGCCGATTTCGATGAAAATCATTTGACATTCAAGCATGCTTTCATTTCCGTTTCTGTTTTTAATTCTAACCCCAGAGAGAGTTTTATTATCCGTTAGTAACCTGACAAGCGTTGTTTGAGGCAGGATTTCTATCTTTTTGTCTGACTCTATCTGCTCAATCCGTACTTTTTCCCCGGATAATTTCTCATTAATGTTTACTAAATAGACCCTATCCGCAACTTTGCTCAAGATTTGGGTTGCCTCGACTGCGGAGTTTCCCCCGCCGACGACCACTGCTTTTTTGCCTTTGGCAAACGGGCCGTCACAGGTCGCGCAGTAGCTCACGCCTTTGCCGGTAAGCTCGCCTTCTCCGTCAAGCCCGAGTTTGCGGTGTCTTTTCCCGGTAGCAATCAGAACGGATTTGGCTCGGTAAGTTTTGTCGTTGCCCTTTATCTCGAATGATCCGCTCGCCTCGCTGAGGCTTTCTATTTTAACGCCCTCTTCAATCTGAGTTGATTTAAGCTTCAGGACTTGGGATTTGATTTTTGAGATTAGATCCGCTCCGTTAATAGACTCAAATCCGGGATAGTTTTCAATCGTGCCGGCGATCGCGGTTTGTCCTCCAATCGTATCTGCCAGAAGGAGTGCTTTTCTTTGGTAGCGTCCAAGATACAGCGCGCCGGATAAAGCAGCTACTCCACCACCGATGATAATGCAGTCATATTCGCTCATTTAGGTTTTAGTTTTATTTTTCGATCATTGCCCCAAAATAGATCACTTGCTCGACTAATCGGCACGAGTAGGCCCATTCATTATCATACCATGCCACAACTTTAGCTAGAGTGTTATCGACTACTTGGGTAAGTGACAGGTCGACTATTGAAGAATGGGGGTTACCGATTATGTCGGAGGAGACAATTGGGTCAGAGGTATAGGTGACAATTCCTCTCCAGCGTGGGTCTTCGCATTCATCCATGATTGTTCGGTTTATTTCTTCAACGGTTGTTGAGCGAGCTAAAAGCATTGTTACGTCAGATATCGAGCCCACCGGGACGGGCACCCTGATTGAAAGACCGTCAAATTTGTCCTTGATCTCCGGCACCGTCAGTGCTGCGGCGATTGCTGCGCCTGTTGTAGTAGGCACGATATTTATGGATGCAGAGCGAGCACGGCGCAGATCTCGGTGGGGTCCGTCTACCAGCATCTGGTCCGCAGTAAAGGCATGGACTGTCGTCATCAGCGATTTTTCAATCCCGAATTTTTTTTGCATGATTGCCATAATCGGCGCAATACAGTTTGTTGTGCAGGAGGCATTAGAAATGACGTCCTCACTCTTTGTGAGTTTATCCATGTTAACGCCCATAATATAAGTTCCGACTTCCCCTTCCTTAGCCGGGGCGGAGATGATCACTTTTTTTGCTCCAGCTTTAAGGTGGGCGCTGGCATCTTCTTTGTTTGTAAATCGTCCGGTTGACTCGATCACAACATCTATATCAAGTTCTCGCCAGGGCAGTTTCGCGGGCTCTGGTTCGCTTAAGGTGCCGATTGGTACGCCGTCAACGTCTATTTCTCCTTTAAAAGCTTTTTCGTGGGTTTTGTCAGACCAGCCTACCTTATTTTCAAGAATTCCATAGACCGAGTCGTATTTTAGAAGGTGTGCTAAGGACTTAGGGTCTGTTAGGTCGTTTACGGCGACAAGCTCTAGATCGTCCCTTTTTATTTCCCCAAGGCGATACTTATCGAACAACGCTCTGGCTGTCTGGCGGCCGATACGGCCGAACCCATTGATCGCCATCCTAATGCTTTTTTTCGCCCCGGTTTCTTCCTTCTCTTCTTCCATGTCCCCTCACTTGTTATATTTATTATTTTACTGGTGTTTTTGCCGGTCTGTCGTGCAGGACCGCGATAATATTTTCAGCGACGCATTCTGCCATTGCTTCTCTTGCTTCGTGGGTTGCACTGGCGATATGAGGCGTAAAGACAATATTGTCGAGTTCGAGCAGTTTAGCCACGGGGTTTGGCTCGAATTCAAAAACGTCTATCCCCGCGGCAAATATTTTTTTGTCCTCAAGCGCTTCGGCTAAGGCATGTTCATCAACTATTGGTCCTCTTGCAGTGTTGACTAATATTGCATTCTTCTTCATTATTTTGAATTGTTCGTGGCCAATAAGATGCTTTGTTGAGGGCAGGAGCGGGACGTGAATGGAAACGAAGTCGCTGTGCTCAAGCAGATGATTTAAAGAGGCATAATCAGCCTGGAGCGTTCTTTCGATCTCCTCGTTTCTATTGATATCGTGATAGAGAATTTTCATCCCGAAACCGTGATAAGCTATTTGAGCCAGAGCCGATCCGATTCGTCCAATACCTATAATCCCCAATGTCTTGCTGGCGATCTCCGGACCCAGAAGAAGTTCCGCTTCCCATCTTTTATATTTCTTGTCACGGACGTATTGATCGCCCTCGACAATCCTTCTGGCGCAACAGATCATCAAGGCCATAGCATGTTCGGCTACTGCCTGGGTCATAACTTCGGGTGTGTTGGTAACGACTATATTTTTTGCCTTTGCCGCGTTGACGTCAATATTGTCATAACCAACAGCGTAATTAGCAATTATTTTAAGATTTGAGCCGAGCGATTCAATTACATCGGCACTTATTTTGTCGGTTAAAAGAGTTACTAGGGCGTCACACTCTCTCGCTCTTTCTATTAATTCATCCCGAGGCAAAACCCTATCTTCGCTGTTCATCTCAACCTCAAACGACTTGTATTCCGAAAGCATTTTGAGGCCCTTCTCGTCTATCTTTCTTGAGATAAATATTTTCTTTTTTTCCATTCTCTCTCCTTAGATTTGGGCTATTTTTAGGGACTTCAGTTTATTGGCGCGGTTTTCAATTTCCGACCGGCTTAAAAGTCCTTTGTTTGCTCCTAGAGATTCAACGACGCTCGCTGAATTAACCATACCCCATTTAGCTGATTGTTCAAGCGAGGAGGTCATAATTAATCCTCCTATAAAGCCGGCGGAGAAGCTATCGCCTGCTCCGGTTGAATCAAGCAGGTCGCTCGGAGCAATTCCGATATGATAATTTTCGTTTCCTAGGGCAAAATAGGCGCCGTTTCTGCCGTCGGTGATGACGGCTATTTTTGTTCCGAGCGAGAGCATTTTTTTAAGCTGGTTGGCTATCTTATTCTCTCCGGTGATTAATTCGGCTTCCGACTTGTTTAAAATAAGGGCGGTTGCGACCCTGGCTAAAGGCAGAAATATCTCGAAGTTTTTTAGCTCCCACGATCCGGGGTTAATCGCTAATTTCACTCCCCGGCTGACTTGCTCTAAAACCTTACGATTTAAGGCCTCTATTCCTTTATTAGCTGAGGCGAAGTAGATCCAGTCTGATTTTGTTAAACCTAGTCCTCGGTAATCTCTCGGTCCGTGATAGGACAAGATAGTTCTTTCCTTCTTATATAAGATAATTGAAGATCTGTTTGTCTGCCCCTGCCTTTTAATTTGAGACGTGTTTATCTCCCCTTCTTTTAAAAACTGAATTATTTCGTCTGCTATCAGGTCATCACCGACGATTCCGGAGATAGTGGTCTTTAGTCCTAACCTAGAGAAACCGACGGCGGTGTTTAAAGCGCTCCCGCCGCAACCCACGGACAATTCTTTAACCGGTATTTTCTCTCCGTACTTGAGAGCAATCTCGCAGCTTTGATGACGTATGTCACAAAGAAGCTCCGCCTGCGACTCGTCAATCTCAAGAATCGTGTCTTGGGTTAAATCCCCAATAGTTTGGATAGATTTAGTATCCATAAGTTCATTTTACCACAGCTGGGCGCGTTACAGGATAGAACAAAACTCTACTTCAAACGGCGCGAAAGATAGTGTTGCATATTCTCCGCCCTGAAGAGTTGGAACTTGGATGTGAATCGTTGAAGGATATTTTTTAACCCACCTTAATCGGTGCAAATGGCCGCTGATATGATATCGAGGTGCGTTCTCATATTTTCTGTCGATCATTGCTTTTAACGGTGGCCCGTGAGTGATTAAAATAGCGCCTTTGATATCAGCACCGTTTATTTTTATTGGTTCCTCGGTTAAAGATACCCCAAAAACTCTCTCGCCCTCTAAATTTCTTGATACTAAGTGGCTGTTGTATTGTGATTTGCGCATCCTCTCTTGAATCTCTTCGGAGTCGGAGTTACCCCAGATTAAAAAACCCTGAAGCCTGCTGTCTTCTAAAATCTTGAAAAATCTATCCAAGAAGCCTGTTTCTCCGAAGCTGGTGATGTCCCCCGAACAGATTAAAGCTTGGGGCTTTTCCCTGTCAATTATTTTTTTTAGATATAGCAGAGTTTTTTCTTGGCCGTGGAGATCGCTAATTAAGATCGTCTTCACTTTCCGAGTTCAGAGTTTATGATGCTTTCAATATTACTTGGATCGTCAATATACTTCTCATTAATGTATACGCTAGGTGTTCCGCCGAGCCCTAATTGCTTGGCAGTTTCGTCATCTCCCGCAACTGCTGATTTGGCGGCGTCGCTGTTTAGGTCTGATTTGAATTGATTTATATTTAATTTGATTTTGTTTGCCATGTCGATTACCTCGCTCTCAGTCGGGTCTTCGTCCGCCCCGAAAAGTTCATCGTTCATTTCTTTAAACTTTCCTTGTTTATTAGCTGCTTCGGCTGCCCGGTGAAGGATATCGGCTTGGGGGTGGATGAGAAATGTTCTCGACGTCAGAGAAACAGTGTCGGGATTTGCGTCAAGGATCTCATTTAATTTTTCGTGAAGAGTTTTGCAATAAGGGCAAAGATAGTCGGAAAAGATAACTATCTTGACCTTGGCGCTTTCGTTGCCAATTCTAGGGGCGCCGGCGCGATTTACGAGCGCCGGATCTTCTGAAACGTCTGCGCTCGTCTCGCCCTCGTTGTTGGTTGGTGTCTGAGGCGGGGTTGAAATTATGATTCCGCCCAAAACTAAACCGATTATAGCAATTGCGATAATAAAAGTTGTTCCGCTTCCCTTCATTTTATCTCCCAGGTAGTGAAAATTTGATTGTTTTTCTCTGAAAAACTTTAAACACCCAAACTGACACTACCATTATATTTTATATTTATCTTTTTCTTAGCAATTCCAAAATGCTACATTCAGCATTTATCAAATTTCTACTACCTGGCTCCTGTTTTTATTAATAATACCGATAACTTCTTTAACAGCCTCATCAAGCTTATCTTGTCTGTTGGCGACCATATGGTCGCAGATTTTACTTTTTTTCACCTCTATTTCGGCAATTTTCAGCCTTTTTTTAATGTTCTCCGGCGAATCTTGTCCTCTTAGTATAAGCCGTTTTTTTAAATCCGCAAGTTCAGCCCAGAGAAAGATGGAAATCACATTGTTAAATTTTTCCTTGAAATCCTTGACCCCATTTACATCTACTTCCATAATCACATCTTTCCCTTTTGCTAAAATGTCATCAACTTCCTTCCATGGTGTTCCATACCAGTCTCCATTGAAAAAATTACTTTCGATTATCTCATTTAAGCTATCTAACCTCTCAAACTCTTTTTTTGATAAGAAAACTCTCCCCTTTTCCGGTTTTTTTTCGCCGGCCCTGACCGGCCTAGTATTTGCCGTTCTTGCCCTTTTAATGTTTTTGACGTTTTTTAAAATTTCATTAATTACCGTTTCTTTCCCGCTTCCCCCGGCGCCCGAAACCGTGAATATCTTCGGATACTTTTTATTGACAATTACCGCGTTAATTATCTTCAGGGCTTTTCTGGCGCTATTCCAAGTTAGCCTCTCAAGCGCTTTGTAAAATGTTAGAAATTCATAAGATTCAAACTCGACTTCTTCAAGCGTTATTTTCTGACTTCCAACCTCAAGGGCAAAAACGTATTCTTTATATTTCTTACCCGGCCCAGACATGAACGTAAAACTATGTTTGGCGTTTATAAAATTATAAAAATGTTTTATCCCTATTTCTTCGTTCGTTTCGCGCAGAGCAGCTTCGATAATTTTTTCACCCGAAACCGAATCGCCAACATGTCCGGTTAACGGCTGAAAAACGTCGGCACCACTTCTTTTGGCAATAAAATATAGCGGCCTTCCGCTTTCGATTTTGTATGGAATTACTTGAATTTTTTTTATCATTATTATTTGCTGAGCAAGACCTCTTCTCCCGCTTTAATGCCAAGCTCCTCCCAGAATCCTCTTAGGTCGATCAATCTATGATTGTGCATCGAGCCGACACAGGTGCACGGGATATCGTAAACCCTAACCTTAATTTGCTTGTCGTTAATCCTTATTTTTTGCTCACCCGGCTCGAATTCTTTCCAGAGCTTTTTAGGTGCCACTAAATACTTATCGATATCGGTATATTCGTTAAATGGCTTGCCGTGTACTCTTAATTTTACCCCGCCAGAAACATGATTGGTACCGCTTACCTTTTTCTCGAGACGCCTGCGTTTTCCAACGGGATTTATCATCTCTAAAGACCGGGGTTTGTTTTAACCCCTAGGGCATATAATATGATTAGAACTATGATTGATGCAAACAGAAACACGCCGGCAATGATGGCGGATATCTGGCTTTGTTGTGGAGCTTGTTTCTTCGCTGTTATTTTGCTGGTCTTAGTTTACCGACTAGATGGCTTATAAGAGCTCCGAGAGCAATTAGGTAGATTAGGAATTTTACAATCGGGCCGATATACGGGATCCAACCGATGATAGCTAGCGCTACCGCTCCAAAGACACAGCCTACCCAGTCTGCTTGAGTCGTTTTGGATTTGTTTATTAGTCTGTTCAGGTAGGTTCCGGTAATTACTGCCGATAAGGCATAGGCGATAATTAAGGCCGCAGCGTATACGGCTAGCAGCGACAGCCCAAGAATTCCACCGATAACAGTTATAAACAGAATTATTGCGATTATCGGAACGACAATTAAAGCGACAAACCCTTGCCAGAGAGGCTTGGCCGGTGATTTTATTGCCTCTTCAACCGTGGTTCTTACAAACCCCGGAGCTAGATATGTTAATACGATAGCGAAAACTATTACTGCGAGCAGGGAAGCGATAAGGTTATACCAGCCCGACGAAGTTGCCAGGGCTTTAAATCCGGTTTTTGCTTCCGGGACATCCTTTCTTTCAACAGCGCCGGTGATCTTTGCTTTATCGCTAATTTTTGCTTCCTTCGCTGAATAGTAAGTCAGCTTACCCGCGACGACTGTTTTTTCACCGATAGTTATATTGTCAGAGTGGATTTCAAGGTCACGGCCTACGGAAGCGTTAATGACAGCGCTGGCGGCGTATATTTTAATCGCCCCATTTACGTTCCCGCCGACCGTTACTAAGTTACCAAATGCGATTAAATCTCCTTCGATTATAGTTCCTTCCGGGATCGTTACTGTGGCGCCGAAGAGGATAACATCACCCCCTGCTTTGCCCTCGAAAGTTACCGATGAGCCAAATGCTCTGACACTATTGCCGATGTCTGTTCCCACTTTGATAGTGTTCCCGGCGACGAAAAGGCTTTGCTCTACCGGCTTTGAAATGTCGATTGAATTCGCGAAGGCGACTAAATCACCCTTTGTCTCTGCAATTGTTGAGATCGAACTGGCAAAAAGGTAGACGTTTTTTGCTGCCTCGCTGACGCTTAGGGTCTCGCCCGTTCTTATTTCGGCAGCCTGGGCGGCAACAGGAAAAATAAGGAGCATAAATACAAGGGCACATAGTTTTTTAATCATAACACCTCCTCAAAATACTTATTCTTTTGCTTTTAAGCTATCACATTATTTTCTTCTGTCAATAAGATTTGCTCTGTTAGATAAAACCGTTTTTTGCTTTACCGCTTTGCGCCTTTCGACTAAAATGATTTTGGAGTTAAAGAGGAGAAGAAAATGAAAATTAAAGTTGATCGAGAGATGTGTATCGGTTGTATGACCTGCGTTAATTTATGTGAAACCTGTTTTGAAATGATTGACGGCAAGAGCAGCCCCAAAAAAGATTGCCAGCTAAGTGATTGTAATTTGCAAGAGGTTGTCGGAAGCTGCCCGGTTGGGGCAATAGAAATTAAAGAAGACTCAAATTAAAGTTTTTTAGGTTCTTAAATACAGTGGGATTATTTCTTGCCGCTCTAGCAACTAAGACACCATCAAGATTTCTAATTTTTGATTTTATATCCTCTGCCGAGCGGATGTCGCCACTTCCTAGAACAATTAAATCGGGGAGCGCCTTTTTGACTTTGTAGATTATCTCCCAATCCGCCTTGTCTTTGAATTTTTGGTTTAGTGTTCTTCCGTGAATTGCTATTGCAGCCGCCCCGGCGCTTTGAGCTGTCTTAGCGAAATTTATCGTGTCAGCTACTTTTTTTGATACAAGCCTTATTTTAATACTCAAAGGTGTCCCTTTAAGGGAGGATGTAACTTTTTTAATAATTTTAATGGCCGCTTCCGGTTTTTTAAGCTGAACTGCCCCAAAACCTTGTTTCACCGCTTTTTCTGCGGCACATCCGAAATTAATATCAATTCCGTCAGGAGAGAATTTTTGTTCGATTGTTCTTGCCGCTCTCGCCATATTTTTGGCGTTGGACCCAAAGATTTGAATAACAATCGGCCTTTCTTTTGGGCCAAAACTGGCCATCTTGAGTGCTTTCGGAACATTGCGTATGATCGCTTCGGAGGCAATCATCTCCGAATAAACAAGGTCAGCCCCTGATTGTCTGGCTTTCTTTCTGAAGGCGGAGTTGGTGACACTGTGCATTGGGGCTAGGCCGATAATAGGTTTTTTGAGCTTTTGCCAGAAATTTTTCATTTTAATTGGAGGAGGGGCCGTTTTGCTATGCGGCCCCCGTTAGGTTCTCGCCCGGCGCTTTCGTGCTGCACTTGCTGCCTCGGTTGCTTTCTTTTGGCCTCGCCGGCGGCTGCTTGCAGTCGAGGGCGTGTCTTGGGTATTCCGCTTACGGTGTTTCCATGCTTCAAGCAGCCTGTGTGCGAGCTGAATCTTCTGCCGAAGCTCCTCTTGGTACTCCTCCGGCAGCTTCGGGCTGCGCAGCGCGTCTGCCTCAACCCCTGCCTCATCCGTTTGACCGAGCACGACAGCTAGGTCGTGGGAATAGATGTAGATGAAAGCGCGTAGTGCCTCCGCTACACCCATAGGCGGGCTTTCGAAGCGCGCGTCGCGCAGTTTGTCACTTAGAAATCCAGCCGCCCCGGGAGAGAACCCGCATTCTCGGATGAGCTTTTCGGCAAGCTCTCCGAGTGTTGTTGTCCGGCTCATTGTGATCACCCCCCTGGCCAGACTGGGGTAAAAGTATCACATTGGGAGTTAGGACTCAATAGACTTCAGTTTTTTTAAAATCCGTCTTAGTTCTCGCGGCAGAGTGTCTTCAATTTCGATTATCTCACGGCGGGGGTAATTTCTGAATCTAAGACGCGAGGCATGGAGAAATTGCCTTTTTAAGCCGAGTTCGGCAGAGATTCGTCTTGACGGCTTGGTAAAATATTTATTATCGCCAATTACAGGACAACCTTCATGCTTCATGTGGATTCTGATTTGGTGTTTGCGCCCGGTTAGGATTTTAACATCCAGAAGTGTCAAAACCTGATTTTTATAAGTGTAATATCTCAATACCTTATATTTAGTAGCCGAAAACTTTTTTTCCTGTTCGTCTAGGGCAAAATCAATTAAACTGACTTTTTGTTTCTCTCTGTCTTTCGGGTCGCGATAAACCAAAGCATTTATCTCCCCCTCCTCAAACGGTGGTTTGCCGAAGACTAAGGCGATGTAGTGTTTTTCGATTTTTCGGTTCTTAAACTGGCTTTGAAAATATTCAAGCGCTTTCGGAGTCTTGGCTAGGATTAACAGCCCAGAGGTGTCTTTGTCGAGCCGGTGGATAATTCCCTCTCTTGTTTTTGTTTTCCAGGCGAGGTTCTGAATTTCGGGGTATTTTTTCCAAAACCAGTCGCGGACCGTATGCTTTTCTTTGCCAGCACCGGAGTGAACAGATATCCCGATTAGTTTTGAAATAACCAAGTACTCTTTCGATTCAAGCAAGACTTTGATTGCCATACTTGAAAAATACCTTATCGTGATTTATATTTCAATCAGCCAAGCTCCTTGAAAGGAGAAATAGGGATGGGAATACCGATCGTTGCCTGTGACGTTGACGATGTTTTAGCGGACTGGGCCAGGGGTCTCCACCAGGTAGCTTGCGAGATCCTTGGGGTCACAGTCCCGCTCTTTGAGGACTGTCACCGCCTCGACTTTTCCTTGAACTTCGGCGTGACAAGGAAGATAATCCTTGAGATCGCCCAAGAAACAAACCTAAGGTATCCTATTTTGGACCTACCCTATGTTGAGGGCGCTAGGGAGGCTCTCGAGAGTCTTGAGGGAAGGTTCGAGCTGGCCCTTGTTACCGGTCGCCCC
>Ga0224495_10000716_pt1 | contig 25354 bp, 26 predicted proteins | sample SF_Jul11_sed_USG_FD_168128 | JGI IMG/M metagenome (GOLD analysis project Ga0224495, IMG submission 168128) | Sediment microbial communities from San Francisco Bay, California, United States - SF_Jul11_sed_USGS_4_1 | ecosystem: Environmental > Aquatic > Marine > Sediment | place: USA: California...
CCTATTCTCCAGACCTCAATCCCATCGAGCATGACTTCGCCGCCCTCAAGAAGCGCCGGGAGTATCAGGAACAAGCCACCCTCGACGACATCGTGAGAGGCTATCACTAATTGTGGGCTTAGCTATAACACTGTCAGAATCTCCTCGACATCAAGATCAAGGCAAGGCTTCCCATGACAAGTCTTCACCGCATCCCATGTGGGACACACACAGGATGCACCCCGTAATATCGTCACGTGGCGACCGGAGGGTGCCCATCGATGGGGATCGGTCGGGCCAAATACCGCAGCAGTGCGCACACCCACAATGGCAGCAAGATGGGTTACGCCTGAATCATTGCCGACATACAGGTCCGCCTGCACTAGGACTCCGACCAACAGCGAGAGGCTCAGGTCTCGCAGAACCGGTGGTTGCGTGCTGAGCAAGCTCAGCACACTCTCCACCGCATCTTGATCAGCAGGTCCCTCCAACACAACCGGAGACATCTCTCGGTACTGAAGCTGTTGAATGATGTGGGCCCACTTCTCAGGCCCTAGACACTTGTGGATACTTCCACTTCCCGGATGGATGAGGACCAGAGAGCGACCCTTCGTAATCCCCTTCTTTGCTAGACAGATCCTCCCTTCCTCGATGAGATGGTCAGGACTGTCGAGGACATCCTCCCCAAGACCAGTTGGGCTACCTTCCTCGATGGTTTCAAGGAAACGATCGCGCTGGTGTGTCCGCCGCAATGCCGGAGAAAATGGTGATTGAATCCATATCTTCCGTACGCCGTATTCACGCAGAAGGTTAACAAGCGAACCATCGACATCCACCGTCCACGCCACGGCGACATCACATCGCTCTAGAGACGACCTTAATTCAACGGACTGCTCACCAAACCCTGTAAACAATCCCGAACATACCTGCGACTCTGTAGCTATCCATTCATCAACCACATGACACTCCGCTAGCAAACGACTGATGGGTCCACGAGCGATTAGCAAGAGGTGATGTTGAGGAAACCGTGACGCCACTCTCTTGATCGCAGGAACAGCTAATAGGACATCCCCTAGAGTACCAGGGTGAATCACCACAACATTGCGTTTCATCTGGATGCCTTCACGGCTTGAGAGTCATGAGCCTATCGAGTCGTCATGAAGTAACCGAGCGGCTTCAAGATCAGCGGGGCTATTGATATTGAGGAATGAACGGCCTTCTGGATCGATTTGCCTCACTTCACTTTCTGTCATGAATCGCACAGTGAGGGAGGGATGCTGAAATGCATCTTGAATTTTCACTTGGCGTCTACGAATCATGTCCTCCAGAACCGGCACACAGCGTTTGGAATATATGGCGTGCGTGGGTTGGATCCGGTTGTTCCAGGATGCGACGATAATATCCGCCTCTTCCTTCAACCCGATCATATATCTGATCAGATTCACGTTGAGAAAGGGCATATCGCATGCCGCAACGAACACATGGGGGGTGGAAGCTTCTCGCAGGCCTGTATACAGCCCGCCAAGACTCCCGCAATGGGCAACAGCATCTCGGAGAACCGGCACGTTTACTGAGAGGAACGGGCTGTCTTGCGCAATCACAATAGACACGTGCTGTAACAGCGAGCTTAACGTCCAGAGCCCGCGTTCAAAAAGCCTACGGTCCCCGAATGACAGGAAACGCTTATCCTGTCCCATCCGTCTACTCTTTCCACCAGCCAGTAGGACACCCATCACATCAGTAATCATCACAGGAACAATACATCCCATAAAAAAAGAGGGGGTAGATACCTCTACCCCCTCTTCCTAGTACTGCTTATCAGTTTCCTACTGTTGAAAGGCTAGAGTGTCTTCCCCTTCTTCTTATTCGCCCGGCGGGTCAACACCCATCCTTCAAGAAGTACAACACCCACGGCAATGACCACGGGATAGATATATGCCTCCTGAGGAATTGGCGGGTTCATAAAGGTATAGTAGAAGGCTGATACCGCCATCTTCCTTCCTGCGTCACCGTTATGCCCGTCCCAGGCAAAGAATACGGTTGGAATATATTGACCTACTTCAAAGAACGTATCCTCGTCGTAGTCCTGATCTTCCTTATTCCCAACCGGCCGTTGAATCATGACATACCATCGACCATTCTTCCACTCAGCCTTCAAAAGCTTCATGTTCTCTTCATAGTCATAGCGCTGCTGGAAATCCTTGTCCCACCCGGTTCCTAGAAACGCATGAAGAGAACCATCAGCTTCCCACTTCACGATATCAACTGGGAACTGCTCGTTCGTGCCAAACAAATAGCGAGGCTTAATGGGAGCTGGTAATTCTTTCCACTTCACCGCAGTCTGGATGGCAATGGCGTCGTTGTACACGGTGTAATTGTTCTGACGAGCAGCAATCGAACCTTCCTCGCCGGTCTTCGGGTCCTGCTCCTTGACATCGACATTCACCTCTGTCGGAGCCCATGGAAGCTTCCCCTCTGCTACGCTCTTGGTCCGATCATCCCATTCGAGGAGATAAACGATATGTTGGTCATTATAGAGAGACCGAACCCAAATATCGTCAATCCGATTGACGAAATTCCGCGGCTTATGCGTGATCTGACCACCCATAGCGACATATCGCTTTGGCGCCTTCTGCCACGCTTCATTGTCCAGATCGGTTGGAATCTCTCCTTCAACCGGGTCAGACGGGATCACAAAATTAATTTTCGGCTTGTCCGTCAAGGGGTCGATCGGTAAGGGCTTCCCAAGTGGATCTCGCTCACACAGAGAATTCACAAAATTGGCAATATCCCACCGTTCATCAACCGACGTGTTATCCGCAAACGACGGCATTGGGGTGCCATTGATACCGGTTGAGAATGTACGGAAGATATTCCTTACGTTATACGGATCCTGACGGCTGCCACGGAAATTCCAGCACTTATGCCAGTCTGCCGGCTGAATAGAAAAACCCCAGTCGTCCTTCAGGTTAAAGGCATTTCCATCGCCCCGACCTTCCATCCCATGGCACTCGACACACTTCTTTTCTACAACAAGTTCCGACCCACGTTTAATGCTCTCCTCAGTCGCTTCTTTAGGTTGAAGTTGACCTAGGTTGAGCACTGTCTGGGTTTCCGTCTCCTTGTCCGTAAATTGACGATCTTTCACTAACTCAGTCGTCACAAAGGCAAGCACTTGAAGACGCTGCTCTTCGGTCAGGATACCTTCCCATGGCGGCATGGCCGAACCCGGCAATCCATGGGTAACTGTTTCAAAAAGGTCATTCTGGCCTTCGGTTGGTTTTTTCGCGTCAAACAGGGGGAGTTCTCCGCTCGCAGTATGTCGAATCTTGAATGTGCCTTGATTGAAGTTTCGTGGTCTAGGCCACAACCGATCAGCTCCTGGCCCATCTCCTGCTCCATCAACCCCATGACACCAGACACACTTGGTGAAATAGACGCGCTTCCCCGCCTCGATCATCTCCGCGGATGGGGGAGGCGCTAGATCTCCCTTCTTGAAGCCCTCCGGCACGTCTTGCGCTAAGGCAACCATACTTCCGAAGCCGGCGCCTAGAAGGACTCCGAAGGCAGCAGCCGTCAGGAACCCGGCCTTCTGAGTAGTACGCTCCATCATGTTTACCCTCTTTCCTAATGGATACAAATTTCGAAGTTGGCGGTCACTACTAACACCGGTTAATCCCATGTGCGCGGGTAGTAACCAGTATGCCAGTATTCAAAGAGAATCACTTTCCAGATCTCATCAACAGTCAAATGTTGTTCCCATGGTGGCATGACCGACGCCCAAGGGAAACCCTCGTTCGGCAACCCGATTCCACCCTTCGCAACTCGCCAGAAGATGAAGGTCTCCTGAAGCTGAGCAATCGTCCCAGGATCAGTAAAATTCGCTGGAATTGGATTGAAGGCGAACGCGTGGAGGCCGCGGCCATTCAGATTATCTCCATGGCAGAAATGGCAATTTTGGAAAAAGATCTCGCCTCCCTCTCGCACATATTTCAGGTATCCCTGACTATTTTCGTCCCACGGATTGGCGTTGGGCTTCATCAAACGCCCCATACCCTGCTCAACGATATTGGCGTTTGTATATTCCTGGTCGTATTTTCCTTCCGGATTAACACGATAAGGATTCTGCGAGGTCTGCAAAGTGTACGTCTTCCCATGGACTTTCGTACTTGCTGGGGGGGCCGGATGAACAGTTCGCAACTCAATCGGCTCCTCAGATTTCGGCATCATTGCATTGTAGGAGAATCCCCCAATGAGAATTGGGAGGATGACGAGATAGGCATAACGCAAGAGCCTATTCATACCCGTCTGGGCATCAAGCACATTCATGATGGGCTGCTTAAATTTCTTCCAGTCGTCCTCATTGGCGGATATCCACATAAACACAGTAACCAGACCCACCGTTCCATACATCGCTCGCACACTGAACGGAATGGGTGGATAGACGCGATACTTGAGGTACAGGACAAAAAACGCCCAGAAGCCGACACCTTGCCAGAACCGAGGGATACCCATCCCCATGGCGTTCAGGATATAGCTCAACCCGGCAAATCCCAGAACGTAACAGCCCACCTCAAACAACAACTGCATGGGCATATAGCCTTCCACCAAGCGTATGGTCGTGGATGGGACAATATCAAAGGTCATCCCACCGAGAAGGAGAAGCCCGGCGACTCCAATCAGGGCACCTAGTGACATCAATGCTTTCATCAGCAAACTCCCTTTACTCTCCGCAAAGAAAACGCCTACAGCTATGAGATCTTTGGTGGTGGCGCTCCCGTTTTCACTTGCGATAAATAATCTACGATCTTCTTCAAGGCACCAGCGCTCAATTTTTGGCCGAATACTTTTGGCATCGTGTTGTCAGGGAACGGCTTTACCACGTACGCGCTGGGATCAATGATGGACTCCATGATGTAGTCTGTTGCCGTTTTAGCAGTGCCCTTATAGTCCGGCTCTTTGATCCTCTGAGCTGCCGTTGTGCCCTCTTCAAGTTTGGGCCCGACAGTCCCCACTGCGCCAGGGATTCCAGGGATCGTATGACATGCGACACATTGGGCCTTCGCGAAAATTTGTTCGACCGGTTCGGACCCATCAGCCATCAACGAAGTCGCGCCGGCAGGTTTGTCATCCGCTTGCTTCGGTCGATCAGCCTCTGGAATAAATTTCTCATATGACTTCACGAGTTCTTCAAATGGAGGAGGCTCCACACCTTCGCGCACATACATCCAGGTGTCGACCGCTGCGAGCTCTGGAAGGCTAAGAGAAATTGGTGGCTTATGGATGGACGGCATCGGGCTTTCCTTATCGTTCGTTCCCTTTACCCCATAACCTTCCACCACGTAGCAGCTCGGACAAGCATGTGACTCTGCAATATACTCTTGGACGGTCTCAGCAGTTCCGGAACCGGGAAAAGCCTCCTTGACGGAATAGATACGTTTCGATGGATCACCTTTTGAATATTTTGGATCTTCTAACCGTTCCTTACGAGTCGGAAGTCCCAATAAGTTAGGGGCACGTTCTCCGAGCATTCCTGCATGGAATGCGTGGCAGAGTGGGCATTGCCCTTTTCCGATGGCACCCTGCTCTTTATTCTTCCCAACACCGCCGAAGATAATCTCCTCACCCTTATCAGCCAGCTGCTGCGTGGACATTGTATCCCACGTAACCTTCTCCTCCAGCGGTGGGAAACCACCTTCTACTTGAGGCAGCCAGTTCCCATAACCAGAAAGAAAGGCAGCGATGAAGAACATCATCCCACCGATCTTCAGCAGAGCACTGAGATTGGTGAAATACAAAGCCATGACAAAGGTTGTCACGGTAATCATGACCAGAGAAACAGGGAGCAAGCGGCTTTCGCCATAAAAATTTGTCTTATAGTTGGCGATTGCCATAAACATGAGCAAACAAGAGACCAGTCCGATAAACGTCTTAAACACGGCTCTCTTCTTCGCGACGGGATCGCTGATGGACAACTGAAAATAAACCATCAGCCCTGCAATGATGGCAAGAGCCATCCAACCCATAGATATTGCTTCAGTAATCAAGTTACCCAAGGTCTTGACCTCCTACAGCTACAGCGAAGAGCTGGAAGCCCCTTACACTGTTAAGCCAACCGTCAATACGGGATACCCGTTAGTGGCTAGCAGCCGGCTGCGGGACACTTCCAGGGATTCCCGCCTTTGACTCCACAGGAACTTTCTTCGCCGTTAAGCTACCAAGCCAAAAGACAAACAGAATACTAATCCAGAAAAATAGCACGTTAGCAGAAATCATATTGGCCGCAAAACCGACCGTATGGGTATAAGCCCAAGGGGAATTGTCGCGCATAATCTCGTTCACGTGCCAAAAAAGCCTGACGGATGACCGAATATACCCCATCAGCCCCATCATCCACGTGAACGCAGTCGCCAGCATGATGAGGGCGTACTGTGACCTTGCGGAGATCTTCCCCCATTCTATCGGCCCCATCTGCTTCGCCCCCCTCATCATCACACTATTGAGTGCGAACATGAAGAACAGACAAGACAGAGTGGTCGCAACTTGCGGAACCGACAGTCCCACACGAACGTTTGCCGGGATGTAATACCCATAAACGGCAAGCCAGATAATATTAATGTACGCGCACGTAAAGAATACACCCATAAAGATGTTGCCAAATTTCGCCCACGAGACAGTGGATACCTTATTACCTCGCATGTACCAGACGAAACTCAGCACGGTAGTCGTAATAATAACGTTGATTCCGCCGTTTTTGGCCGACATCACCCCATAGTTACCCAGCACCGGATGCTGCTGACCGCCCATAGCCTTCAGCTCAGCAGGGGTCATAACCATCGTGTGAGGAGTGATGAACACCATATAGCCGCACGCGAGCAAGAACACGAGGTATTTTATGTAGCGCTGATACTTTTCAGCCCCTCGCATTCGCCCCATGGCTTGCCACAGGTAATAGTTGGTACTGAGAAAGAGGATGCCGATCATGGTGGCCTGGATAATGAACAACCAGGCAAGCAATCCACCCATCAACGTGATGCCCATTTGTTGCCGATAGGCGTAAACCTCCCGCATCAGCCAGTAGCCAGCGAACGGCAGGGGGATCAAGAAGGCAACACCGAGGGCCATTGCTATATAGCCCATCCAGTCATAATGAGCTCGATCCTCATCGGTCTTTGACGCCAGGAACTTGTAGGCCGCATACGCCGCCACGACACCACCGCCAAAGGCCATATTGCCAAGGATGCGATGAAGGTTGAGCGGATTCCACAACGCCGTATGGATGACGTGCCAAATATTGCCAAGATACCGACCTTGCTCATCAACACCAGCCGGCGACATCATGAACCCGATCCAGGAGTTCGCCAAGAACATAAGGAGGGTGCCGATCACATTCAGGACCACCGACATGCTCAGGTGAATCCACTTCAGGAACCCTTCCTTCATCTTGTCCCAGCCATAATAATAGATGTAGAGGGTCCCGCTCTCAGCCACAAACATCAGTGCATAGATATGCATGACTGGACGGAAAATTCCTGATAAGTATGAGAAAAACGCTGGATAGAGTGTCAAAAATGTGAAAATCAATATGCCGCCCAAAATAGCCGTCAAGGAGTACGCGGTCAGACTGATCTTAATGAAGTCGTAGGCCAACTGATCGTACCGCTTCGCAAGCGCCTTATCTTTCGTTACAACCCCCATGAACTCGATGATCATGCAGAAGATCGGGACCGCCAGCACGAAGCTGCCATAATAGAGATGTTGCTGATTGGCAAACCAGATCAACACACGGCTCTCAAAGTTGTACCGCGGATAATCCCTAGGCCCATCCGTGGTCTTCGGAGCAGGAGCGCCAACTACAATGCCTTCGGTCTTGTAATAAACATCGCGACCCTTTTCGACTTTGTCCCCTTCCTTCTTCGCCTCTTCGCCAGCGGCAGGAGCTTCTTCACCGATTGCTGGCGAAGGCAGAGCCACGACGATCGGAAGCAGAAGGAGGCCAACCATCATGCAGAGCGCCATGATTGAAAATACGCGCTTGCCGGTTAACAGGCCCATGGAATACCTCCTTAGATACACCGAATTAAATTTAAAAACTTTTCAGAAGCCCCGACTACACGGGTTTCATCTATTGACGGAACAGATACCAGTAGTCCAGCCCCTGCATATCCATCAAGTAATGATCAACGAAAGTAAAATACGCCACCGAAATAATAAGAGAGACGATAACTGCAATGACAGGGTTATTCAGCGCGCTCATTTCACCTTTCTCCTCTCCTACCCGCACTTATTTCATGAATAAAATTGCGCGGCAGGCCTTCAACGAAGTTAGAGTATGCCCTTCAACTCAACAAGGACACTGAATGCCAGCAAACCAGTAGAAGAACCATAGACCAACAGCACATGTGATATAGAAAATCATCTTGCCAATTTTTACCTTGATGTCACTGTCAGGTGTAGATGTTGCCGGTGTTGCCATTATAGTTTTCACTCCAGATCAATATGTTTGGTGGGCAGTTCAGAATTATTGTGTTTTCTTGACAGGTACCCAGGCCTAATGTTATCTGATTCCGTCGCTTACGTACGAAACAACAGGAGAAACTGTGACAAAAAACTCAAAAGTGTTCGACATTATAGTTTTGGCTGGTATGGTTGTCAACATCATTTTGGCCGTGTTTTTGATCCTCTACTACTTTGACTTTCTGTAATTTCTTCACGTGTTTTCCTCTCCGCCTCCAGACCTTTTTCCTTTCGAACTCGCACATCGAAACCCGATGGTTTCATCTCTAAAATCAGGCATCATCTTACTTCTACTGGTAATCCGGATATCCAATCCGGTAGTCGTATAGCCTCCACCCCTAAGCACACGATAGGTCCCATGCTCGGGACTCGTCGGATTTCGTTCCGGCGAATCCTTATAGTAGGTCTCGTTGTACCAATCGGCCACCCATTCGATAACATTACCGGCCCCGTCCATAACTCCATACGGACTCTTATCGGTCACAAAGGTCCCTACGCGCGCTGAGACCTCATGGCCATCTTGCACTCGGGCCCAATTGGCCCCATCAGGCTGCTCACTATTCCCCCATGGCCACAGCCTACCGTCCGCTCCTCGCATCGCCTTTTCCCACTCTGCTTCGGTCGGGAGCCGTTTTCCCCTCCAGCGGCAGTATTCCGACGCATCTTCCCACGAGACATACACGACCGGTTGATTGACACCCCGCACCTTACTCCCACTCTTCGCATAGCGCGAAGGCAGCCCCGGCTTTCGATGACCTGTGGCCGTCACAAATTGTTGATACTGGTGATTCGTCACCTCGTACCGATCGATGGAAAAGGCATCAAGAAAAATGGTGCGCTGCGGTTGTTCGTCGAATCCACCGTCATTCGTTCCTCGAATGAACGGTCCAGCTGAAATAGCAACCATCTCTTCCTGAATGGGCTCCTCCCCAGAAGCAGCGTCTATCTCTGGCTCGACCTCACCGGAACTTTCTGACGCTGACTTCTCATATGGGGTCAAGGTCGTACCGCGCATGATCGCAACGATCGGCATGGCGGCACATACCAGCACCACAAAGAGAAATACCAGCTTAAACTTAGCTTCTAACATCGTGCCTCGAACAGAGCATCCCTGCCCACCTATTCCAGATCACTTGCACATCGAACACCGATCGTCACGTCTGCGCGCCAATGCTTGGCAGCAAATCGCTTGGATAACCGCGCATTGTGCTCCGTCTCCCTCCACGAACCGCCGCGCACGACTTTGAGGTCCGCGTTGTCTGGCCCCTTCGGATCACGAAAAGGTGATTTCTTATAGTATTGCTCATCGTAGGAATCCTCAACCCACTCGGCAACATTACCCGTCATATCGTAGAGACCATAGGGACTGCGGCCCGCCTCGAACGACCCAGGTGGCGCCAAATATTTATAGCCGTCTTCGCTACCATCTACGTTGGCCGCATTGGTGACGAACGTGTCTCCCCACGGATATTTTCTCTTACTCTCTCCACGTCCGGCCTTCTCCCATTCCGCCTCGGTAGGGAGCCGTTTCCCCGCCCACTTACAGTAGGCGACCGCATCGTCCCATGAGACGCTCATGGCCGAAAATTCCGGCTTCAACACCTTCGACTGATCGTCTTCAAATACCTCGATTCTAGGCTTGCCTCGCTTCGTCATCTTTGCAAAACGCATGTATTCTTCTTGCGTGACTTCCTTCCGGTCAAGATAAAATCCCTTCAAGTAGACTTGATGCTCGGGCGCTTCGTCGGGGTCGCCATCATTGCTCCCCATCGTAAATGGACCCTCTGGAATCTGGACCATTTCCCGCCCTTCATCTCCTATCCTCGTCTTATACATCGAGAAGTCTTGCGCCGGTAGGCTGGTTGCCGTCGGTCGATCTTCCGACTTCACCGATGCCGCGAGCTCTTTCATTTTTTTTGCCTTATAGGACTCATATCCCAACAGGCCGATCATCAGAAAAAACGATGCGAACACGAAAATAATAGACCCGATAAGCACACCTTTATTTTCCACAAATACCTCTACAACCCTACCGTCATAATCTATGAAGATGTCGAGGGCCCAGCCTGTTCAGCTGCAGCCTTCCTCGCAGCGCGCACATCAAGCAACATTGAAATCTGAACCCCAAGAAAGCCCCCCATTGCAGCTCCCGCCCCTGCACCAACCCAGATACGATCAACCCCCGCCATCAACCAGGCTAATAGGCCTCCGAACAAGGTCCCGACAAGGATACTGATGAGAAATCTGCGGCCGCCAAGAAAGCCGATCACGCCTCCGAGCAGAACTCCGATGGTGAGAGCCAGGGGCATCAGCCCACCACCCATAGTTTGGCCGATCAGCATACCGACGGTACCCATCACGGCCATCCCGAGCGTAATGTCAAGTATCTTTCCCTTCGTCACCATGGTTCAAGCCATCAGGGCAACTGAACGTCCCGATCTTAGTGAGCCGAAACGGCAATCAGCGGGCCAAAATCAATCTCGACACCGGGGGCCGCAACGATCGAGATGCCCCATGCCTTCGCGGCCGGTTCATGCTCGTGGATCCGCTTGAAGTCTTCGTACACATTAATCCGTTCTTCAAACCACTGTCCGATATCTCTTGTCCCGCTTTGCACGACGATTTCCGAACCACTGAACATGCCGCCTTCCGTAAACGTGCCCTCTGGCTTGGACCCGCTCCAGACATACTTCGTAAAGACTGGGATAAAGAGCAGATCGGTATCCAGTGAAGCATAGACGGCGGCAAGCGGTTCCGCTCCATCGACGGCCTTATTGAGCCGCCATCGCCAAGTCAAGACGGGATAGGCTTTAGGGTCCCAATCGATTTTCTTTTTCTTAATCCGCTGGCCAGCGTCCTTCGCCGACAAGAAGTTCGCCCCGTTCTCCGATTGCACCTTATAGGCCTCACGCCCTTTCGATTGACTTCGCTGATTTTCGTGATCCCACTGGGAAGGAAATCCATCGGGCTCCTTCGCTTGGAAGTCTTCCAATACCAACACCTGTCCTTCTGCCGCGACAGAGTCCTGCCACGCCCCTACCGCTGTGATGATCCCAAGAGCAATTGCGACAGATACCGATACACGACTACCCATAGACGTCATTCCCTTTCTTACGTTTCGTGCGACGAAACCGGTGAGAGCAGCGGGGCCTGCTCCTCTCGGAATTCCTCGCCCATCGCAGGCTGTTGCCCCCGCTGACACATCCAGAACAAGACGAGCACGGCCGCCCAGAACACCACCATATTCAAGGTCACCATTTTCGTGGCGTACTGAAGGTCTGGAGTAAACGCCCATGGTGACACATCGGCCATCAGTTCACTGACATGCCAGGATAACCGTCCTGACGAACGAATGTACCCCATCAAACCCATGACCCAGCTGAAGGATGCAGCGAGACCAAATAATCCGACCATGCCACGCAGTGGAATCCTCCCCCACTGGATCGGTCCATGGATCACCGCACCTCGAAGCATCAAGCGGTTGACCACCACCCCAACCACAATCACCGTCAAGGTCGTAAACGCTTGCGGAGCCGAGAGGCCGACACGGACCTTTGCCGGCAAGTAAAATCCATAGATAGACAGCCAGATCACATTCAACGCGCCGATGACATAGAGCACCGTGATCAACGTGTTTCCGGCCCGGATCCATGAAATAGTCATCGTTCGATTGGCGCGGCGATAGTACAAGAAGCTCAGCGCGGTGACGAGAATCATGATATTGACGGCGCCGTTCTTGGCCGACATCACGCCGTAGTTGCCGATCACGGGATGCTGAGCACCCCCCATGGCTTTGACCTCGCTGGCAGACATCAACATGGTGTGCGGGGTCAACCAAATGAACAGCGCCAGCATGAGGACGCTCAACAAGAGTTGATAATAGGGTTGATAGCGATCGCCTCCTTTGATCCTTGCCATGCTTTGCCATAGGTAATAGTTGATCCCCAGAAACAGGACCCCGATAAGGAGCGCCTGCACCACGAATAGCCACGTGAGCAACCCGCCCATCATCGTGACACCCATGGTCTGACGAAACACGAACACGGACTTCATCAGCCAATACCCGGCAATCGGCATAGGAAGAAGCGCACACACGGTGACAAACAGGAAGACATAGCCTACCCAATCGAAGTAGGCCCGCTCTTCGTCGGTCTTGCTGGTAAAAAACCGATAACAGGCGTAGGCCAGCACCACGGCTCCGCCGGACATGATGTCGGCCAGAAAGCGATGCACGTTCAGCGGATTCCAGAGGGCCGAATGCAAGAGATGCCAGATGTTTCCCAAAAACCGCCCCTGTTCATCCACTCCTGCCGGCGACATCATGAAGGATGACCAGGAATTCGCCAGCATCAGGAGCGCGGTGCCGACGATGTTCGTCAGAATGCCGATCGCCGCGTGGATCCACTTCACCCCTCGCTCAGCCATCCGATTCCAGCTGTAGTAGTAGACGATCAGTAGAATTGTCTCTCCGACAAACACCGCGGCATACAGCGGCATGAACGACTTGAATGTCCCACCCATGTAATTCATGAAACTGGGGTAGAGCATGATAAATAGGGTGAGCATCAGACTGCCGATCAGTGCGGTCACGGATAATGCCAGCACGGCTACCTTGGCAAGATCCCGAGCCAGGCCGTCGTATCGGAGCGCCAAAGCCGGCTTCTTCGTCGTTAATCCAAGGAACTCGATCAGCGCACAAAACAACGGAAGCGCCAGAACAAACCCACCAAAATATGTATGTTGCTGAGTGATAAACCATATGAGCTGTCGACTATCCAACGAACTGATCTGTGGGTAGACCGTCTCTTGAGGAGCCGGCGCCGGAGGTCCTTGTGGAGTGCCTTCCGTCCCAAAATACACATCCACCGCAGATTCGGCGAAAGATGGATCAGGGCCGTTCCACGCAGATCCCATGGCGATCGCCAATACAACGATACAGATCGCAACGTTAAACATGGAACGTATGACCTGAACTGCTCGCCCCATACCCCTCACCCCTTTGTTCCGTTCTTCTCAAAGGCCAATTCCACTCCAAGGTTTTTGGGGGCACTGACCTGTTTGCCAAGAATCCCCATCACGAACGGGCAGCGCAACAAACCGCTTGATAGTTGTGGAGCCTGTTCATTTTCCACGTAACGGCGATAGCCCAGATAGTACCCGTACCCCGCCATCATCGCCGCCACAAAGGCACCCATCACAACGGCTACACCCGGCGTAATTGCTGGCTCCCTGGCCACAAACAATACGAGTCCCATGGCCACGAGGTAGTAGGTCGACGCAAATGCCATCCCAGGCCACCACCAGTATTTGAGCAATTCAGCCGGTGTCGTCTGACGGAATGTCTGCATCCAGGAGCCCGAGGGATTGAGCCCGCCCAAATAGGCACAGAGCGCAAGCCCTCCAGCCAACACCGTTATGCCCAGTAGCTGCACCAATGCGGCGTTGTGCGCATCGTCGATCGCCGCCCCAGATAACGACGCAATCGCACCAATCCCCATGCCCGCCACAGCCCAGGCCCCCAGCTGCGATGTCCGGCGTTGTACCAGCAAACGAAGCTGCTCCCCGTCCGGGAACGTCAAAAACGGACGTCCTAGTACCGCAAGCTTACGCACATGGCCGATCTCAAACGCATCACGCGCGACGGATGTGCAGGAAATAATGATCGCCATCATCGCCGGCCCATCAGGATGCTGAAGATAGCTGTAATGCATAATCCACAAGAGGCTCAGCACCAACAGAGACAGTTGAATACCATACACCGCACCGATCCAACCGACCACCCAGCCGAGGAGACGTAGACCGTCTTGACTGGCAATGGAGGACCAGGATGCGGCGCGCCCAACTCGATAGGCCAAGAGCGCCGTCACCATGGCTACGAGACTGCTGACCGCCAGCAAGACTAACGGTTCGGTGATCGGCACGAGGTGTTTCGCCAACCGATACACCCCGAAGGCGACCAGACCAGGCACGAACATCACGATCCGTTTTTGCCGACGGACGGCATCCTCCGTCACCGCCAGCGTCAAACTCGGAAGCACTCGTAATGCCATTCTGTGTAGCATCGTCGTTCCGCCGTTGCCCTAAGCTTTCTGGGCTCCCATTCCAAAATATTTAGCCTTAACCTCTTCCATCAGAGAGACCGTGACTCGGGAGAGGCTTCGATCCGCCGCGGTCCGCTCAAGCTCGATCCGCGCCATGGCGCGAACCGGAGCCGGCACTCGTTCCAACCGCCGTTCCGCCTCTGGATCCCATTCAATACGCTCCCCGGTTCGGGGGCGCAGCAGCGCATCATACGTCACGACGCGCTGACCGTGACGGCGGATATCTTGTTCCACTTCTTCCCGAACCAACACGGCCAGATACGGTGGCATCCGCTCCAGTCTATGTAGAGCCTCATCGGTCCATAGCAATCGATCGACGAGCTGCTGTGGCTGCCCTTCCGGCACATCGATACCGACCTTCAATCCACAACCTCGGCATTCCGATCGGATGAACCATTGAGGCGCACCATCGGTATTGATCCGCTCTTCGATCCCCTCGGTGTGCATCCAACGACCACAGCCGCACGTCAGCATAACAACAGGCTACCCAATCTTCCCAGGGTAGAGGATATACAGCATCGTGTAGGTAAAGCTTCCCGTGACGAACAACACGCAATAAATGATCATCGTGAACCGACCAAGCGCCCGATGTCGCTTTGCCCCATCAGGCCAAATCCGTTGAATGGTCATCTCGATCGCAAAGACAAACGCGACCAAGAGAAGAAAGACCAGATACACTTCGAGCTTTCGCATTGAAAACCCAGCCATGGCAACACGCGAATAAAAGAGCCCTAGCACCACCGCAGCAATCGCACCGAAAATCAGGCTCACTTTCTTCCACGTCGTGAGCAACGGGGATTCTCGAAGAGACCGAACACCCTGAATGAACTGCTGGGAACGAAAACCCAACACGATCATATAGACCGCCATGATCAGACCGATGATGACGAGAATAATATGGAGGGTCAGGACGGGAATGAAGACATAATCATAGAGTGACTGGGATCCACCGAATCCTTCCTTCCCCTCAACCGCCAGGACGCCAAGTTGCCGAAACAGGTAATAGGCAATAAAGAAGCTGAGCATGGAAATCATACCGCCCAGCATCAGCCAATGGTGCGCATCGGCATGTCGTCTTCGAGCTTGAAACCATCCCACGATGAAGAGCCCGGTAAACAGCGTCGCCATCAGCTGACTTAAATCCGCCCCGGTCGTTGCATGGGTCCCCAAAAACCCCGGTTCCCGTAACCAATCCATTACGACTGTTCACCCATTCTCTCAGCCATCCGTCCACGCCTGTTCACCAGCTTAGGTGGGAAACGCGCACTCTTTCGAATCCCCCGTGGAAATAGCAGGTTATGGTTTCACGCCTTGCACCACAGCCGTTTTTTCCAGCTCCGTAACGGAGACAAATCCCGCATCAGTCATCCATTGCATTGCATCACTCGCCCGATAACAACCGCCATGCTGGGTATTCACGAGTATGTGAACAGCGAAGGCGGTGGTCCACGCAGGACCGGCACCAGATTCCTCCAAAAACCGGTCCTTGATCACCAATCGGCCACCGGACGCGAGAGAGGCGAAGACTTTTCCAACCACCTGCCGGTTCATCTGGAATGTTTGATAGTGCAAGATGTCGGACATGAGGACGAGATCGTAGGGACCACCGAGAGGATCTGAGTTGAAATCCCCAGACAACAAACGAATTCTTGATTCTAATCCGGCTTCCTTCACCGTTTTTTCAGTCAACCTGAGCGTGGCTGGTAGGTCGAACACGGTGGCAACCAATTCCGGATAGACGTGGCAAAAGGCAATGGTGTTGGTTCCAGCCCCGCCCCCCAGATCCAAGATTCGTTCCTTCCCCATCAGGTTCAAGCGCCTAGCTAAATCCGGCCCACTTTGCTGGCCGATGCGGTTGAGGACCGCCAGCACGTTGCTTCCCAGCTCCGGGTCGGTCTCAAAGACATGCCGATCGACCATTCGACGCCCCGTACGAATCGTCTCCTCCAATCGTCCCCAGTTGTTCCACTCCGCATCATGCAGGAGCAGGAGGTGCCCCACATATTGAGTCGAATGCCGAACAAGATGTGTCAGCGCCGTCGACGAATTGCCGAACAACTCACCGTCTTTTGTCAGCAGCTTCATCGCCACGAGCGCATTCAAGAGAATACCAAGCATCGAGGCATCCGCGCCAACCCGCTCTGCGAGCTCCTGAGCAGATTTCGGCCTCGTATCGACGGCAGAAAACACGTCTAGCTTCACAGCCGTGAGTAGAATTTTGGTTTCCCAGTAGTACCCAAGCTGGAAAACCTCCGCGAGCGAGAGTTGTCGTGACACACCAATCCCTTTGGCCTTACTCTTCAAAAATTGGCATATTACCCACTGGGGAAACGGAAAGGCAAGACAACGAACCGGTTGGATTTACACGGAAAACACGAAGGGCAGCGGTTTAATCCGCTGCCCTTCGTTTACGGACCATGGATTGAAAACTGCGGCTTACTTGACCTCAGCCTTGAGGTTAGCAGTTCCCCCATCCGTCACATCGACATCGAATTCAACCCGGTTACCTTTTCCTGCAAACGGATGCCAGACCACAACCTTGTGCTTCCCGGCAGGAACATCCTTGATCTCGAACGATCCATCATCTTTCGCCACCGCATAGTGGGCGTTGGTGACGGGGAGGAAGAAGGATTGCATGAACTCATGCTGGTCGCACTGTAAACGGAAATACCCGGTCTTTTCCGCACCGCCTCGGAACACAACCGGCTTCTCCAAGGTGTCGCCCTTCTTCGCAAGGCCGATATTGAATACCGTTGCTGAACTGTTGCCCTTCACCGAGAAGCTATGCGGGTTGTGGAGGACACCAGCCACTGACTTGGGATCATCCGGATCGGCATCCGTATTTTCAACCTTAAATGGCCGCTTATTGACGACCACACCGCTGAACGGCTGGAAATCGCAAAATTCCGCCTTGACTTCCGTACCGGCATAACCATCCATAAAGGCCTTATCTTCGATATCCACCACCGCAACAACGGCCCCCTTCAGGCCGCCGTCTTTTGCAACTTCGATCTGCTTCAGAAACCGCTTGTCCCCATCGACTTTGCCCTTGTCGGCGATCTTGACGCAGAAATTAGGGTTCGGGAACTTTGAAAAAAGAAACTCTTTCTGCTCCGCCTTACCGGAATAGGTCACCTTGCCGGTGATTGCTCCGCCCGCGTACGAGGTGAGGGGCGCCGCAACCAACGCTACGGCGGCCACGCCAAATACCATTGACAACGCACTCTTCATTGGTCTGCCTCCTTGTAAAAGACTACCTAAATCAGGGCTCCAACTTGCTCCATCCGCCTTCCCTCTCGGCGGGGAAGCATCATTCTTCTCCCTCTGATATTGGGATCGACATGCTTGGTCCAGCTCATGTGGACCAAATATGTATATGAAATAATACCGTCCGCTGTCAACGTTAAACAAGAGGCCGCCGAGTCTTCTCTGCGGTAGCTATTTCCCCTTCGTCCTGGTACAGTTGGGTCGGTTGATCGCTCAGTTCTTGAATCAGGGTATCTTCGAGAGCTTCAGTATAAATTAACAGGAATAGATACCCCCTCATCTTCATGAGGGCTCGTATGCAAACACCCGCAGAGTCAGCTATTTCAGAATCTGGCATTAGGCTCAAACGGACCTACCCGGTCTATGTTACGAAGCTCTTGTTTGGCCTGGTGACGCTCAGCGCAGTGATCGGAGTACCGGCATATGGCCTTCTGGTCGGCTATACCTGGCTAGACTGGACGATGTTCGGACTACTGTACATGATGACCGGACTCGGAATTACGGTAGGGTACCATCGCCTGATCTCCCATCGAAGTTTCGCCTGCCCAGACTGGGTCAAGGCTGCATTCCTGATCGCCGGTGGATGGGCGCTGCAGAATTCCGCCCTCAAGTGGGGAGCGGACCACATTCGACACCACGCCAACTGTGATCAAGACGCTGATCCATACAACGCGCGACTCGGTTTCTGGCATAGCCACTGTGGATGGCTGTTCTCCGACCAGCGGCATGTGGACGAGAGATACGCGACGCGGCTCCGACAAGATCCCGTCATCATGTGGCAGTATCGCAACTACACCGCGATCGTGTTGTCCGGGCTCGCGCTGCCGTTCGTCATAGGCTCCTTACATGGTGGCCTACTGGAAGGCTTGGGCTGTTTCATGTTGGCAGGTGTGGGCCGAACATTTGCCGTTCTGAACTCGACCTTCTGTATCAATTCCGTCTGCCATCTCTGGGGGAATCAACCGCATAGCCAATCAGATTCCAGCCGAGATAGTTGGGTCGTTTCGCTTCTGACGTTCGGCGAGGGATATCACAACTATCACCATACCTATCAGAGCGATTATCGAAATGGCCCACGCTGGTATAACTTCGATCCATCGAAATGGTTGATCTTCTCTCTTTCGCTGGTCGGGCTCGCCTGGTCGCTCCGCACGGCATCCCCCGGGCAAGCGAAAGTCTCCAACCTGTAGGTTTTCACTCATAGCTGGAACGCTGGGTAGGATGCGCAGCGGAACTGCTCGTCCTAATACTTTCGCAATGAGACGGGAGGGAGATTCCATAGAGCTTCACGGACCTTTGCCCATAGTAAATCCAGCATATGGGTGAGGTCAGGGGCGGTCCGGGCGAGTAATTTGATTGCCAGACCTGGGACCGGCGGCGTCGAAACTCCACCCAGGACCTGGCCAGGCAGATTCTCTAACATAGCGGCACACTTCGATTCAAGCTCTGCCCAAATCTCAGGTGACACTGCATCGTTCACGATATAGAAGGAGGCGACATAGTCCCACTCCTCGACAAGCCCAACACATCCGAGATCTGATGCGGGCTCCAAGGCATAGCGCTCGACAAGCGCTTCACCCGATGCCGTTGTGATGTGGATTTCGTTCTCGAGGTCGGTGAAGGCCCATCGTTCATCTCGAGCCATCCGTCCCGAGGCAAGAGCATCCCACAAGACAATGGTGGCACCCGATGCAAGTGTCGCATGAATCGATTGACGAAATCGCGATCCGGCAAAAGGAATGGTGTGCTCCGGCAACCATTCCAGAATTGCCCCAGGCCCTACCGTGAGAGTGATGATCTGTTCGGACAGTTTCCCTTCTGATCGATAGACACGGTTGGCAGAAGGCGATGAGATAAGGACATGGGCATCTCGATCCAGGTTCATGTCTATGGAGAGACCGTCGCCCCCAACCAAACCGCCTGAGGGATTGACCAACAGCGTGTAGGCCGATCCCGTTTCATCGAGATAAATCGGTGGAAGCAGGTGCCAGGGAGTCGTGCAGTATGAACGAGTGATGACTGTCTGGTGGTCACGCTTAGCATACTCGAGCCGGAGCTCACCGACTCGCCCGACAGATTCGGTCGAGAGCACCGGAGAGATTTTTCTTTTTCTTGTCACGCGAGCCGGCGAGGCGGTCAAGAGCGTCTGGTTCGTTGAGGCATGTGTTGCTCTACCCAGGCTACCACGCAATCAAGCCCTTCACCGGTTAGGAGATTAGTGAATGCAAACGGGAGATCGCCCCGCATGCGACGAGTGTCCCGATCCATCACTGACAAGTCAGCACGGACATAGGGAGCCAGATCCATCTTATTGATGACCAAAAAATCCGAGCGCGTAATACCGGGTCCGCCTTTTCGAGGGATCTTATCGCCTCCCGCAACATCGATTACGTAGATCACATAGTCCACCAGCTCCGGGCTGAATGTCGCGGCAAGGTTGTCTCCTCCGCTTTCCAGGAAGACCAATTCGACATCCGGGTGGCGACGGAGCAGATCATCGATGGCCTCTTGGTTATGCGAAGCATCTTCCCGGATGGCCGTATGCGGACACCCGCCGGTCTCGACACCCAGAATCCGATCGACCGGTAACGCCGCCCGCTTAGTGAGAATTTCCGCATCGATTTTGGTGAAAATGTCGTTCGTCACTGCGGCCAAACTGTAGCGATCGCGCAACCGCTGACACAACGCTTCTACGAGCGCCGTCTTACCTGACCCGACGGGTCCTCCAACACCAATGACCGGAATGCCTTTTTTTCTCGCTTGCGTCGGAGTCCAATTGTGACTGTGTTCACGATTCAGGTCATGCATGTTCATTCAAAGAGTAGGTAGCTTAAAGCCAAACGCTATCAGCCGCCCTTCTTTTCCTTTCCATATCAGAAATGATGTTCCCGGAATTCCAGTTAGGATCTAAAGAGCCTCCACTCCAGAGAACCATGACGCATGGCGTAAATATCTTGAATAGGCGACCACGAGCTCATCACTGTGTCTGAAGTGACCTCTCGGCTGATGCGCTCGATCAAGGGCAGCCATTCGCCCAGGATGCGCTGCCCCTCATGTTGGCCTATCGGACTCAGTCGCATGGCCGCTGAGACAAAACCGACGGCCGTTTGGTACAGGAAGGCAGCCGCTGTTTCTTCCGGACTCCAGCCGCACGCTCCCAGAGTGAGACCAAACGTCACCGCCAGGTGACCAGGAGCTCGATCTGATTCCACCTCCTCACGATACACACTGAGAACCGGTTTCGCTTTGATTTGATCGGCCGCAACTCTGATCACCTGCCGCCCCATCTGACGGCTCGCCATCCGCGACTCACGACTCAGCTTTGTCGCATCGAGCCTTCGATCGACCTCAAGAGCTGCCGAATTTACTCCTTCAGCCCCAGCTGCATTGGCTATCTTGGTCGCTAGGACTTCTCGGCGGCTCATGCCACCTCGCAGCAAATCCTCAATGTATCGTGCAAACTGATCCGAGTTTTTGACGGCACCGCCTTGCACGGCGGCTTCCAACCCGGAAGAAAATGCATAGCCACCGGAAGGGAAGAACGTATCGACAAAGCGCAGCCCTTCAAGTAATGCCGGTGTGTTCATGTGAGACATCCAGACATAGTCAGCCGGCCGGCTACGTTCGCAGCGTTCTGCGACCCATAGCCAAACCGGCTGTTCTATTGGTCAAAACAGGAAGTACCGCTGAGCCATCGGCAACACAACCGCTGGCTCGCAGGTGAGCCGCACACCGTCTGCCGTCACAATATAGGTCTCCGGATCGACCTCAATTTTCGGCAGATAGTCGTTCAGCTTCAGATCTCGCTTCTTCACGCTCCGACAATTCTTCACCGCAGCCACCCGCTTCTGTAAACCAAGCTTCTTTGGAATTTCCCGATCCAGCCCAGCCTGGGATAAGAACGTCAAGCTGGTGCTGGTCAACGCCCTTCCGAAAGCCCCAAACATGGGACGGCTCACGATGGGCTCCGGAGTCGGGATGGAAGCGTTCGGGTCACCCATCTGGGCCTGGGCGATGAACCCCCCCTTCAGCACCATCTCCGGCTTGACACCGAAGAATGCGGGTTTCCAGAGCACCAGATCTGCAAACTTCCCGACCTCCACGGAACCAACCTCGTGTGCGATACCGTGGGTGATCGCTGGGTTGATCGTGTACTTGGCCACATAGCGCTTGGCTCTGAAATTGTCGTTCTGCGTCGAATCCTGCACGCCGGCCGGTGACAAATGCCCTCGCTGAACCTTCATCTTATGCGCATTCTGCCAGGTTCGAATGATCACTTCACCGATTCGCCCCATGGCCTGCGAATCCGATGACATGATGCTGATTGCCCCGAGATCGTGCAGAATATCTTCTGCTGCAATGGTTTCACGACGGATACGAGACTCCGCGAACGCCACATCTTCGGGAATCCTCGGATTCAGATGGTGACACACCATCAACATGTCGAGATGCTCATCCATCGTATTGGCCGTAAACGGCATGGTGGGATTTGTGGACGATGGAAGCACGTTCGGTTCTCCACAGACTTTGATGATATCCGGAGCATGTCCACCGCCAGCACCCTCGGTATGGAAGGTGTGAATCGTCCTCCCCTTGAACGCCCTGATAGTGTCTTCGACGAAACCGGCTTCATTCAAGGTATCGGTATGGATCGCGACCTGCACGTCATAGCGTTCTGCGACGCTCAGGCAGGTGTCGATCGCAGCCGGTGTTGTCCCCCAATCTTCATGCAGTTTGAGACCGATGGCACCTGCCTCCACCTGCTCGTTCAACCCATCGGGATGGGAGGAGTTGCCTTTACCAAGAAAACCAAGATTGATAGGAATGCCGTCCGAGGCTTCCAACATCCGGGAGATATTCCATGGCCCTGGTGTGCAAGTCGTGGCATTAGTTCCCGTGGCAGGGCCGGTGCCACCCCCTATCATGGTCGTAATGCCGGACGAGAGCGCGTCCCAATACTGTTGCGGGCAGATGAAGTGGATATGGCTATCGATGCCGCCGGCTGTCACGATGTGTCCTTCTCCGGCGATTACTTCCGTTCCTGCGCCGATCTCCATTCCCTGCGTGACATTCGGCATGAGATCGGAGTTACCTGCCTTGCCGATTCCGACAATCCGTCCGTCCTTAATCCCGATATCCGCCTTAATAATCCCGCTGTAATCCAAGATGAGGGCATTCGTGATAACGGTATCGAGCGCGCCGTTTGCATTCGTGGCCCGGGTCGATTGCCCCATGCCGTCTCGAATGACTTTGCCGCCACCAAAGACGGCCTCATCACCGTAGACCGTAAAATCCTTCTCCACTTCAATGATCAATGCTGTGTCAGCGAGCCGAACACGATCCCCCGTTGTAGGGCCGTAGAGGGATGCATATTGTTTTCTTGGAATCTTCACTTGCCCCCTCCTTTCACGGAAAATCCACGTTCAGCTGCGAGCGCGAGAGCCTTACCCTTGACTTGAGAGTCATCGAGCGATCCCTCCGTCAACCCATTGATACCGTATGCGATTCGACTCCCTGCCACGGCCACAATTGTGACACGCTTTTCTTCTCCTGGCTCAAAGCGTACGGCCGTGCCGGCAGGGATACAGAGCCGAAACCCGAACGCCGCTTCGCGATCGAACAAGAGCGCATGATTGGCCTCAAAAAAATGACAGTGGGAGCCGACCTGGATAGGGCGATCAGCCACATTCTTAACCAGAACCTCTTTCGTTTCGCGTCCCTTGAACGCTTCCACATCTCCAGAAGCAACGAACATCTCACCCGGTATTACCGGTTTAGCCAACTCGCTCTTGATTGCTGCCGCTAAAGAACCTTTTGTTCGTTGGAGGGATTTCTTTCTCTGCGCCGGAGCTCGCTTGGTCTTCTTCGGCATAAGTTTCCTCCTGCAGGGAAATGAGATGAGTGATACGGCTTACACCCCTGCCTATCGAATTGGATTGTGAACAGTTACCAGCTTGGTCCCATCAGGGAATGTCCCCTCGACCTGAAATTCGTGAATCATTTCCGGTACGCCGGGCATGACGTCCTTACGTGTCAGGAGCGTGGTGCCGTAGGTCATGAGTTCGGCCACAGATTTCCCGTCACGAATTCCTTCGAGCACTGCGGCTGTCAGGTACGCCACGGCCTCAGGATGATTCAGCTTTAGACCTCGTTTTTTTCGGTCTGCAGCCAGCTGCCCTGCGACGTAAATCAAGAGTTTTTCCTGCTCTCTCGGGGTCAAATGCATGAGTCCTCCTCCCTAAGGCAGCAACCCTGCCCTACTTCCCAAGAACAATAGAACTGGTGAGGATATAGGATTTGCATATCAGCCAAGGCCTTCTACTGCAGAATGGCGATGCCCGTCTACCTGATCGATCAGCAACAGGAGAATCCATTCCAGAACTCCGAATAGGCCAGGAGACAGGAGCCGACAACAGACCTCTCCTCTCCGTTGTGCTGATCCGATATCGAGCAGGCTCGCTTTTCAATGTTCTCCAATCGACACCATTAACTTGGCCAACATCCACACACCCACCGAAACGCTAGCGAGGCTGGCCAAGCCCTGCACGCCGATAAACAGTCGTTGATTAAACGAACGCGAGAAGATAACCGGAACACTGATCGTCAAACCAATCATCATCATGCCAATGATCGACCCGACGCCGAAGATGAGAATCGACAAGAGGCCTGAGCTCACATCGCTCGTCGTTGCCAGAATCATCAGCATCAATGCTGCCGATCCAGCCAATCCATGCGCCATGCCGATGCAGAGTGGGCGGATCGAGTCCGCCATCCAATGGCGATGATGATGGGTTTCCTGTCGTTGATGGCTATGGAAGTGAACATGGTGCTCACCATCATGACGATGGCTGTGCACATGCCACCGTTCGCGATACAGCTTTCTCGCGAGCATGCCGCCAAGGACGATGAGTAACAAAGCTACCCCTGATTCAGCAATCATTTCAAATTCCGCAGGAATATGCAGTCCCAAGGCAAGAACAACCGCTCCCACGAGGAACAACGTCAAGGTATGTCCAATTCCCCACCAGAATCCGACGGCTCCCGACGCGAACAGTGAAGGCCTCTCAGCAAGCACCGTCGAAACCGCCGCGAGATGATCGGCATCCAAGGCATGTCGTAGCCCAAGAAGGAAACCGACTCCGAGCAATGTCAACAATTCAGCTTCGTGCATATAGCACTAGTGCGGCTCGATCATGATGATGATAATGTTCTTCTCCACCACAGTATGGATCACTACATGAATGGAGCCGTTCAAGAAACAGATCGTGGAGTTGTCGCTTAGAAACCTCTATCTTGTAACTCCCCTTACACCGTCAAATGTTGCCGGACCATGTCGGCATTGAGGTCGGTGCTCTTGCCCTGGGCCATGACGGCGCCCTTGGCCATGACCACATACTTTTCCGCGAGGCGGGCGGCGAAGTGGAGCCCCTGCTCAACCAAGAGAATGGCAAAGCGGCGCGACTGTTTGAACCCGATGATCACATCCTCGA
>Ga0224495_10000717_pt1 | contig 25353 bp, 13 predicted proteins | sample SF_Jul11_sed_USG_FD_168128 | JGI IMG/M metagenome (GOLD analysis project Ga0224495, IMG submission 168128) | Sediment microbial communities from San Francisco Bay, California, United States - SF_Jul11_sed_USGS_4_1 | ecosystem: Environmental > Aquatic > Marine > Sediment | place: USA: California...
TCGCGTCCTTTGGAACGTTATTCGGGGCCGCTGTTCCAGGGCCGTTATTATTGGCATCCTTATGCGCAAATATCGTCGTGTATATGCCGCCGGAGACCGCAGGCGTATCGGCAGGCACCACGTCGCACGAATCCTTCTGTACCACAGGGGTAGCCGCGCTAAGACCGCTATTTCTGCCGCAGTAATCTATCGCCTCCACCTTATAAGAATACTTATCGTACGCCGTCATATCCGTGCCAAGCTCGCTGTAGGTAAGCGTCGTGGCAGCAATATCCTTATAGGCCGAGAATGATGCGCCGCCGTCCGCAGAGCGGTATATCTTATAACCCGCTGTCGTGCTTACTACGTCGCCATCAGAGGCCGTCCAGCTGAGTTCGACATTGTCGCTGCCGTTATCGGAATCCCTATGCGGCGTGTTGCCGGGCTTATCAGCGTGCGTATACGTAAGCACAGGGATTGCAGGGGCTGCGTCGCAAGAATCCCTCATTATCGTTTCGGTAGCAGCGCTTAAGCCGCTCTTTCTGCCGCAGTAATCCGTCGCCTCTACCTTATAGGCATAGGTCTTGAAGTTCACCGTAGTAGCGTCGGTATACGTAAGTGTTGCCGCATTCGTCGTGCCTATGGAGCCGAATGCAGCTCCGTCCACGGAGCGGAATACCTCATACGCTATGGCGTCGACCACATCCGCGCTCGATGCGCTCCACGTAAGTATTACCGCATCGGCATCGTTCGTATCAAAATACGGCGGCGCTGCAGAGGCCTGGCCCGTATGCTTGACGTGGCTGTAGGCAACGCTTGCAGGGACGCTTGGATCCGCGTCGCAGCTGTCCTTGATTATATACAGGCTGCTCGCGTGCTTCGTGTAATTCGTGCTTACCTTGCCGCAGTAGTCAACGGCCTTCACAGCAAAGTACGTCGGGGCCGTAAGAACAGTAGCGCCGGAGGTCGATACCACCACATTCGCCGTAGTGGTATTGCCGGTGTTCGTAAGCAGCGTCCAGGTAGAGTTATCGGACGAAGTATAAACGTTATAGCTCACCACGTCGCCGGCTGTTGCCGCGCCCCACGTAAGTTTAGCGCTGCCCGTAGGCGTTACAGGCGTATTGATATCGGAAAGGTTATTGTCGTCGTCCTTCGGTGCCGCAGGGCCGTTGCCATTGGCATCGCTATAGTTGAATATCAGGTTCGAGGCGTCGTCAGGCACGCTTCCGCACGCGTCGAATACGAGTTTTGGAGATACTAGCTTCGCACCCGCCTGCAGACAGTAGTCCACATGCGCAACAGCAAAGTACATAGAAGCTCCGGCCACCGGAGGCACAGGCAGCGAGGCAAGCGTTATAGACGTGTTCGTGCCGCCTATGTAGAACGGATACCCGGCATCGCCTATTACCGCAACTCCGCTGTTCGTTGCTCCAGTAGCCACATCCGTAACGTCGGTCCAGCTGGCGCCGTCGGTCGAGTAATATACCTTATAGCCTATATAGTCGCCTGGGCCCGCTCCGCCCGAAGACCAGGTAAGGCCCACTGTGCCGTCGGCCTTCGCGTCCTTTGGAACGTTATTCGGGGCCGCTGTTCCAGGGCCGTTATTATTGGCATCCTTATGCGCAAATATCGTCGTGTATATGCCGCCGGAGACCGCAGGCGTATCGGCAGGCACCACGTCGCAACTGTTCTTTACAAGCTTGGCCGTGACATTCGAATCCGTGCTCTCCCTGCCGCAATAATCGAGCGACCTCACCATGAAGTACATATCGGTCATATTGCCTACGGCCGAGGTATCGACAGTGGCATTCAAGGCCGCTGTCTTTACCGCTGGCGTAGCGGGCCAAACACCAGGATTGGCAGACATGTAAACGTTATACTCCACGAGGTCTCCGGGCATTGCCGGAACCGTCCATGCAAGAGATACCTTGCTCGCACCGGCGTTATTGTCGTCCCTCGGGGTCGGCGCAACATTACCGCCGCCGTCGGTATGCGTATAGACAAGCGAGTTGGCATTCAGCGCAGGCGGGGCCTCGTCGCAGGAATCCTTCTTCATATGATAGACCGGAATCGTCGAGGATTCGGTAACCGCCATAACCGTCGTATTCGTAAGATTACAATAATCTATCGGAATAACGGCGAAGTACATATCCGTATAGCTGGCTATGCCGGAGACATCCACGCGCGCCGTATTGCCAAGGAGCGTAGACGGGCCGCCGTAAGTAGCGTAGCTTCCCGGAGCATTGGTCGAAGAATAATAGACCACGTAAGTCACGACGTCGGCAAGTGTGCCGGATGCCGCAGGCGTCCAAGAGAGGTCTACGAATCCTGGTGTAGAAAGCGTATCCACCGGGCCAAGCGCTCCGCCGGCGTTCTTATTATCGTCGTCGTACGGGAACACGCCAGGAGCGTGCTGCGTATCCTTATGATTAACATTTATGGTAACTACCGGGTCCGGAGCAGCATCACAGGAACCGACAAATATGGCATCCGGCGTAACGTTCATGCCAGGGGTTATGTCTATAACACTAGACCTTCCGCAGTAGTCTACGGTAACCACGGCAAAGAGTGTCAGCATCTTGTCGGTCAAGGAAGCGCCGCTTATCGTGGCAGAAGAGCCCGCAATGACGCTCGATCCGGTTATATCTGTCCATGTCGTGCCGCTGTCAATGGACTTCCAGATAGTGTAGCTTGGCAGCTCGACATCGGGCGAGGTCGAATCTGTCCACTGTATGAAGACATCGCCGGTAACCTTCTCGACATCCGTTGGCGGATTGGAATTATTGCCCTTATCCAGATAACCTGTATAATCAACCGCTGTCGGAATAAGCGGCACCTCGTCACAGGAATCTTTCCTTACATAGAACGTGTTGCCCTGGGCAGCGAAGCCAGAACTCTCGAGACCGCAATAATCAACTGCCGTTACGGCAAAGTAGGTCTTCACATACTGCGTAAGCCCTGAGGCATCGACAGAAGCCGGGTTCGTCGCCGAATTGACAAGGAAAGTCCACGTAGCATTATCCGGCGAGGTGTAAACATTATAACTTACGACATCAGAGGGCGAAGCGCCTGTCCAGGCAAGTGTAACAAGTCCGGCGTTATTAACAACCAGTCCGGCGCCGGCATTATTGTCGTCCTTAGGCGTAAGCGGGCCGTTATTGTTGGCGTCCTTATAACCGAAGGCCAAACTCGATGCGTCGCCGGGAATAGCATCGCAGGTATTCTTTATAAGCTTGGCAGTTACATTCGAATCGATACTCTCAAGGCCGCAGTAATCGAGCGTCCTGACAATGAAATACATCGAAGAAAGGTTGCCTACGGCCGAAGTGTCCACAACCGCACCGGTTAAACCGGAACCGGCAAAGAACTTCGGTGTCGCATCTGCCCACGAGTACGGGAAGGCCGTGGAAATATAAACGTTATATCCGACCATGTCGGCTGGCAGCGCCGGATTTGTCCAGTTAAGCGTAACGGTATCGGTCGCATTATCGTCGTCTCTCGGGTCGGCATACTTCGGAGCCAACGCGCCCTGGCCATTCAAATTGGCATCCTTATAGTTATACCCAAGCACAGTAACCTCTGGCGGCACTTCGTCGCAGGTATCCTTGTGCAGGTAATCGGTATCCGCCATCTTTATAAAGGCGCTTCTTAAGCCGCAGTAATCGATTGCCTGGACAGCAAAGTACATCTTCGTATCCGAAGCAACACCGCCGAGATCCGCGTTAACATCAATTGTTGCAGCCGTGCTAACAACCCCTGCCTTGGCAAGAGTTGCCGCGCCCCAGTTATTATTTACCGTGCTCCAGAATACATCGTATGCTACGAGGTCGAAGGAACCGGAAGCAGGCCACGAGAGACCAACGACTCCTGAGGCATTAACCGATACGCCGAGTCCTGCGTTGTCATCATCCTTTGGCGGACTAAGCGGACCGGCATCATTATGAGTATAGGTAAGCGAGACGGTATCTATAGCCGGCGCCGGCAGCTCGTCGCAGGTGTTTTTCCAGAGCATGTTCGTGGCAGGGGCCGTCGCAAGGTCGCTTTCAAGGGCGCACCTGTCAACGGCAGTGACCTTATAATACATAGTAGTCGCATTTGCGACAGCGCTCGTATTGAGCACGGACACTGTAGTCGGCGCAACCGGCGTATCAACGACAGTGACGAAGTTAACTCCATCGGTCGAATAATACACCTTATAGCTCGCCACATCAAAGGAGGTAGAAGCGTTCCACTCGAGCCCGACCTGGCCGTTCGGATCGATATTTACTCCGCTTCCGGCGTTATCGTCGTCGGTTATCAGGGCATACGCGGCGTTGGCATCGTTATGCGAATACCCGTCCCCTATCCAAGTCGGATTGGCAGGAGGCGCAAGACATATATCTTTCTCAATCGAATACGTGTTTTGCGAAGGCGTGCCCTCTATATTACAGACCGTTACCGGCGCGACCTTGAACATGAACTTCGTGCCTGCCACCTTGCCTGCCGTAGAATACGTATAATACTCTTTATTGCCGCATCCTGGGGCCGTATTATGGTTGCTCTTTACTGGCCCACCGCCCCATGTTACGCCGTCGTCGTTGGAAACGTAAATATTGTAGCCTGTCACCATCTTGGCATTGCAATCAACGTCGCTCGTCCAGCTTATTATTATGTTATCGCTCGTATCGACGTCTATCGGAGGATTCTTTCCTCCACTGTCAACGCCGCCGGTATCCTTATAATCATAAGCAAGGCCTGTTATGATCCAGAGCGCCGAAGTACAGGAACCTGCATAGAGCACATTGGTAACAAGCTCGGCGCCAATCTGATTACAAAAATCAAATGCCTCGACACCGTACTTTACCTGCTTGCCAATCGAAGCGGCAAGCCCCGCGTCCGTGTAATTTAGCGCCACAACGCCGGTTGCATACGGCGTTGTGGCAGCAGGCACCTGAGCCCACGTAACGCCGTCGGCGCTCTCGTACTTGTTAATCCTGTAACTTACGACGTCCGTCGGCGCGGCAACTGCCGGTGCAGTCCAGCTAAAGTACGACTGGTTAGCGCCGTCCTCGCCGATTGCCGGGTTATTGCCGCCCGCGTCGTTATAGTTGAAAGAAAGCCCGGTAACCGCCGGCGGAGGCACGCAGAGGTTCCTGATGACGTTGACCGTGGCATTGGAAGACGGGCTCTGATAACCGCAACCGTCGTACGCAGTAACCGCATAACGCATCCTCTTATGTGTCGTTACGGCAGATACGTCGATAGTGGCCTTGACAGGAGCGCCAAAAGTAAATGCAGTCTTTGCCGTGACATCGGCCCACGCATTGGCGCTGTCGATGTCCTGGAATACCTTATAGGTAAGCGCATCGGAATCCCACGCCGCGGTCCAGCTAAGCATGACCTGATCTGCCGGTATAATATCGCCGCGCGGCGGATTGGTAAAGCCGCCGGCATCGGTGTAATCAAAGATAAGCGTCCACGGAGCGCTTGGCGCTTCAGGAGTAAACAGGCACGCATCCGAGAAGTTCACTGTTACGATATTCGAATCAACGCCTTCTACAGGGCCGGTCGGACAAGAATTCTGGAATGCCGTTACCTTATACTTATAGACCGTACCCGGGGCATCAGGCCTCTTCGAAGCGGTCGTGTATGTCGTTGTCGCCGCGTTATTTATGGTCGTAAGAAGCGCCCACGTGGCACCGCCGTCAATTGACTCATAAACTTTGTATCCATTAAGATAAACATCCGTCGGAGCGGTCCAATCGAGCTTGATGGTGCCTGTGCCGTTTAACGTCTGAATAAGATTGCTCGGGGCTCCCGGAGCGCGGCAAAGTCCCTTAATTCCGCTTACGGACGTAGATGTAGCGACCAGCGGCTGACTCGAGCACTTGACGTTATCGGCCTTTATCCTGAAGTCGTAGACAGTGCCGTCAGGGTCGCCGGCAGGCACTGTAACCGTGTATGATGTGGCAGGCGCGGCAAGAGCCCCTGCGTTGCTCCATGTGCCGGAAGCATTCTTCTGCATCTCGATAGTATAGGAATTGACGTACAGCCCGCCTGCCGCTGTCCAGGAAAGCGCAACCGTATTATCGTCGGCAATGGCATTTGGCGCTGCCTTAAGGTTCGTTATAGCCGGATTCGTCGGGGCCGTAAGAGTACAGCTGCCTATAGTTACTATCGTAAATGTCCCAAGCGTACTTTCCTTCGGACATACATCAACTGCAGTCACGCCGTACGTAATCTCTGTCCCTTGCGCAGTTGTACCCTCGGACACAACCGTCCTAAAGAAACCACCGCCAACACTCGCTATGGCCGGCTGCGGGCTAAGGGCAACGCCGTTTCTGTACACCTTGTAACCAAGCGGCGTGTCTATGATATTTGTGCCGTCGGTATTCGTCGTCGGCTCCTTCCACTGCAGCGATACATTGCCAAAGGCGTCCCTATCCGACCACGGCACGTTCAGAAGCTGCATGTTTAACGGAGCATTTGGCGTGTTATCGCAGGCGTTAAAGAGTATGCTCACCAATACGCTATTGCCGGTATTGCCGCTATAATCGCCGGTAACGGTCATTAAATCTCCGTTCGAGGCCGTATAGACTATTGACGGACCGTCCATAGTGCTATCGGTCGTGGTGCCGACAAAGCCAAGCGGGAACGTGCCGGTATCAATAAACTCCCTTATATTTATAAGGTCAGAATCCGTGCCCGAGCTTGTCACGAACCTCGCTGCCATGGTAAGGTCCTCGAGTATACCGTCGTAAGCCGCAGGGCAGTAATCCACGTTCACGCTTACGGCGCCGTTAGAGGTAATGGTCGTCGGGTTCACATAGAGGAACGGCTTTATACTCCTCTTACAATGCTTCTTGTACGCGGACGGAACACTGTACTTGGGCGTCGGCACCCCGGCGGTAGTACAGGAATTCACGGCCCTTATATAGTAGATATAGTCGTTTGAATTTACATCCAATCCGGAATTGTCTATGCACGAGCAATTTGGCGTTCCGCATGTCACGTCGGACTTGCAGCCGCCAAGCGTGAGACCCGTTCCGGGCGGGAACGAATCGCCAAAGCCGTTACCCAGACGGTCCTGCCTGTAGACGCGGTACTTGATAGTATCGGCAGTAGCAGGCACGGCTATGCCGTCGTCATAAGTCGTTACCCTGTCCCAATTAAGCGTAACGGTGTCGGAACCAGGAGCAACCATACCCGCAGCGGTTGAAAAATTCGTTGGCTGAGCCGGCGTAAAGTCGCAGGGGTTGTACTTGGACTGCTTATACACATAAGCGTTATACAGCTTGCTTGTGGCAGAGAACACGACATAGGTCGGATCCGGCGCCCTGTAGAAGTTACCGTCGCTGTCTTCAGCAACAACATAATACCAGACAAAGGAATCGGACGTGGACACATTGGCCGGTATGTTGGCCGTGCACGTGCCGTCTACGAACTTTGAAGTGCCGCAATTGCTTCCGTCGGCCTCCTTCATGGTAACGGCCGTGTACACAGTGCCTCCGGTGTTTTCCGGCGAACTGAGCACAGTTGTATCGGTTGCCTTGTAATATAGGGTCGCCTTTATTATAGGCACAAGGTTGTTCGTATCCTTATGCATGGTCCTGCTCTTTATATTGGCCCTTACGTTAACGCTTCTCAAAGCGGAGACCGTCCATGCCGAAGATACCGTGTTAAAGCCCGAGGCACTCGGCACGGCATAGGCCACCGCGTTATTAACCGGCTTATCCTGCGTTACGCCAAGTATTTCCGGCCCGGGCGGTATGTCTATGCCGCCCATGCTCTGGTTCAGCGTAAGATAGCCTTCGCAATTGGTCGAACTGGTAGACAGGTTCTCTATCGAAAGCGTTATCTTTATAGCGGTATTCCTCAGGTCAATGGGATTACCGTTCACATCCACAAATTCGAGTGTTATCGGAACGTAATGGGTATTGCCGGGTATCGAATTGCTTGTAACGGCGACACTGCTGAGACTTCTCTTGTATGTCGGATCCGAGAGGCTTATATCCATTGTCAAAAGACCCTTGACCGTGCCGCCGCTCGTATAGTCGTTAACGGTCTGGGCAATGGCCGTGCGTCCGCCTCCGACAGTTACCTTCGAAAGATATATGGCATCCGGATTGGTAGTGAGAACGCTCTTTATGCCGTTTACCTTCAGAGACGCGTTACTCGTATTGAACATGAAGAAGGTGACCGAATTATGCGAAAGCGTCGGCGCAACAGGCGTTGTCTTGTTGGTGTTGTTTAACGATACGCCGGTCACTATCTCCCTGTGGAGCGGGGTCGAGCCTGCCGTGCCGCTAACTGCCGGGCAGCTAAGGTCCCATGTGGCTGTCGAATCGCACCTGACATCCCTGTCAAGCGTGCCCAAGCTCACGTTTTGCGTTACAAGGTACGGAGAATAGTTATTCTGCGCCCCGGCCCTGCCGTTGTCATATGCGCAGTCCGTGGCGGTTATGCCTATTGAATAAGCAGTTCCATTGGTAAGCACTATCGGGCCATAGCTCATATCCACAGGCGCAACCGGCTGCGTAACCTCGAAGCCCATGTGCACAGAGCCGCTTACATCGTTGGGGTCATTGGTGAATGTCGCTGCTGCTCCGCCTTTAACGTGTATATAATAGAACGAACCGTCAAAATAACCTGCCGGATATGAGTGGTCCATGGACTTCCATTTGACGGTTATGCCGTCTGTGCCGTCGCAGCCTTCAATAGTAAGCTTCTGCCCAACGGCCGGCCATACCGGCATGGCAAGGCCCGTGACCGGATTGGTACTTCCGCTTCCCGGATACCCTACCGGGTCGTCGCTACAGAGCTCGGCAGGCGTCTTTGCCGATATCTGCTGAGGGCTCGGGTTGCCGCATTTATCGTAGGAAACCGCAAGGTAACAGTAACTCGAATCGTTTTGCAGCTCGGGCTTGGTCTTTACCGGGTTGGAGCAGGTCGCATCGGCACACATGTACATATGCGTCTGGGCCTGCACAGCACCCTCGCCTGTAAACGTGCCGTGCTCGCCGGTAGCAGGCACCCTGTTTGGAATCGGCACGCCATTGCTTATCTCGCCGTACGCGGCGCTTCCCTTGGTGGCGTCAACCTGAGGATAGTCGGCGGTGGCGCAAACGCCATTTGGCACGGTATTGACCCAAACCTTGGTATGCGAGAAGTCTGGCATCGTGGCAAGTGTGGGGTTGGTTATCTGCAAAAACACCCTCTGCCAGCCAGGCCTTGCAACTATCTCAGGCGGGGTAGGCGGCGTTGGGTCTGTCGGGTTAGTATTGGTAACGCCAACGGTCGGCGTATCGTTTGCTATGGCCGTGTCGGCTCCGTCTCCGTATATGACGGCATGGTCAGCCTTGGTGTATCTGGTAGCATCGGTATCGCCCGGGTCATTAGTGATAAGCGTGACATCGCAGTTTACCGGGATGATGGCGTAGTAGTACATGACGCAACCAACCAGGTTGCTATCGATAAATTCCCTGGAAGAATCATCGAGTACCGGAAGCGTTACGCTAAAACCGGGCTCTGCCGCGACCAGATCTATGTCGGCCGTACCCTTTAACGGGAAATCGGTATCGGCAAACGGCTTCTTGGACCTGTAGACCCTGAACCCGACAACATCTTTATTATTCACGCTGTCATACTGCCACGTGAGCTTTACTGCCTGGTCCACGCCTACGGCGCCCTCGAAGACAGCTATGGGCGTTGGCTTGGATACGTTGACCGTGGTATCGTTATCACCGCCGCCGAATGTCTCGGCCCCGCGGCTGCCGCTAGATGAACTGGTAGCAGCGGTTCCTATAGCCTCTACTGCCGCGCTCATATTGTTTGAGCTGTCGACCGCCATGATACCGACTTTATAGATGTTACCGGTACCGGTGCCATCCGAATAATAAGGCTTTAGGCCGTCATAGACCTCTCCTGACTCGGTATGCGCCCTTGGCCTCATTACATATGTATATGTCTCGACACCACCGATTGTCTCAAGCACGAGGTCCGGATCGTTTAAAGAAACATCCAGACTTCCGCCGACATTGGCGGCATCCACATACTGTATGGTATAGTGCGACAAATCGGAATCGATATTTAACGTTGACTTAGGCCATCTGACAACCAAAGAGCCGCACATACCGCGCCTTCCGGCGCCAGGGCTTGCCTCTCTCACCTCTATTTTAGTCGGCGTGGACGGCGGCTGCCTGTCAGGCTGTGCGCTCTTTATGCCTATATTTCTCAGGTAAAGTTTGGTCTGTACCGAGGTAGTCGTATTGGTATTGGCGTCATTGATGTTCGCGCTATTGTATTTTCTGTTGCAGCGCTGCGCACGCTGACTGATCTTGTCTATCCTGCTCGAAAGCTTGAAGTTAACGTACCGTATCTTCTGGGCAAAGTTCGTCTGATACACATCCGACGGATTGGAAGACGGAAGAGTGCCTGGATCTGTCAGCTGGTTATTGCCGTCATCATAATACTCAAACATGCTCACGGTGCCGACACCTACTATCTTATCGAGAAGTATATACGGAGTAGGCACTGCATCGCCCGTGCAGTTTGGCCAGTTTGACGCGGATATCTCGCAAACAGACCTTGTAAGCACGTACCCGCCGGTGGCCGCGTCGGCTATTATCTGGTACTTTACCCTTAAGTCCCTGGTAGCAGTGCCTACGGACGGCACCGCCTCCTTGTATGCGAACTCAAGGGCCGTTGCGCTGGCCATCATTATTGTAGCCTTGGCTATCGGCACTCTGTGGCCGGCCATGACAAGTTCAGAGGTCATTATTTCGACAGCAGCCCTTGCTCCCTGCTGCGTTGCAAGAAGGTCTTCCTGACACTCGGCGCGCTTGCTAAGGGCAAGATAGAGCGAATACACGCCGGTCATCACCACGGCGGTAAGCGCAAGGGCAATAAGTATCTCAAGAAGCGTAAAACCGGAATCGCCCTTTAAAGAAGCCGACGCGGTCAAACGCCCGAAGAGACCCTGCCTCCTATGTGTTTTATCAGCGCTCATATCTTCTTTCTAAGTGTCGTTATAGTATAAGTGTGCGGCCCCATTATATCTTTCCACGTTACCGTCAGATCCACACGCTTGATATCAGAGCCGTCTATCGTATACGGCGGCGTAAAAGTGCCTGTTAAGTATGTGCCGTCGCCATCGACATCGACGTAAATCACCTTATAGCTCCAGGTATAAACTATATTATCCAACGTCTCCTGCGGAGCAGCCGGAGTGCAATTGAAGGTCGGCGGCGCGCTAGACAACACTCCGCACGTGCGCGATATGCCTGCGGTATCCGTGTTATGAAGATTGTTGTACGGAATACTCTTTATAGCCTCTGTCTTCTGCGTGGCAATATTGACTGCCTGCATCATGCGCCTGCCGCCCTCTGTTGCCTTAAGGCTCGTAACAGCAAAAGAAGAGAGCGCGAGAAGGGCAAAACTCATAAGGAACATGGCTATAAGGACCTCTATCAGCGTAAAGCCCCTGTCCCATGATTTGGCCGCGAAAACAGCCGCTATGTCATCCTTCTTTATATACATATGAATCAATATCCCGTCTCCAATTAAACAGCGCACCCAAAACCGCGCCATGTGTCTTTACTACACTCCCTTAGCCACCGCAACGCGCCCGAGAAATGGCTGCACATAAACCTTTACCGGCGTTGCCGTTGAATCAAGACTGCTTTTGACCGTTGCCACAAGGGCGTAATTCCTGCCCACTTCCGCGCTGTCGTTAGTTACCGGACACCCTCCGCCATTTGCCGCAAAATCCTTGAACAAGGCCTCTCCGTTCGGATAAAAAATAACACGGCTCGCTGTCACACACGAGGTGTTGAGTTCCATGCTGATATCACCGGACGCCACCCAGTCGCCCTGCACCTTGATCCATACGTTGCTCGATTGCATCTTGTAAATAGCAAAACTCGCCGGAGCGCTTCCGTTTATCTGAACGGCCATGGTCATGTTCTCCTGTATGGCGCGAAGCCTTGTCATCATAAGCTTACCGGCAAGATCCGCTGCACTTGAACGCATATTCCACTTAGGCCTCTGCTTGGAAAGTTGCGGTATAGATACCGCCCCTACTATAGCTATAAGTGCAACCACTATTAGCAACTCAATCAGGGAAAACCCTGCATCCCTGTTGCCATATATCGTAACTTTTGTCACCATAGACACCTTCATGTCACTATAATAATGCAATATATGTGCCAAGCATAACCAGCTGTTTTTTTAAGTATTTAGCAGCCCCTAACTATGAAAAAAAATCATAGCTATAACCTAATATCTGCCAAAAAGTGCCAATTACCAACTTCCAGCCAACAGCGCAAAGTTGCTACATTCCGTAATTTTTAAGCTTGTAGAGCAGCGTGCGGTGGCTTATCTCCAGGAGCTCGGCAGCACGCGTCTTGTTGCCGCCGGTGATATCAAGGGCCTTCTTGATAAGGTCTCTCTCGATTATCTCTTCTGCCTTCTTTATGGAAAGAGTATCTAGCGGCAGCGATTGTTCTCTTTGCCCTGCATCCCGAAACGGCAGGCTCGCAGCCGTTATCTCGCCTCCGTCCTCTATTATGACGGCGCGCTCTATCACGTTCTCCAATTCACGCACGTTACCTGGCCACGAGTACTCCATCAGCGCGGCCATTGCCTCTGCCCCTACCGAAACAGCGCTCTTTGCATAGCGCCTCGCGTACTTGGAGGCAAAGACCGCGGCAAGACCCTCTATGTCCGCCCTCCTGTCCCTTAGCGGCGGCACCTTGATGTGCAGCACGTTAAGCCTGTAGAACAAATCGTCTCTAAAAGCGCCGGTACGGATATCGTCCTCCAGGTTACGAATGGTTGCGGCAACGACCCTTACATCCACCTTCTGATCCTTTACATCGCCAACCATCCTGACATCGCCTTCCTGGAGCACGCGAAGCAGCTTTACCTGAAGCTCCTTTGGAAGCTCCCCTATTTCATCGAGGAATATCGTGCCTCCGTGCGCCTGATGAAAGAGCCCGGCCTTGGTCTTTATCGCGTCGGTAAAGGCTCCCTTCACATGCCCGAAGAGCTCGCTCTCGATAAGGTTCTCCGGTATTGCCCCGCAGTTTACGGCCACAAACGGCCCCTTGCCTCGGTTGCCGCCCGAGTGTATGGCCCTGGCTATCATCTCCTTGCCGGTCCCGGTCTCGCCGCTTATAAGCACCGTCGCGTCGTACCCGGCAACCTTCTTTACAAAGGCCAGGAGCTCAACCATCTTCTCGTCCTTGGCATAGACATCGCCGTACCCGGCAAAGGACTCCTCTCTAAGCCTACGGTTCTCGGCCTTTAGCCTCTCTCGCTCTTCGGCCTTCTTTATCACAAGCACTATCTCGTCCGGTTTAAAAGGCTTGGATATGTAATCATAAGCGCCAAGCTTCATGCAGTTCAAGGCAAGGTCCGTGGTGCCAAAAGCGCTCATCATTATCACGGTCGAGTCGGACTTCTCGGGCCTGGAGAAAAAGCGTTTAAGAAACTCAAGCCCGTCCATGCCCGGCATCTTTATGTCGCAGAGTATAAAATCAAAGTCCTCTTTATCTATGGTCTTAAGGGCGCCATCCGCCCCGGCAATAGCCGTCACATCGTAGCCCTCCTTCTTAAGGAGTATGGAGAGCATATGGCGTATGCCTTCTTCGTCGTCTATTACGAGAATTCTCACTTTATATCCGCCTTTCCATGGCCGCATTGAGGTACACGGTAAACACGCTTCCCTTGCCCTCTATGCTTTTCACGTCTATAAAACCGCCGTAAGTCTTTATTATGCCCTGCGACACGAATAGCCCAAGCCCCGTGCCCTTGCCCTGTTCCTTGGTTGTATAGAACGGCTCAAACACCCTGGCTGCCTCGGCCTCGCTCATACCGCGGCCGGTGTCGGCAAATGCCACGTACACGAACTTCTTTTTTTCGTTCACGGCAAGATGCGCCGGAGTATCTTCCTTTCTTCTTCGCACGCTCTCCTGCGCGACCTCAAGCTCTTTCATACCAGACGAGATGGTTATGGAGCCGCCCTTCTCAACGGCATGAGCCGCGTTTATAAGTATGTTAACAAGCACCTGCCGAAGCTTCTCTGCGTCTATGATAACCGGCGGCAATCCGTCTTTCAGCTCAAGACGCCTCTCCGCGCGGCCAAAGGCCGCGTCATGCGAGAGAAACGCAACCGCCTCGCTAACTACCTCGTTTGTATCGGAATATGCAAGCGCGGCAACGGGCTGGCGCGACATGTCGAGAAACTCCCTTAAAAGCCGCGTTATCCTGTCTATCTCGGCATTTGCGCGGACTATGATTTCCTTATCCTCTGCGCTCGTCTCCGCATTCTCGAGCATCCCGAGATACCCGCTCACAGCGCCAAGCGGATTGCCTACCTCGTGGGCAATCCCGGCGGCAAGACGTCCGACTGCGGCAAGCGTATTCGCGCGAAGAAGTTCCTCTCTGGTTTCAAAAAGCTCCTTATTGGTCCTCTCGAGCACCTTTATCTCGCTCTCGAGCCTCTCGGCCATCGAGTTAAAGGCCTTTGCAAGGCTGCCGATTTCATCGTCTCGCTCTATAACGGCGCGCTTATCGAGATCGCCGGCCGCTATTTCAGAGGCCGTGCCCTCGAGCTTCTTTAGCGGCTTAACGATAAAATAAGAAAGCACATAGCCGCCAAGCAGCACTATCAACAGGGCCTCGGCAACGGCAAGTATCACCAGAAGACGCCTTAACCTGGCAAGGTCAGATGCGGCAGAGGCAAACGGCACGGCGAAGGTTATGCTTCTGCCCGCCTCGCCAAAGCTCACGTCCCAGACCTTTACATAAAGATACGAATACGGGTCAAAGAGCGTATCACCTAGCCCCTGCACCCTTATGCCGTCGCCGTAGTAAAGGCTGCTTACGCCGGCCCCGGTATTTGGCAGATCGCCTTCGCTAAAGACATTGGCGCCGTTAAAGTCCTTTAACGTCAGCGCGCTTATCCCGGAGCCCTTCATCATGCGCTTTAGAGACTGGCGAACTCCCTCGCCCTGAATGTTCTTGTCAGCAGGAGCGTAAAACACCGTTTCACGAAGCACGTGCGCGAGGGCCCTGGCCTCGCCGACCTTCATGAGAAGTCCGCTGTTATAGAGCATAAACAGGCTTATCACGCCAAGCGACCCTATGGCCGTCACGGTCGTTATGGCTATGGCGCTAACGAGCTGCGCCCGTAGGCCAAGCGGTTTGTTAACGCGCCTTATGCTCTCTATAAGCCCCATATGGAAGTAATGTACCACTCGATGATGCGCTCGCCAAAAAACACGTATATGAGCGCAGCCAGCGAAATATACGGCCCAAACGGTATCTTCGTGCCGCCGCGTTTGCCAAGGGCCATTATCGAAATCCCTCCAAGCACCGCGCCCGCAACCGAAGACACAAACATCACGAATATAACGCCCTTTATGCCAAGGAGCGCTCCTATCATGGCCATGAGCTTCACATCCCCCATGCCCATGGCCTCCTTTCCGGTAAGGAGCTGGTAAGCAACCCCTATGGCAAGAAGAACTCCGCCGCCGACAACAAGCGCTGTAAATGTCCAGAGAAAAGCGCTAAAGAGCTCGGCGCGTCCGACATAAACAGAGACCGCAAACGCAATAGCTGTTCCTGGTATGGTTATTACCGAAGGTATTATCCTGAGCCTGAAATCTATAAACGATACGACTATGAGTGCAGCCGTAAATGCCGCGTAAACAAAGAACTCGAAGGTTATACCGAACTTTACATAGAGCCCGAGAGCAAGGAGCGCGCTCAAGAGCTCTACCGCAGGATAGACAGGAGAAACGGGCGCCCTGCAGTACCGGCACCTTGCGCCAAGCATTATATAGCTAAGTATGGGTATGTTGTCGTAGAAACGTATATTCCTGCCGCAGTGCGTGCAGCGAGAAGGAGGGCTTAGAAGAGACTGCCTGTTCGGAAGCCTGTGTATGCAGACGTTTAGAAAGCTCCCCACACACGCGCCAAAAAGGAACACCGCTATGCCGGTATAATTGACCGCAACCAACACAAGCAGCGATTCGATGGCAGCGCCAAGGTATGCAAATATGTCTTTAAAGAGAAGTTCCATGGATTAAAAGGCCAACAAGGCCGGGGACTGGCGCCGCTTCAGGCAAAAGACAATCGCCCCCTAAAAGACCTCGGGCAGATAGTCCTTTCTTGCGTCCATGACGAGCTTTAATATGTCCGCGGCAGCGCGTATGGCCTCTCTTGCATCCCTCTCGCCTACTATGTCGGCAGGTATGCCGCCCGGTATCGCGTCCGGGAACCTCGCGGTCTTGTAAAAGATATCGAGCCTGCCCGAGACCGGGACAAAGGCCTTGAACGCCTCATTGTACGTAAGAGCGCGCTGCACGAGCTCCACAACCGAGCGCGTCTCTCTGGCGTCTTCTTTGTTTAGAAATAAGAACGCGCGCGCGGCCTTTGCAGCCGATTGCTGCGAGAGAAAACACGCCGGGGCGTAGAACTTTCCCTCAAGATTCCACTCCGCTGCCTTAAGGTCGTACTCGGCCTGGCGAAGCCATCTATCGAACTCCTTATGAAGGGACTCCATTAAGACCTCCGTTCGTTAATTATAGCCGCTACGTCCTGTAGGAAGAGTTTATCCTGACGTAGTCGTAATTCAAATCGGTCGTCCAGAGCGTGAACGCGCCCTTGCCGCGCTTTAGGTCAACGACAACGCTTACCTCGTTTCGCTTCATGGCCTTTGCCGCGCGTTTTTCCTCGCCCGTGTCAACGCCCTTGCTAAACACCTTTACGCCGCCAAGCAGTATGTCCACATCGGACTGGTCGAACTTGACGTTCGTGGTTCCGATTGCCGCCATGATGCGCCCCCAGTTCGGGTCTCCGCCAAAAAGAGCGGTCTTTACAAGTAACGAGCCTGCAAGGCGCCGTGCCGCTGTCTCGGCCTGTTTGTCGTTTGACGCGCCCTTTACCGTAAGCTCGACAAAGCGGGTAGCGCCTTCGCCGTCCCTTACTATGAGATGAGCAAGACGTAGAAGCGCCTCGCTTAGCGCGGCTGTAAATGACTTGAACGCCGCGGTGCCTGTCTTTATCTCAGGGCCTTTGGCAGCCCCGTTAGCGAACACAAGCACGGTATCGTTAGTGGAAGTGTCGTTATCAACGCTTATCCTGTTAAATGACTTCCCGACAGCTTCCTTTAGCGCGGCCTTCAACGCCTTTGCCTTTATGTTCGCGTCCGTTGCGGCAAAGCAGAGCATAGTAGCCATGTTCGGGCATATCATGCCGGCGCCCTTGGCTATGGCCGCTATCGTGACCTGTGTTCTGCCGACGTTCTTTTTTACGCACGTTATCTTGTGGAACGCATCCGTGGTCATTATGGCCTGCGAGGCATCGCGCCATCCGTTGGACTTTAAGTTCCACGCAAGGCGCGGAAGCGCTTCTTCGATTTTTCCGACCGCCAGGGGCACGCCGATTACGCCGGTTGAGGACATCATCAGATCTCCTTCGTTAAAGGCAAGGGCCTTTTCCGTTGCGGCTATTACTCTTAGCGTATCGGCCATGCCGCGCTCTCCTGTGCAGGCATTGGCATTGCCGCTATTGACCACAACGCCCCTGGACCGTCCGCTTCTCTCGCGCTTCATGTCCACTACGACCGTCGAGGCCTTTACCGTGCTCTTCGTAAACACGCCTGCGACGTACGCAGGCGTTTCGCTAACTATTAACGCGAGGTCTTTTTTACCGGTCTTTTTTATGCCGCAGGCAATGCCTGAAGCGAGAAAGCCGTTTACCTGGATATCCTTCGAGCGCACTTTAAAATGCCTCCATGCTTATTCATTTAAATCAAGACGCTGCCGATACTCCGCAGCACTTCTTATACTTCTTGCCGCTGCCGCACGGACACGGGTCGTTCCTGCCTATCTTATCGCCAACCCTCTTTACAGGAGCGGCCTTCTTGTCTTCGCCTTCGCCTGAGCCTGATGCCCCCGGCTCCTCGCCCCTTGAAAGAGTGAGCTTTCTATTCCTCGCCTTCTCGGCAAGGTCCAGTTCGGGGCTTTGCTCGGTGACGCGTATCTGTATCTTAAAGAGCCTCTCCGTAACGTCGCCTCTAAGCTTCCCTATCATCGTCTCGAAGAGCTCGAAGCCTTCCTTCTTGTACTCGTTTAACGGGTTCTTCTGGCCGTAGCCCCTAAGCCCGATGCTCCCCCTCAAATGGTCCATCGTAAGAAGGTGGTCCTTCCAAAGGGCGTCTATCGTAGAGAGCATAATAAACCTCTCGAAGTGCGCCATTATCGGCTCGCCGTAGGTCGAGACCTTCTCCTGGTACGCGGCCCATGCCTCTTCCGTAAGCATAGAAAGAAGCGCCTCCCCGGAGTCGCACCTTGTAAGCACTGCGTCGCTTAACTTTACGCCAAAGACCGCGTAAGCCGAATCACAGAGCCCCTTGAGGTTCCATTCCGACTTCTTAGCGCCGCCTTCGACATGCGTCACTATAACGTCCTCTGCGGCAAACTCCATGAACTCTTTTACGAGTTCTCTAACGCCCTCGCCCGAGAGTATCTGCTTTCTATAATCGTAGATAACGCGGCGCTGCTGGTTCATGACGTCGTCGTACTCGAGAAGGTGTTTACGCATGTCGAAGTTATGCGCCTCGACCTTCTTTTGCGCGTTCTCGACGGAACGGCTAACTATCTTGTGCTCTATCGGCACGCCCTCTTCCATGCCCACCCAGTCCATTATCTTGGTAATCTTATCTCCTCCGAATATGCGTAGAAGGTCGTCTTCGAGCGAAAGATAGAAACGCGACTCTCCGGGGTCTCCCTGCCTTCCGGAACGGCCCCGAAGCTGGTTATCTATGCGCCTCGATTCGTGCCTTTCGGTGCCGACGATATGAAGACCACCAAGCTCAAGCACCTTTTTCTTCTCGTCGTCGCAAACGGCCTTTGCCTCGGCGTAAGCCTTCTGGTACTCCTCGGAAGCGTCATCGGCAGTGCCGGCCTTTACAAGGGCCATGATTGCCGGGTTTCCGCCAAGCACGATATCGGTTCCTCTGCCGGCCATGTTGGTGGATATGGTCACGGCCTTGAGCCTTCCGGCCTGGGCAACTATCTCGGCCTCTCTCTCATGCTGCTTCGCGTTAAGCACGTTATGCGGTATGCCGTGGCGAGAGAGCTGCTTTGCGAGCTTCTCGGATGCCTCGACAGATATCGTTCCAACCAGCACCGGCTTGCCAATCTTATAGCACTCCGATATCTCGGCTATGGCAGCGTCGTACTTCTCCTTTACGGTCTTGTAGACCAGGTCGGTTGTGTCGTTTCTCACCATCGGCTTGTTGGTCGGAATGACCGTGACATCCAAACCGTAGATGGTGGCAAACTCGGTTGCCTCGGTATCGGCCGTGCCCGTCATGCCGGCAAGCTTCGTGTACATCCTGAAGTAGTTCTGGAAGGTGATAGAGGCAAGCGTTTGGTTCTCGTTCTCTATCTGCACCTTCTCCTTTGCCTCAACGGCCTGGTGAAGGCCGTCGCTCCACCTTCTGCCTGTCATAAGGCGTCCGGTAAACTCGTCGACTATTATAACCTGCCCGTCCTTTACGACATAGTGCACGTCGCGCTGCTTAAGCACGTGGGCATGAAGGGCCTGCGTGACATGATGCAGCGTCTCGATGCTCGCCGGGTCGTAGAGGTTCTCGACATTTAAAAGCTCCTCGACCTTGTCTACACCTGCCTCGGTAAGGAACACGCTTTGCGCCTTCTCGTCAACCGTATAATGAGTTTCCTTCTTTAGCCCCGGGATTATCCTGTCTATCTGGTAGTACTTATCGGTTGAGTCCTCGGTCGGGCCGGATATAATCAGCGGCGTTCTTGCCTCGTCTATGAGGATTGAGTCCACCTCGTCCACTATTGCGTAGTGGTGCTCGCGCTGTACATACTCCTCTAGAGAGTACTTCATGTTGTCTCTAAGATAATCGAAGCCGAACTCGTTATTGGTGCCGTAGGTGATATCGGCCAGATACGCCTCTTTACGCGTAACGGGCCTAAGATGCAACAGCCTCGGGTCGCTATCCTGATAAGACGGGTCGTATATAAAGCTCGCATCGTGCTGTATGATGCCGACCGAGAGCCCGAGCATATGGTATACAGGCCCCATCCAGCGCGAGTCCCTCTTGGCAAGATAATCGTTAACCGTAACAAGGTGCGCGCCCTTCCCGGCCAGGGCATTTAAATATAGAGGAAGCGTTGCGACAAGGGTCTTGCCCTCGCCTGTCTTCATCTCCGCGATCTTGCCTTCGTGAAGCACGACACCTCCGACTATCTGCATGTCGAAGTGGCGCATGTTAAGCCTGCGCCGCGCGGCCTCCCTCACTGTTGCAAAGGCCTCGGGCAAAAGGGATGTGAGCTCGACCTTCGAGTCCTTTAGCCTTTCTCTAAACTTCGCGGTCTGGCCCGAAAGCTCAGAATCGCTCATGGCCTTCATCTTCGGCTCAAGCGCGCCTACAGCGTCCACCACAGGCTTTATGCGCTTCATCTCTCTGTCGTGCCTGGTGCCAAAGACCTTTTTAAGCATCGAGGTTATCATCTTATCTTCCTTTTCACCTTGAATTCCAAGCCTCTTCCCTGCCTTGAAATAATTTCATACATGTTAGCACATCGGAAAGCGCATTTCCAGAAACTTACCGAATATTCGCGCCTTGGCAGTGACGGGCAAAAAAAGACCCCACCTTCTTTAGTGCAAAGGCGGGGCATATATTATAAGCATCGCTCAACTTAGTTGAGTATATACTTCGACGGGTTCACCGTAACGCCGTTTACCAATACCTCGTAGTGTAGATGCGGCCCTGTAGAGCGCCCCGTGCTTCCCATCTTTGCAATCGGCTGTCCACGCTTTACGCGCTGCCCAAGCGTTACGCCAAGCTCCGAGAGGTGTCCGTAAACGGTCTTTACGCCGTAGCCGTGGCTTATCTCCACGACCTTGCCGAGGGCAGGTATCATCGTGGCCCTTGTCACTATGCCGTCTGCAGGCGCTATTATCTCGCTGCCTACCCTGTTTGCGATGTCAAGGCCGCTGTGCATCTGATAACGTCCGTTGAACGGGTCGCCCCTGTAACCGTAGCTCGATGTCAGCCATCCCCTTGCCGGCCATATCGAAGGTGTGCTTGCAAGAAGCGAAGACTGCCTGAGTAAAAGCTCCTGTATCTCCGTAAAGCTCTTCTCCTGCTTCGCGGCCTCCATCTTCAGAAGGTCGAGCCCGCCGTAGACCTTGGAGACAAGCTCCCTGTTCTTTGTCCTGTCGGGGTTGACGAAGTAATCGGCTGCGCCGGAAGTTCCGCCCATGCCGCTTGGCTCGGCCTGCGCGCCTGTTGCCGCGTTAGCGCCGGCGCCGTTATCTATATTGGCCATGACGCGTATCTTTTTATCGAAGACCTGGAGCTTCGTAAGATACGTCTCCATGTCATCTATCTTCGTATTGAGTTCCTGAAGCTCAATTTTTTGCGTAATGTTTTCCTTCTGCACCCTTTTAAGCTCTATTGCCTTGCCCATCATGTTCGAATAATCCACGACCATGTAGCAAAACACCATGGCAAGCGCCACAAGCATCACGCGCGCGGTCTTGTAGACGCCCTCCGATATCCTTAACTGTTTCGGGTGCGAAGAATCGCTTGGCAGTACTACGATGGTAAAGTACCTTTTACGCTTTTTCACAGCCTAGCTCCTTGTTTTTTCAGATCAAACAGCATCGTAAACCGAGAACAGCGCTATTGCAGAAAACTCAATAAAAACAAATAAAATCGCACATGCGCGAAGTAGATACGCATGGGATATAAAAGACATCGTACTCAATTGTAAAGTCTGGCACAAACAGTGACAAATGTCAAGCAAAATCACAGGGTAAGGACGCTATCACGGACAACGACAGAAAGGCGTCTTACGGTATTGACTTAGGCCTGATAAAAATGTAAAGTAAAACAGGCCTGACTTTGCAACACCCTGAACTGCCGGGCCAATACTTTACAAGGAGCAGTAACCCCAAAATGACCTCAACAACCGGTATCTGGGCAATGATATCATCGGCCGGGCCGATGGTAAAACTGGTTCTTCTGCTGCTGCTTTTCCTCTCCATACTATCATGGGCCCTGATAATCTTCAAACTAAGACTGCTTGGCCGCATAGAAAAGGCCAACTCGGCGTTTTACGATTTTTTCTGGCGGACAAACGACGTTGACAAGATATTTGCCGGGGCAAAGAACCACCCCGCGGCCCCGCTAACGCGCCTGTTTCTGTCGGCATACCCGGAACTAAAGCTCGCTGCCGAGGGAAGCATCACAGCGGTAAAGACCGGGTTTCTAAGCAGAACGCTAAAGAAGAACTCCGAGAATGAGCGCGGCGGCCTCGAAAAATCCATATCGTTTCTCGCAACCACCGGAAGCACCGCGCCCTTCATAGGGCTTTTCGGCACGGTCTGGGGCATAATGAACACCTTTAGCTCCATAGGCGCAAAAGGCTCTGCAAACCTCGCTGTCGTTGCCCCCGGCATCGCGGAGGCGCTTATCGCTACGGCCATGGGCCTTATAGCGGCCATCCCGGCGGTAATCGGCTACAACAACATAGTTGCCCGCATAGAGCGCGTGACAAACGACATGGAGGCCTTTTCCGCTGACGTCATAAACCTGGCAGAGGCAGGAGCAACACGGGTAATTGCCGGAGAAACAGAACAAAAGGACGTATAGACGATGCCTGGCAAACGCTACATGTCTCAAATAAACGTAACTCCCTTTGTCGACGTCATGCTGGTGCTTCTTGTCATCTTCATGGTCACGGCGCCGATGATGGAGTCTGGCATAGACGTGAACCTGCCAAAGACCGAGGCAGGGGCGGTAACTGCCCCGCAGGAACCGGTCACCATAACCATAAGCCGCCTCGGAGACATATTCGTCTCCGGCACGCTGATAGAGAGAGACTCGCTTGGCGAAAAGCTCAAGGCCGTATTTGCAAAGAGAACGGAAAAGACCGTGTACCTTAAGGCCGACGAAAAGGTCGACTACGGGCGCGTTGCGTCGGTTATGGCCGAGATAAGGAGAGCCGGCATAGACAGGATAGCCATGATAACCGAAACGGCCCCTGACTCAAAGGAGCAGCGCTAACCTTGCACAGCGGCGCGATAAAAAACGGACACCGCCCGGGTTTCGTTTCGCCAATCCTTATATCCCTCGCCATGCACGCCGCATTCATAGCAGCCGTCACCATAGCGTCGAAAGCCAACATAAGCGAAAACTACAGCCCCAATTACGTGACAGTGGAGTTCGCCGATGTCCCTGCGATAACGCCGGAACCAATGCCTGCGACTGCGCCGGAAGCGGAAAAGCCGGTTGAGGCGCCGCAGCCAGACGTTGTGCGCATACCAGACGAAACGCAAAAAGCAAAAGACAAGGAAAAAGAAAAAGAAAAGGAAAAAGAAAAGGAAAAGACAAAAACGCCGGACACGAGCGCAAAACTCCTGGAGCGGCTAAAGAAGATAGAGAAAAACGTTGAGAAAAAAAAGTCGGAAGAGCGCGTTGCAAAAAGAATAGAAGAATTCGAGGGCAAGGCCGCGCCGAAAAAATCAACGGCAGCGGCTTCAACGCCGGCAGCAAAAGTGCCAAAGGACATATCCGACGACAAAGAGGCCAAGGGCTACTATGACAATATCGCGGCCATGGTGCGTGCGGCGTGGACATACCCGGGGGATGCTCCAGACGACATCGCCGTGGTCTTTAAGATAATCATAACGCCCTCTGGCGAGCTCGTGGATATCATAACGGAAAAACGTTCCGGGAACTCGATATTCGACACATCGGCCATAAAGGCGGTAAAAAAGGCAGCGCCGTTTCCTGCGCCGCCAAAGCTAAAAGGCGGTAAAAACTTCGAGTTGGGCTTCAAGTTCTGCCCCAAAGAATGCAAATGACAACATTACGCACACTTATAATAGCGGCGGCGTTTTTGCTCGCGACTCTCCTGCCCCGGGCGGCAGAGGCAATCGTGTACATCAACATAGAGTCCCCGTCCGGAAAAAAAATACCCATCGCGCTCCAGGAAACCGTGTTCATGAAAGCGCCGACAGAGGCCGAGAAAGCGGCCTACGCATACGTCAAGGCTGAGATGACGGACGCGCTCCTTGGCGACATGGAGTTTGCCGGGCTATTCGAGGTCATATCCCAAAGCGCGCACATCGACGAGGGCATGGGGCTTACCTCCGACCAAACGGACTTTTCAAAATGGCGGGGCGCGGGCGCAGAGCTTGTAATCAAGAGCGGCATAAGCATAGACTCGGGCACCCTCACCGTCGAGCTAAGGCTTTTCGACACGGTCAGGGAGATCCAACTCGTTGGCAAACGCTACGAGACAGAGGTATCCAACCCGAGGGCCCTTGCCCACAAGTTCATGGACGACACATACCTTAAGCTTACCGGGAAAACAGGAATATTCTCGACAAAAATAACGTTTTCCTCCACGCGCACCGGGAATAAGGAAATATATATATCCGATTACGACGGCAAGAACGTTAACCAGGTGACACAGAACGGCTCCATAAACCTGCACCCAAGGCTATCACACGACGGCCGCCATATCCTCTACACGTCGTACATGAAGGGGCAAAGCGCAGTCTACAGACAAGAGCTCTCAAGCGGCAAGGTCTGGCCCGTTACCGAATACAAAGGCATAACCATAGGCGGCAGATGGAGCCCTGACGACAAGCACATATCGCTTGCCTACCAGGGGCCAAAGAGCACGGAAATAGGCATAATAGCCACATCGAACTGGGGCCTTAAGCAGCTTACCGACAACTACTCAATCGACGTCTCGCCTGCATGGTCGCCCGACGGCAAGACAATAGCATACTCCTCGGATATGGCTGGAAACCCGCACATCTATGTGATAGACTCGAAGGGAGGAAAGCCCAGAAGAATCACCTTCGAGGGCATATTCCTGTCAACACCCGAGTACTCTCCCGACGGCTCTCTCATAGCGTACGCGCGCATGGACTTGGGAAAGTTCAACATCTGGGTCATGTCGGCAAACGGGGGCAACCAGTCGCAACTTACGTTTAGCGGCAACAACACCGAGCCATCGTGGTCCCCGGACGGCCGCTACATAGTATTCTCGAGAAAAAGCGAAGGCGGCGACGTCTCGCTCTACATGATAAGAAAAGACGGCACCGGCATAAGGCGCCTGGATATAGGCCCTGGTAACGAAAGCCTGCCGTCGTGGGGGCCGGCCTTTAGCGCGCCCTGATAGAGCAAACACCAAACACGGAGCAACTTATATATGAAAAAAAACCTTATATACGCCTTATCTCTGTTAATCGCGGTTTCCGTTACAGGCTGCATGCTGCCTTCACAGCAGCGAAGCCTCTCGGAGGTCAACACAAAGGTCGATG
>Ga0224495_10000718_pt1 | contig 25341 bp, 23 predicted proteins | sample SF_Jul11_sed_USG_FD_168128 | JGI IMG/M metagenome (GOLD analysis project Ga0224495, IMG submission 168128) | Sediment microbial communities from San Francisco Bay, California, United States - SF_Jul11_sed_USGS_4_1 | ecosystem: Environmental > Aquatic > Marine > Sediment | place: USA: California...
CCTTTGGGCGTCAAGCCCATTCTTAGTTGAAATTCAGTAGCGGCTCCTATGCTGCTGATTCAGGCAGCCACTGCCTCCTCTCGACCTTCCTTCGACATTCGCCTCTTCAGTTCTCTCTGCAATGCATGTCTGAGTTCCTGGAGATGACGATAACCGTTCACCCGGTTCAGCCGTATCTCAACGTCGAGTAATGCCGTCGCCACCCACCGCTGTTTCTGATTGCTGTTCTTCCAGTAATCAACTTTGTCCGTCCGCTGCCCGACCAACGCGTTGATGGACTCGATCATGTTGGTGGTCGTGAAGCTCCGGCGAAGTTCCTGATGAACATTCAGGCGATGAACGGCAAGCGTCTCTTCAAAACCTTCCTCCAGGCTGTGCACCGCAGATTCATTGAGCAGTTTCAGCTCTTTTTTGATCGCCTGAAACGCTGCCTTCGCGTCGCCGTAGTCCTCTTGCCGATACGCCTTCTGGAGCTTTTTCTTGAAGGTGTCCTGAAGCTCTTTCGGAAGATACTCCAGGATGTTCTCCCGTTTGTGCCACTGGCACCGCTGCACTACGCCGTGATTGCCGAAGACGTCATCTATGGCTTTTCTGAATCCCTTGGCGCCGTCGATAACGCACAAGAGCCCTTGATCGTACTTGAGTCCGCGGTTGACCAAGCTCTTGAGGAAGTCTTTGCAAACGGAGGCGTTCTCAGATGCTGCCTGGGTAATGCCCAAAATGACCTTTTCGCCCTTGATCGTTACTCCAAGGGAGATGATGATCTCATCCTCGCCGAAGGCTTTTCCATCCATCACCAAAGCTACGATATCGTACTCGTCGAGCTTTCGCTCTCGGAGTTCTCTGAGCTTCTTCTCGCTTGCCGCAATATACCGCCGGGAGATCGTGGATGGGCTCAAGGACAGAGCTTCCGGGATCGCCTCGGAGCATGCCCGGTAGTCGCCGCAGCTTAATCCATACAGCACCCGCTTAAGCAGCTTCTCATTGGCGCCGTTCGTGGGCTTCTGAAACAGCTCATAGGACGCGAGAGGAACCTCCTTGTTCGTCCTCCCATTCCTCACCCGCTGATACATGATCGGAATCCGCTGGTCTTGAATAAACACCGAACCCTGCTGCCTGCCCCATCGATCATAGCCGGCGATGCCGTTTCGTTTATACTTCTCCCCGGCCAGCCTGACCACTTCCTCTTCAATGATTTCTGCTATGTGCATGAGGCCCAGCGGTATCAGTTCCTGAATGAGCGCGGCCTTGGCGTCTATCGCCAGCGCTCCATACTCCTGAAGCTTCCGCACCTCTACTGCCTTTGCTCTTTTGACCTTGCCTTTTTTACCGAACTTTACTATCGTATCCATTGAACGGCTCCTTTCTTGGTATTGTTTTGTCGGGAAACAAACCTTACCATTTTAGGAGCCGCTTCTTAAATTTCAACTAAGACTAACATTTTTCCGCATGGGTCTATAGATCGCAGGAAAACTATGCCTCGTCAAACTACTTCTTCAGGGGAATAGCATGTCAAACACCAGGCATCCTGAAATCGGCAAATCAAAAGAAATAATGAAGGAAGTTGAGATGTTGGAAAAACACCTCAACTTTATTTATCCACCTATGTGTTGGCGATTCTCATCAACGGAACCGAACCATGCTTTATTCCCCAAGCCGAGCGCCTGGCACTGTCTCTTTCAATTTATTAAAGACGTATCTGACGGCAATCAGCTTTGCCTTTCACGAGAAGCCAGCGGTTGTAGCGGGGCAGCTACTTATCTTGGCTTCAAAAAACCCGGACCTAATGCCGGAACATTTCTCTTCAAAAAGGAAAGATTTAAAAAGGATATGCAGCTTGCGAATAGATTTTACCAGGACATTAATGCAACGCCCGCGGCGTCAAAGTATGCTGTTTTGTCTCGCGTTGATAATTTAACTGACAATGATTTTCCCGAAGTTATCGTTCTTTGGGTCAATGCTTCGACACTGACCTCTCTCGTAACTTTGGCGAATTTCGATCGGACAACCAACAACAATGTAATCATTCCGTTTGCCTCTGGTTGTCAGAGTATTTGGACAATACCATATAATGAAAAACATCAAGATAAACCGAAAGCCGTCGTGGGGCTCATGGATCCATCGATAAGAAAACTACTCCCTCACGATCTCGTTTCCTTCTCAGTAATTACGAGTCGTTTTATTGAGATGGCAAACAATGTTCCCGACAGTTTTATCATTAACCATTCTTCATAAACAACCTATACATTCGGCGCAACCTGCCTGACATCTCTTTTCTCCCTAAACGTTCTAAGGGGGAATATAAGAATTGGAAATACGAATAACAATGAGTAGAGAGACATAAACGAGAAACCCACTCCATGTCCCATTATGTCAATCGCCACACCCGTCACAGAAGGACCAAATGCATTTCCTATATTTAGACATGTTGATAATATTCCGAAACCCAACCCCAAACGTTCTGCCGGCATGCTATCAGGCACGAGCGTAAAAATTGCTGCCGGCACCACACCTGCAGCACAGGTCAGGATTCCTATGCTCAATTCAATAGTCTGGAAATCGTTAAAATAGAAAAAAACAACTGACATTACGACCCCTCCGATAATTACGAAGGGCGATTTAAACTTAAGTCTATCAATCGCGATCCCAACGATAGGTGGTAAAAAGACAGAGCCTATCATGATAGAACTCGCCATGAAATCAGCGGCGTGCTCACTCTTATTCAGGGAAAGAAAGTATCCTTTACTGAAGGCGATAAAGGAGATGCATGCCGCATTGAATAGCAGCCATGACAAGCCCAGCAGCCATATTTTGCATCCGAATTTTGATCGTTCTTCATTTTGACGCCTTTCTTGAACCAAGCCTGCATTCTCCGAGTTGATCACTACAATAAAGAAAATGAAGATTGCTATTGTCAGTACGTTACACAACCAAAGACTGCCTCTCCATCCCGCTGCATGACCGACATATCCCATAATATTCAGAGACAATATGGTCCCTATCGGCACGCTTGTGTTCAAAACACCTAGTGCTCTTCCGATTGTTTCAGCGCGGAAATTATTCGCCAGTATCTGTGGCGCCAGCACGGCAAGCGCCATTGAACCGACACCGGAGATTATTCGACCCACGACCATCATAGGAAAACCGCCACTTACCGCGGTTATTGTATTGCCCATCAGCATTAGTATCGCGCAAGCCGATCCTGTCTTCACAGGACCGAGCTTGTCCATTAAAATGCCGCCTGGAATTGAGATGAAGATACCAGGAAGGGCAAAAGCTCCCATGAGGAGGCCTAGTTCAGAACTGCCTACACTGATTTCCGCTCTTATCAGCTCAAAAATCGGGGGAATGGACTGAAAGAGCAGAACAAAGTCAAGATTGGTTAGATATACCGCTGCAAGGATAAGCCAACCATTCGTTTTCACCGTTTCAGCAGCTGTAGCCATATGATCCACCTATAGCTTTGAAATCCTTTCTCTTTTCACGCCTTTTTTAGCTATCGACTTCATTTCTGCCTGGACCATCGTTTTCTCATACATCAAAGGGTAGATAGTCCTTGTGGTAAATCGGTAGAAAGGCGACTTGATCAGTATCTCACCCAGTTGGTCGTTTGAATTCACATCAACGATAAAAGCTCCTCCTGCGATACCTGCGAAATGGTAGTGAGCTATCAGTATGCCAATTTTTTTAAGGCTGTTGAAATAGGCTATGCCATCCCTGGACTTTATCAGTGCTTCTTTCGGGATGACACCCTGGGCCTGTTCTATGACGAGGTAGCGCATTGTTTGTTGCCTCCGTACAGATCGATGGCTTTCGAGATACACACTTCGTAACAGCAGCAGCATTCAATGCATTTCTTCGGGTCGACGTAGAGCTGTTTATTGTCATCCAGTTGCAGAGCCTTGGCGGGACAGCTTTTATAACATTTTAAGCACCGTTTACATTTATCCTGAATGATTGAGGGATATACTCTTGTGGGGGCATAGATCATCCGGGTGAAACGTTCCAGGTTCTTGATGACTACCTTCTTCGGAAACAGAATATCGTTCAGGGAGTCCTGCTGGAGAGAGATCCCCTTGAGCTGCACTTTATCGATGTCGACTTCGCCCCAGTTGTTTTCGCCGGCCGCTTTCAGTACGGGAATGTCCCGCCATTCGAGCCCCATCAGCCGGGCAATGACTGTGTCAATGGATATGGGATCATCGCCCGCGATAATCCATCCGAATTTCCTGATTTTTCCCGCAGTGCTGGGCCCGTCGCCTTCCAGACCGTAGACCGCATCCATGATGGATGTGCAGGGCTTTATAATATGGGAAAGGCTGGCTATTATCTTGCCGAAGTCTTCTGGAAAAGGCGCTCGACAGTGAATTTCTCCCTTCCACTTACCGGGTACGAAACCGAACAGATTCTTGGCGGCGCCCGACATGATCATGTAGGTGTGCGTTTTCCATTTGGGCAGGTTGATTACCGCGTCACATTCAAAAACATACTCTGTAATGAGATGCTCATCCAACTTGTCCAGATAGGGAGTCGGAATCTTTCGTATCTCATGCCTTTCGAAAACAACCTTCTCCGCACCCTCCTCTTTCACAACCTGTTCTATTTCACTGACTTTCCAGACATTGTCGATGTCCCATTTCCCGATAAGTCCGGCCGGGCTGTCTCCCACGAGCGGTCGGCTTCCGTAGTCCTTGACGATCCGAATAACAGCGCGAACTACCTCGGGATGGGTGCAGACATGCTCGTGTGGAGGGTGTGCTGCCATCATGTTCGGTTTGATGATAACCGAGCCGCCCTTCTTCCCTAGGATCCGTTCGAGGGGGCCGGTCGCCTCCAGTGCGGAACTCACGGCGTCGTAAAGACGCCCACGGTCGTAATCCTTACATCGTTCGAAGCTCACCGTCGACATTGAGAATCCCTTCTAGATAGGATAGATACTGATCGATCCGCTCATTGCGTCTTTCGCGGACAGATGCTCCGCTGCCGTCGTGTTTCCTGGTCGCGTCCAGAACCATTTTAGTTACTGTTCTCTTCCCGTCGTTCAGTGCCGCCGTGTTGTCGATATTTACCGCAGGCATATTATTTATGATGTGGAGATCTTTTTCAGAGGAGAACCTGGTCGACAGTGCCCAGTACAATTCTTCCTGCCTGGAAACGTCAACATCGTCATCGGTTATGACGATGAATTTCAGGGACAATACGGCAACAGCAAACCTCGTGACCTTTCTGACGTCGCCTTCGCTGTTCTTTCTGATGGCGATGATCGCGTGATAGCCGCCGCTTCCCGGGGGAATGTGAATCTTCCTCACATCCACTCCGCTTTTCGATAAGGCCCGAGTGAGAGCGGCCTCGATCAGGAAATCCTGTATGACAGTCGTCTCGCTCGGTGGTATGCCGGCGTACGTGGCAGGCATGACCGGGTCTCTTCTCATTGTAATCGCCTGCACCTCCATGAGAGGAGCTGTGTCCTGAGCGCAATAATAGCCGTTCACCTCTCCGAAGGGCCCTTCGGGCACGAGCATATTCGGCCGAATTAAGCCTTCCATGACAATTTCAGAGTGCGCGGGGATTTCTATATGCTTGCAGATATCGCCGTAAACGGCCTGTAACGGGCCTCCTTTCAGTGCCCCCGCAAGCTCGAATTCGTCCTGGTCGGGTCCAAGGCTTTCTATCGCAGCCAGCGTGTATAGAGGATCTCCTCCGAAAGTTATCACGACCTGCGCCGGCTCGTTTTTATCCCATGCCTTCCAGATCGCCCTGCCGAGACCTCTTTCCCGGCCCGTATTGATGGCGATGTGATTTCTGTCTTTGACCTGAAGACGATTGACCGATATATTTCCCTTGCCGTTTTCAGGGTTCTTGATTCTTACGACGCCGAGCGTAAAATACACGCCACCGTCCCCGTCATTCCAGACCGTCTGAGGGTAGACCGAAAGATCAACATCTCTGCCAAAAGCTTTTTCCTCTTTGCAAGCTCCGTCGTCCTGGATTACCGGACTGCAATAGCGAGATCTGCTGCATTTATCGAGATAGTCCAATATGAGAGATTCCTCGCGCGCGCCGATCAAAAGGGCCAGTCTTCTCCGGGTTGCCATCGTGTTTACTGCGACGGGAATGGGCGAGCGTGCCACCTTCTGATAAAGCAGAGCCGGGTAGCCCCGGCGGAGAGCGGTGCGGGAGATCGCGCCTAGTTCCCTGTCCGGGTCGACGGATTTATCCGTGGCGATCAGTTCACCGCTTTCGCGTAGCAGGGACAGCCATGCTTGGAAATCATTCACATTACGGGTATCCACGTCATGCTCCACAGTACTCGGCCATTCGGACCCCGAGTTGGTATGCTGTCTCAAGATACATTGCGTTGGTTCCCAACATGTGGGTAGCTGCTTCCTGAGGGAGCTTCATTTTTTCAGCCAGTTTTGACAGCGCAGCCGGATCCATGCCGACTTGGCCTTTAGCCTTAAGACCGCAGCCATTCAGAACGCCGACCATGCCTCCATTGCCGGCTGTTAACTTGTTAATGAATTCGCTGTAAATATCGATGGCTGGTTTTGCCTCGGCCTCATGAGGGGCGGAATTCGTCGTTATGACGATGAAATGCTTTTTACTCTTCAGTCTGCTCATGAATATCGGCCCTTTATTGGTAATGGTAACCTTCATGAAAGGCCGGAATCTGTCCATCAGGCACTTCATGGGCCCGGTCATCAGCCGGCTGTAGATGGCCGTGCTGAAAATAATGCCGTCTGCGCCCTGTACTTTCTCTTCCAGAAAAGACCAGTCCGTGAGAACGCATTTCCCTGTTTCGTCGCAGCCAAAGCAGCCGGTACAGGGCATTAGTTTCGTGTCGTACACGTAGATCTTTTCACCCTGCATACCCTTGCTTTCAGCCCCGGCAATAACCCGGTCGCTCAAGAGATCTGAGTTGCCGCCTTTCCGCGGGCTACCCGCAAAACATACATAGCGTGGCATAGCTGCTCCTTTCAAATGACTGTAGTCAGTATCTGAAACGATTTCTTGGCCATCTCCACGGCACAGTGACTGTTCCGGCTTAATTCAACATTCACCAAACCGGTATACCCTATTACTTCCAGGCATGTCAGTATCGAATGAAAATCGATTTCACCGTCACCGAATGGAAGATGTTCGTGGATTCCTCCCCTTATATCCTCGATATGAACATTTTTAATGAATTCTCGGTACTTGACTATTTGATCGACTGCGGGCACGGTCTCGGAACAGTATAGATGACCGATATCCAGCGTAAGAAACAGCTTGGCCTGCCTGGGAAGCCTGGACCGCAGCTCATCGAAGGCGCGGAGGGTATCTATGAACATGCCCGGTTCAGGCTCGATCGATGCGACAATGTTTTTTGAGTCGGCATAATCAAGTATTTCCACAACTGCATCACGAAGATACGTCCAACAAGCCGTTTCCGAGGTACTGTCCGTGCGTCTTCCCGATGCAAACACGACTCCCTCGGCTCCCAGGTGCGCCGCAATATCAATTGCCTTTTTTGTAAAAAGAACGCGTTTCTTCCTGTTATCTACGCTCACGAGGCCTGGTTCATGCTTGTTCCAGGGGTCCAGAATAAAGCGGGCCCCGGTTTCCACAACGACCCGCAAATTAAGTGCGGCAAGCCTGCTTTTTATCAAATCCAGCTCTCTCGGCCCGGCCAAGTGAGGATTGCAGTGATTATAGTCAAGCGTCAGTGCGACACCCTGGTATCCGACGCGGGAAACGATCTCGAAAACATCAAGGAGGTCGTGATGTGCGAATCCGTTCGTATTGTAGCCGAAAGCCAGTTTATTCACCCTTCGCTCCAGCCGGTATTTTCCTTATGTCATTCAGTTTTTCGTCAAAACCAAAATAGGCTCCCAGACCGGCCGACAGTCCGTTTAGCCCTCCCATGATAAAGGATATCCTTATCGTCTCCTTAATCTCGTCTTCGGTTGCGCCCGCCCTGCGAGCCATGTCGGAGATCTTTGCACAGCCGATCTTCGAACCGTATGCCGCGTCCATTAAAAGGACCATAAGCAATTTGATTTTCACGGGAAGAGCTCCTTCCCTGTAGGCGAATTCTCGTATGTCTATAATTCTTTCATAAAATTCCCTGTCGTTGTTCTTTATATCGTTCAGAAACTTGGGAATCTCGACCATGCATGCCTCCTTTACGCTGTTGATCCTTCTGCTACCGTTTCCGCAGATGAAGCGCGCGGTTGGCCAACCTGTAAAAAAAGCTTCTTCAAATGATGAATTGACACCTTATTCAACTTTCCTCTCGGAAGGCTTTTACATAAAATGATGTGTTTCGGTATTTTGTAATCGGAAATCCGGTGCTTCATGAATTCTCGTAATCCAGCCGCCGTCTCCGAGTGGTGAAGAACTACAAAAGCGACCAGGCCCATACCGCTGACATCATCGTCAATCCCGATGACTTCCGCTTCGCAAACGGATGGATGCTCTGCAAGGACCAGCTTTACCTCCTCGGTGCTTACTTTCTTGCCGGCGACATTGATTTGGCCGTCTGCTCTGCCGGTTATAAAAAGCCTGTTCTGTTTATCCATATATCCCACGTCTCCTGTAAAGAGCCACGGATCGAAGACAGTAAAGCTGTTACGACGATCGCAGATAAAATATCCTTTCCCTGCACCGGGAGAATTAACGGCTACCCTGCCGTCACTTTCTATTCTGACTTTAACGGATTCGACTGGGATCCCGGCCAGATGGGGTATAAAAGCGCCGTCACCCTGTTCAACCGCCAGCAAGGACGTTTCCGTTGTTGCATACATCTCTCGAACCCGGATTCCGTATTTATTCAACAGGCCTTCCTTATCATCCGGAGTGAGCTTCGACGAACCTGAATACCAGCGCCGTACAGATCCGAGGTCGCAGGCAGGCGGGCGGGGCATCTTCAGAACGATCTGATACATGAATGCCGGAGCTTTAACGATGCTCGGTCGATGCCGGCTGATCATAGCTAAAAAGGTTTTCGGCAGGAATTTCGCCATGCACAGCGACTGGGCCCCGCTTTCCACCGCTGCCAGCGTAGGCATGATACCAGCTGAATGAAAGAGCGGTGCCGCGTTGAAAACAAGATCTTCGGTCGTCATGCCATATGCCTTCGACGACAAGCGCGCCGCATTCATCATGCGCTCATAAGTGTAGACAATGCATTTCGGAGAGCCGGTGGTGCCAGACGTAAGCAGGTATAGAGCTTCACGTCTTTCGTCCAGGCAGCGGTATTCTTTAAGCGATCCGTAACGCCCCCCTTCCGTCGATGCGGGGAGTTCGCCTGTTTTCAGCACACGTACCGAGCCCACGCCATCGAGTGGCGGCACCGGTCCTTCCGTCAGAACCATTTTCGGTTTCAACTGGGTGCATATTTTCTGCAGCTCAACCCCGGGGATGAGGGGATCGAGGGGCAGCACGATCGCGCCAATCCTGATTGCTCCGAAAAATGCCGCAATAAACTCAGCAGGATCGGATATGACGAATGCGATCACGTCCTGTTCCTTGATATTTTGCTGCTGAAACAGGCTGCTCCATATGAGGGAACGATGCCGGATAGCGGCGTAGCAGTACTCACCGCGGGGCGTGTTCAAAAACGGCGCGGACGGATTAACGTCATAGTTGTGAGTAAGCAGCTTTTCGATCAGGCCAGGCATGCGATCTTCTCTTTTAAATCTACGAAATACTTTTTGCTGCATTCAGCCGCTTTTTCAGGCTCGTCACTGTAGGTATACAATTCTATCGAGCAATATCCCGTGTAAGTGTGGTTCAGCAGGAAACCCACGACAGATTTGAAGTCGATGTCCCCTTCTCCCGGAAGCAGGTGGTGATGAACATGGTTCTTAATGTCCTCGAAGTGCATGTGTTTCAAGGCGGATCCAAATCGGTCGATGAATGCGGAGATATCTTCATGGCAGCATTCGGCGTGGCCGATATCGTAGGTTACCCCCAGCTTCCTCGGATATCGATCAAGAAGACTCAACACCGCAGGAGCGCGCTCGACGAGCATATTCATCTCGTTCTCAATAAGGAGCATGGTATCTGTTTTGTTTCGCTCAACCAGTTCATCCAAAGAGTCGCACAGTATCCGGTGGGATTCCTCAACGGTGCTGGTCGCAGGGAGCACGCCAGAAGTAACCGTTACATATTTGCATCCAATTTCTTTGGATACCTCCGCGGCCTTGAGTATCAATTCGATTCTTCTCTGTCGGTCCTTTTTGTTCACACTGATCAGGGAAGGTTCGAAATCCCGCTCGCTGAGAAGGTCTTTGGCTCCCGTGTGGACGTTGGCGACCGTCAAGCCGGTGTCGTGAACTTTTCGACGCAGGGACTCTATGTACATGTCGGAGTGGTAAAACGGATCCAAATGATTCCTGTGCAGCGAAATTTCCACCGCTTCATACCCAAGGGAGGAGAGACAGTCAAGTGTGTCAAAAATGGTTTTCTTTCTGAAGCCGTTGGAATTATAGGCCAATCTGAACACGACTCTTCCCTCCTGTTTTGAGGTTCACATGTTCGAAAATGCTATCGACACTCGTCAGGATCTTATATATTTCGTTGTCGTCGATGGTTAAGTCGTATTTCTCTTCCAAAGCGGTAGCGAGTTCCAACGCGTTAATGGAATCAAGGCCTATATCTGCATTCAATGATGCGCCATCCGAAATGTCTTCAGGCCGAATGGACAATTTCAGCGTTCTCACGATCAGGTCCTTTATCTCATTCTTTGTCATCGACAACCTCCTATTGACCTCGCATGCAGAGCAGTGCCGACCCTGCGGTTCCATACTGGTCAAAACAATTGATGAGCACGCCGGAACCGGACCCATCGCGCCCGGTGATGCTCGAGACTCGTTCGGTTTTGCCCGATCCTGAATCCATGGTAGTCGGCAAAGAGTCGTGCCGCAAAGAATTGACGGCGGTAACGACTTGCATCATGCCTGACGCGCCGAATGTTTCTCCTGCTGCATATTTAAACCGCGCAACGCGCGGTATGTCCAAGCCAAAAACACGCTTCATGGCCATGTTTTCTAGCCGGTCCAGGACGGATCCATTGGCGTTCGCGGAAATATAAAAGGAATTCGGTTTCCAAGCGAGGCAAGCTCTCATCGACCGCTCCAGCGAATCAACAATATGCCTTGGATCGCTCCGGCTTTGTGTTATCGCAATTTCATCGATTCTGCCCAATACGACGGCACCTCTCTGGAGGGCGTCCTGCTCCCTTTCCACGACAATTGCGGCAGCCCCTTCTGCAGGGGATATACCTGGGAGAATGATTGACCGCCGGCTTATACTCGACTGATCTCCGATTATCGCTGTTTTGCACAGTTCCATGACGATGCCGGATATCTCTTCAGCTCCAACGGCGACCATTGCTTTCATATCGTCACAGGCGAGAGCGACACAGGCATTGAAGAGAGCATTCAAGGAAGAGGTGGCAAAGGACGACACTACCGTATTATGTCCTTTGATGCCGAGCTCGAGACAGAGGGCTCCGACTGACTCGTTCGGCGCACATCTGCTGGCAAGAAGCGCCGACGCTCTTTTCTTCCCTTCTTGCAGAGAGTTGCAGATCTCTTCTCTGAATACCGTGCCTGACAGCGCCGTCCCGACTATTGCGCCCGTTTTGTTCTTATCCAGTCCTGCAATATCCGCTTGCAGCGCTGCCTCCTTTGCAGCTATGAGCGCCATTTTCGTCAGTTTTGTCGCCATGCGGCACATATCAACGCTCATATGACCGGCAAAATCGACGTCAAGAGGGCGAGAAATGGTTTTCTTGTTTTCGCCGAGAGCCTCCGTGCCCATAAGCTGTTCACTGTTATTCAAGTTCTGCCATACTTCTGCGTTGTTATTGCCTATCGCGCAGATTATCCCTGAGCCGGTTATGACAAAACGATCTCCCAGATCGGATAGCTTCAACACGTCCGGTCTCCAGCCTTTCTGATCAGCAACGAACTGCATTGTCCTCCAAAAGCGTAGGAGTTCGAAAGGCATGCCTGGACATCAGAACTTCTCGCCGCATTCGGAACATAATCGAGATCGCATGCTTCATCGGGCGTTTGATAATTAATCGTGGGTGGAATGAAACCAGAAGAAAGACTCATCACACAGGTAACAGCGCCTATCGCGCCTGCGGCGCCGTTCATATGCCCTATTGCTCCTTTTACGGAGCTCACCGGCACGTCGTAGGCTCTTTTCCCAAATACGTTCTTGATCGCCGCTGTTTCGGCAACATCATTCAACTTAGTGCCGGTGCCATGGGCTGCAACATACCCGATCGATGCCGAATCAGCGTCCGCTTTCGCCAGGGCTTTTCTCATTGCCTCGGCAGCGGACACTCCGGCAGCATCAGGTGCAGTCATATCGACGGCATCATTCGTTATCCCATACCCCCCAATCTCTGCCTCAACAACTCCCTTTCTTCCAACAGCCGTCTCGAATGGCTCAAGAACGAGCATGGCAGCACCTTCCGAGAGAACGAGGCCTTCTCTGTTTTTATCAAAAGGTCTACACGCTTCCCTTGCCAGTGCCCGATATGCATTAAAGCATGAGAATTCGAAAGGAGACAGTATATCCATGCCTCCGGTTATCGCCACGTCCGCCAATCCGCTTTTTATCAGGTCAAAGGCATAGGCGATCGCCGCGTTGCTTGACGTACATGCGGAGATATTAGTTACGCTGTAGCCGCCAATCCCGCACAGGTCCGACAATTCAGCCGTGAGGGAATGAAACGGATATTTTTTTGCCATCCCGAGATCGGAGTATGCCAGCTTTTTGTGAAAATACAGTTCATGAACAGCCAGGCCGCAGTTGATTCCGCCAGCTGCCGTAGCAAGGACGAGTGCCGTCCTTTTTTGACGGAAGTCGGAAGGGGCAAGGCTCGCGTCACTCAATGCTTCCTTTATGGCCACAGCTGCAAAAGGGATGGCCGATTGATCATACTCTTCGTAGGGACGCCCCGTTTCCTTCTCAAAATAAAATCCTAACCGCTCTCGGTCGATCTGTCCGGCAATGTTCGTCGAAAAGATGCTAGTATCAAAATAGCGCACCGTCGCAATCCCTGATTCGCCATTCAACAACCGGCTGAAATACTCGTCCTTGTTCACGCCAATAGCCGTTACTGCTCCGACACCGGAAATCGCAACCCTTGCATTAGTCATGCAGTTTCTTGCTCCCTTCTATGATGGCGGGGAGCTCCTTGTTTTTGCTGAAAATTCGACGATGGAAATAATCCATGTCTTTCCAGGGAAACTGATAAAGCGTTCCGAGAGATGTTGATGAGACGGCTGTGTGCACAACCTCTCTCGACAGGCCCTTCGAATACAATTTTGCGCAGATTCTTCCCGCGGCAAGCATGATTTCCTCAGCTGCTATAAGGTTGATATCACAGTAGCGCCGTTCGTCGTCGGTTATAACGCTCCCTAAATGAAGAAGTAGCGTCCCGACCGTCGCAACATCCTCGGTGCGCTCTGCGTTGATGACAAACAGGGAGTATCGTCCCATACTCATCGCATCGGCTTCGCCGATGATTTTGATGCTCACCGGGTGCAGGAAGCGATTCGAAACAATCGAAACGACGTCATCAAGTACGAGGTCCGTAGCGACGTTCACCAGGAGAGTTGGTTTGTTAACAATGCGGGAGAGCGCGCAGATTGTTTCCTCTGCTTCTTTCTTCCCCACCACCAGAAACAGGATCTCCGCTTCTGTAAGGGTGAGGAGATCTTCGGCAAACCGAAGACCGCAGGTCATTGCTTTTTCCTTTTTAGCGGGATCGATATCGTGAACGAGAATACGGCAATGACCTTCAAGACCCGAAGCAAGAATGCTTCCCATTTTCCCGTAGCCGATAATACCGATAGTCTTAGTTTGAATTAATTCAGGCATATTGATATAGAAACAGTTCCGGCGTAATTTCTGACTACTGCCGCTTCTGCTAACCGCTGGGCTTCTTCTTTGTGCTTTTGTTAGATACGGATTAAGGTGGATGCGGTGCGACGCCGCGAAAAGATACTGCCTATTCTCATGTTAAAAGCAAGTGGTGAACGGACCGGAATCGCTCCGTAACATCACCTCGATAAATCTGTATCAATTGACTGTCGTCTGGTCGAGAAGCACCGCGCGGTAGCCCTCGAGATCCAGATATCCGTTGCCGCTGAGACACGCAACGATGACCCTCTCTTTCTTCTCCTTTTTCGCTATATTGGCTTCGTCGATGACCGCCTTTATAGCGTGGCAGGTCTCAGGTGCGGGCAGGATCCCTTCTATGTGAGAAAAAAGGCGGCCCGCCTCGAAGGTGTCCTTCTGGTCATAGGCGATCGGCTCAATATAACCGAGATGCCGCAGGAGGCTGACGAGCGGAGATCCTCCGTGCTGCCTCAGACCACCGACGTGCATTACCGGAGGAATAAAATCGTGACCCAGAGTATACGTTTTATTCAGGGGAGTGAGCTTGCCCGGGTCTCCATGTTCATAACGATATTCTCCTTTAGTGAGCCTCGGAGCTGCAGTTGATTCGATCGCAAGAAAACGCAGTTGATTTGCCAGCCGCTCCTTGATGAAAGGCATCATAAACCCGCCCAGATTGCTTCCCCCGCCAATGCAGGCAATGAGCATATCTGCCCTCTCGCCCGCTGACTCGAGCTGCTTCTTCGTTTCGAGACCGATAATTGTGTTGTGAAGAAGCGTATGGACCGCATTGCTCCCGTTCAAATAGGTGAATCCTTCATTCTCCATGGCGAACTCGAGCGCATCGCTTATGCCCGAGTTTACGGAGCCTGGGTGGTCAGGAAATTGAGCAAGCAGCTTGCGTCCGGATTTCGTCAACGGGCTCGGGGACGGAAGGAATTCTGCACCCAAGAGCTCTGCGTGAATTCTGCGAAAAGGCTTATGGTGATAGGAAACAACGGGGATGAACACTCTGCACTGCAGGCCGTAAAATGAGCTGGCAAGAGCGATCGCCGTACCCCATTGCCCGGCGCCCGTTTGGGTCACCGTTCCTGTATACCCCTCTTTTTTCACGTAGTATGCCTGCGCGATGCTCGTGTTGGGCTTGAAGCTGCCGCTGCACATCATATCTTCCCTTTTGAAATAGATCCGGGCAGGCGTTTCGAGATATTTTTCTAGATCTACAGCCCGGTAGAGAGGCGTGGGTCTGCCCGTAATGATGTACTTTTCGAGTACTTCATCTGGGATATCGATCCACCGCTCCTCCGTAGCGTCCTGATCTTGAAGGGATTTTGGTGTGATGGCGCGTATTTTCTGGATTCTTGAATCCTCTCCCTCCGGATCCATGCTGGGTGGTACCTTCTCAGGGAGATCGGCCCTGACGTTGTACCATCTTCTTGGGATATCGAGGGAACTCATCGTTATGTTGCGATTAAGCATTTACTCCTCCGAGAGCATACTTACGTGAGACATGATTTCTCAGTTCCTGCACCTGCTCGAAGAAGTTGTGTATATTTGTGTTGTAGGGAGACTTGAAATATGATGACAGCTGTGTCAGAATGCCGCCCTCGCCTTGCTGCTGAAAGAAATCGACCCACCGGATGAGATCGAGTACGAGCGGCGCGGCAAGGATCGAATCCTTTCCGAGCCAGTTGATCTTCATCGACATCTCTTCGTTCAACCATCCGGTAAAGTCGATATTATCCCATGCCTCCTTTGCGTCGCCCCGCGGCTTGTAGTAATTGATATTGACCTGGTGGTCGAAATCCGAATAGCCCATGATGTCCGGAAGGACGTTCTTCTTCGACTCAATCTTCGTCGCAAGATTTTCGGCGCAGCTCAGCACTTCGCCGTCTCTGTTGCCCAGGATATTGACGCTGTACCAGCCCTTTAACTTGAGGGACCTCTCTTTCAGCATGGGTGCAATCACGGTCTTGTACAGTGTCTGTCCCGTTTTACCGTCCTTCCCTGCAATGGGAAGGTTAAGGCTTACGGCGAGATCCATCAATGCCGGGATGTCGACGGTAACGGAAGGGGTAAAGTTGATATAGGCCGATCCGGACTTGAGGGCCGCATAGGCGTACAACATCCCGAAGGTGATCGCCGGGCTGTTTTCGTCAAGAGCTTTCTCGAAGGCCGCGAGGGTCTGATATTCCGGTTTATCTGTACTGATATGGACCTCCGTAGACGCCAGGTTCACAACGATAATGGAATCGAGTTTATGGCGCTCCTTGAACCTCTTGATGTCGTTAATGATCGCCGTTACAGCGTCGCGATGTCCGCTCGTCTTTACGCTGTTTTCGATGAATTTGTCGATTATGTTGCCGGTAACAGTCGCCGCTCCTGGCAGTACTACTACGCTTTCCAGCTTGTCTTTCACCGCATCAAGAAGTTTCTCATTCACAACCTTATGCTCCTTGGTAGCCGAATACATGTCTTTCTTGACGATGTCCCATCCTCCGAACGTGATATCCTGGATATTAACGAAATCGAGATCCTTGTACAGTGGATCGCATTCCGTTGTAAGGTAGTTTTCGTCAATAATTCCCATCTTTTTTGCAAATACTCCCGTGATGACCGTTGTCGAGATACTGCCTAGAGCACCCACCAGTAATGCACCGATTTTTTTCTTCATGTGAAACTCCTCTCCCTAATATATTTACGAGGATATTCCTCGTTCTGATCAAACAGCGCTTATTCTTACGATTGACTTTCCGCCTTGACTCAACAGCCCGAATTCCTTGTCAACGACATGGGGAAGATGGTCGAGCTCAAAGATATTATCGATAAGATGAGCTGCTGTCATTTTTTGCCTTTCCAGCAGGCGTATGGCGGCATCGAAGCTGCCGGCGCCGCCGACATTACCATAAAAACTGATCATTCTTCCGACGATCAAGTCGGTCGGAATTGAAACTTCGGGATTTTGCGTAAACAGGAGTACTTGGCCTTTTTCTTCAACTAGTTGCCTGATAATCTCCACTACTCCCTTATACCCACTTGATTCCACGATAAGTTCGAATTTATCACTTCCCATCTTCTGAGAAAGTCGGTCGAGTGGACAGTTTATTGTCTTGTCAGCCGAAAACTTTTCCGCGATTTCAAGCCTTTTACTGTTCGTATCGACAATCGTTACGTGTGTATTTGCAATCTGCTTCTTCAGGTACAGGCACGCGAGAAGTCCGATAGGTCCCGCGCCGAGCACTAATACCTTTCGAAACTGAGCTTTCAGCAGCCTTTCAAACCCGTGAATGACGACGGCTGTCGGTTCGATGAGACAGCACAGTAAATCGGGAAGCTCGACGTCCGAGAGTGAATGCAAATGCCGCTTATGAACCACGGCGGCTGTTGCAAAAAAACCGTCTCTCGATATCCCGTACTTGACGATATTTACGCAGAGATTTTTGTCGATCTCCCGGCAGTAAACGCACTCACCGCAGTAATGCGAACACTCACCGGTGACCCTGTCGCCGATGTCGAACTGTGCAACATTTGCACCTTTATCGACAACTCTGCCTACCCACTCATGGCCGGGAATTAACGGGTAGCGATGAGACATGTGATAGTCGCCCTTGAAAAGCTTCAGATCACTCCCGCAAATACCGCAGAATAGCGGTCGGACGAGGACTTCATCTGCCTCGAGCTTTTTCAGACTGATCTGCTGTATTGCCAGCGAGTTCGGGTTCTGTACGTAAAGGGCTTTATGCATGGGCATAAACATCTTTTTTCTTGTCACTGAGCAATATCTGACGATATCCTTCAAGGTCAAAAAAGCCACTTCCACTGAGACAAAATACGATAGTCCGTTCTTTGCCTTCCTCTTTAGCCTCCAGGGCGACTTTGATCGCCGCGCTGATGGCATGGCACGATTCCGGCGCCGGAAGAATGCCTTCACAAATCGAAAACAGACGGCCAGCTTCAAAGATATCGGTTTGATCGAAAGCCACAGCGTCAAGAAGGCCTTCGTGGCGCAACAGCCCGATGATCGGCGAGCCGCTGTGTTGCCTGAGGCCGCCGATATGAATTTCCGGCGGGATGAAGTCTTGTCCGAGAGTGTACGACTTCGTCAATGGCGTGAGACCGGAGGAATCGCCTGCATCATATCGGTACGTCCCCTTCGTTAGCCGAGGTACGGCTGTTGATTCCGCAGCTAAAAAGGTTATCGATCCGGGTTTTTTCATTTTTTCTTCGAAAAATGGCAGGAAAAATCCGCCCAAATTACTGCCGCCGCCCACGCACGCTATGAGAATGTCCGGTTTTTCAGAAATCAGCTTCATCTGTTTCATGGTTTCCAGACCGATCACGGTCTGGTGTAGCAGAACATGAGGCAGATTGCTCCCCGAAACGTAAGCGAACTTGCCGTTGTAGTTTGCCGCCGTTTCTACTGCTTCGCTTATGCCGGTACCGATTGACCCCGGGTGACCAGGTCTGTCGTCGAGCATTTTTCTGCCTGCGGCTGTTTTTGTACTTGGAGACGGATAGACATCTCCACCGTACAGTTTCATGTAGTATCGCCTATATAGTTTTTGTTCATAGGATATGCGGGCCATGAAGATCTGAGCCTGCAAGTCATAGAGTTTCGCCGATACGCATACCGCAGTTCCCCATTGGCCTGCTCCCGTTTCAGATATGAGCCCTTCGAATTTTTCTTCCTTCGCATAGAACGCCTGTGCAATAGAGGTATTCAGCTTGAAGCTGCCGGTGGGCAGAAGATCTTCACGCTTGAAAAATATTTTAGCCGGAGTTTTAAGATATTTTTCGAGATTGACCGCTCTCTGTAGCAGCGTAGGGCGGCCAATCTTAAGATATTTGTCGAGGACATCTTCAGGTATGGTAATCCACTTATTCGGCGCCGCATCCTGTTCCTGTAGGCTGCGAGGGCGTATTTTCTTCATTAGTTCTATCGGGGAAAAATCACCTTTCGGATCTTTGGCCTCAGGTAATGGCTTGGGCAGGGAGGGAAGAACGTTATACCATTGCCTGGGAATATCCTTTACTGGTAGATGAATTTTTAACTGTTTCATACCTCGCACCTTTCAAGTTTTATTACAACATTCAAACTGTTAATTCTTGATCAGGTTGGTCAATTTGTTCAGCCTGACTAATGTGTCAGTGACTTCTTTGTCGGATAGATCTCGCAGCCAATTATCATTCCAAATATTCAGATTCCTCATGCAGACATTCACTACATGTAGCCCGGTTTTGGAAATGATCAGTTCCGTATAACGCCTATCCACCTTCGAGTGCTTCATAGCGATTAGGCGCTTTTTCAGCAAGAAGCTGACAATCTTAGAAGTATATGATTTGCGGAGCAATAAATCGGAGGCAAGATCCTTTTGACTGACAGGACCACGCTCTTGAATTTCCTTTAAGACAACAAAGTGTTGTTGACTTAGGCCGCATTTAGCCAACTCTGCATTGCCAACTTGATACAAATAGGATCCAAGCCGAAGAAGTCTTTTTACTATTTCTATCTTAGCTTTCTTTTTCATAACACTGCGCGTATTTCTACAGGAGGGAGAACAACAACTACATGTACTTTTTCCTAAACTGATTTGTTACGATTGCGCGACTGATCGACTATATTATAATTAGTTTCCATTGTCAACTATTTTTTTAATTATTGATTTAATTCTTATCCATGTAATATTGTCAGATTATATTTTAGGGACTACCCATTCGGGTAGTTATGATTAAGAAGCAATAGTATGTGTTTTGGGATAGAACACACTATCTTCCTATAGAAAATGGTTTATTGCCCTCATGCTTACTAGGACATACGCTGCACGTACACAAGAGGCAGTTCAAATCGTAATTCTGTAATGCCGTTGAAAATGGGTAGTGAATCGGAAGGAATGTTCAGCGTGGTCAGAAATCACAAGTTGATATTCATGTCAATACCCTAAAAATACCCCTGACACCACAGGGCGACCAAAACAGGGCGAGCGGGAAATATTATAAAGAGGGCTTTCGGTTGTTACTGGGAGATTAAGTTGGAAAGTTCTTGCAGGGCAACTTGCATCAATTCTGAGCATCCCGCCGGCTTGTCGCGAAAATATACTCGACTGCCCATCACCAGACAGCGCACCGTTAGCAAGGATGAAGCAGGCCGTGCCGTTCTCCGACAGCTTGGAAACCATGTGCAGAATCCAGCCGTAGTTGGCATTCCCGGTGGGCGGCACCTCGTAGCCACTCCAACGAGGATCATCGGTCAGTTCATCCGTCGCTCGCCAATCCTTTTGATTGAAGGGCGGATTTGCCATAATGAAGTCAGCTTTCAGGTCTGGGTGCTGGTCCTTGCTAAAAGTGTCGTCGGCCCTTACACCGAGGTTTGCTGATATGCCGCGAATCGCCAGGTTCATCTTGGCCAGCTTGAGCGTCGTGGATGTTCCTTCCTGCCCGTAAATAGAGATGTCCTTCGTATTGCCATGGTGGTTTTCCACAAATTTCATAGACTGCACAAACATGCCGCCCGATCCACAGCAGGGATCGTAAATCTTGCCCTTGTAAGGCTCGATCAACTCAGCAATCAGATTGACGATGGTCTTGGGTGTGTAGAATTCGCCCTTTCCTTTGCCCTCAGCCAATGCAAATTTACTCAAGAAATATTCATAGACTCGCCCTACGATATCCTGCGACTTGTCGGCAATTGTGTTGATGTTGCTGATTGTATCAATTAATGCCGCCAACTTGCTTCGATCAAGACCAATCCGAGAAAAGTAATTATCCGGCAAAGCACCCGCGAGGGACTTGTTGTTCTTCTCAATCGTGTGCAGGGCTGTGTCGATCTTAATAGCTAAAGCGTCCTGCTTGGCCTTGGACTGGACGTAACTCCATCGCGACTCCTCCGGTAGGTAAAACACGTTCTTCATGGTGTAAAATTCCACCATCTCGATGTATTTCTCTTTACCTTCGTTGATCAGGTCCTGCCGCCGTTCCTCAAACTTATCAGATGCAAATTTCAGGAATATGAGACTCAACACTACATGCTTGTATTCTGAAGGCTCAACTGAGCCGCGGAGCTTGTTAGCAGAATCCCATAGAGTTTCTTCGAAACTCTTGGTCTTCTTATTCGCGCTCTTCTTTGTTCCAGCCTTCTTCGCCATTATTGTCCTTTGATACGGTGCGATATTGGTATATCTCAGACCCCTGAGGGTCAGGTATTGAATGTTTGTATTTCGTCCACATTCCCACCAAAACAAAACGGCCGGTCAAAGATGAATGCCTTCACTTTCAACCAGCCGCAGGAACCGCCGCTACAATAGCATAGATCGGTATATGTTGCAATCCTTTATGAGGCAAGTATGAAGGATGAATTAAGAATTATGAAATAATAACCGAACTTCTTAATTCCTACTTCCTAATTCTTACTTCTCACCTCTTCCTTCCTAATTCCTACTTGAAGGTCCCTCCGGGGTCAGGCCTGTACTGATGTACGCTTTGATGCTGCTATGGGGAGAACGTTTTTGGAGGGAGGAGCGGGCGCAGCAAAGAGGATTCATCAGGCGACAGCGAAAGGAAATGCGTCCCCTGCGGAAGGGTTCACTTCCCTGCTTGCAGAGCGCGATGTTTTTCCGTGTACTGCAGGACCGTCCAGACAAAGGCTGAATGGCTCCAGGTGAGCGGCGAGACCGAGAGCGGCGCGCTGGTGAGCGGATGTACCTGCTCGGCGAGCACGCCCGAGGGAAGGGCGTTCTTTTCGCACCATTGGAGGTACGGCACTGCCTCGTGCAGTTCCGCAAGGCTTTCCGCGCGGGCAATGGCATACTCGGCAAGCCAGAGCGTTGAGATGAACCAGGGATTTCCCGGGATCTCCGCGGGGCCGTCGTCGGGCCGCTGATAGCGGTCATTGGTGTACCGTGCACAGCCGGCTACCGGCGTGGGGAGCCACAATTCCCTGCGCAGCGCGTCCATGGTTTCGATCATCCGCGGGTCCCTGGGCAGTACGGCTCCCAGAAGGGCCAGTCCCGAGAGGCTGATATCGATCGTTTCATCGAGGTCGTAGCCCTGCGCAGTCCGGTAGCCCGAGCGGGCGTACCGCTTCAGCCCGGGATGATAGAGATGACGCACAAGGGCGGCGCTGATCTCTTCGGCGGCGGCATCGTAGTGATCCGCCAGGGAAGCATCCTGAAAGAGCCGCGCGAAGTTCGCCCCTGCCCGGAGGCCGGCGATGACCGCGGCAACGGTGAAGGAATGGACGCCAAAGCGCTCTTCCCAGAGGTCATAGCACGGCAGGGGCAGTTTTGTTTCGGGATCGCGGTGCGCCACCAGGAAATCAGCGGACCGTTTGATCAGCCGGTCGTAGAGCGGCCTGATGAACTCGATGTCCTGGGAACAGTCGTAGTGGATCCAGAGCGCCCAGAGGATCAGGGCGGTCGAATCCTCCTGGATGGGAAGCACGGTCCTGTTGTCCACGATCCAGGGATGCCAGTTGCTGGCCAGGGACCCGTCGGGATTGTAATGCTGGTACAGGTAGCCGTCCTCGGACAGGACGCTTGCGCAGAACTCGAAGAACTTCATGCACACATGGGTGTACCCGGCCTTTGCCAGCGCAGCGGCAACGAACGCGCCGTCGCGGCCCCACATGTACGAATAGGTGTCCCGGCCGAACCGGACGATGTCCGAATCCGTTGCCGCGATGATCGCTCCCCGCTTGTCGATCTGGGTGCGCAGGATGAGCAGGCTGCGGTTGAAGATGTCCGTCACCGGCGCGGGCAGGTCCGCCAGCGGCCGCGCCGCCTTTGCTGCCCAGGCTCCCCAGTAGTTCGTCGTCCTCCTGAGCAGCGCGGCCGGCGTCTTCCCGGTAACCACCTGGTTCAGGCCTGCAACCTCGTGGTAGTTCGCGCCCGCGGCGATCCAGTAATAGGCTGTTGCCGTGCCCGGAGAAGGCAGGCGCAGGGTAATGCCCAGGGTCGAGTCTGCCGAGCCCCAGGCGATCGGCGTTCCGCTCAGTTCTCCGTCCTCGGCGTCCTTCCACGTCCCGTCCCTGCCCGGAGCTTCCTTGGCGCCGCAGGCATAGGAGTGCACGCCCCAGGTATCGGGATCTGAGCAGCTGATGAGAAAGTAGCGGTTGGCCTTGTAGTGGATCAGCGAGCGGGTCCGCGGATCAAAGTACGCCGTGTCCCCGATATCATTGCCATAGAGATGAAAGTCGTGGTGGAAAAAGAGCCGCACCTGCCGCTCCTTTGCCTGCAGGTTCGTCACCTCGATCTTCCGCAGATAGATGTTCAGGTCCACGTCCACGGCGTCATGACAGCGCAGTTCCAGTCCCAGGGAGCGGTTCGTGAGATGCACGTCCGTCACCAGGCTGTTGTCCTGATAGCGCAGGTCCTTTTCCCAGTCAGGCCCCATCCAGGAGCACTGTCCGTCCACCCAGACGCCGAACCGGAAGGCGTCCCCTTTTGAATGGTTCTCCTGGCCGATGAAGGGAAAGTAGACGTCCCGGATCTGGTAGTCCTGATCAAAGTTCAGGAGCAGGTTGCCGTTGCTTATGGGAATGTCTTTTGGCATGGCTCGTTAGGTGGCAATCCTTTCCTGCAGCACCGGCAGGGTTAATACATCAGGCAGGAGCCTGCTGCTTCGCGCTGCCGGCCTCCGGCCGGGAACGACCCGGTGATAGAGCGCTACGTAGTTCCGGGCCATGGCGTCCAGGGAGAAGCGGTCGCGCACGTGACTCCGGCACACAACAGGATCGATGGTGTCGATGCGGTTGGCCGCGGCGATCAGGGGCTCCAGCGAATCCACCACGAACCCCGTTTTCCCGTGCGCCACGATCTCCGGCACCGCGCCCTTGCTGAACGCGATGACCGGCGTGCCGCAGGCCATGGACTCCACCAGCACCAGCCCGAAGGGCTCGCCCCACTGGATGGGGAAGACCGTGGCTTGCGCGTGGAGATACCACAGCTTCTTCTGGGCGCTGTTGATCTCGCCGATATAGATGATCTGGTGGTCGCTGTCCGCAAGCGGCTTGATGACCCGGGCATAATAGTCGTCGCCCATCGGACCGGCGCCCGCGTCAACGATCAGGTCCAGCGAAGGCTTGAGGTCGGCGAAATACTTCCTGTCCGCGGCCTTGTTCTGAACGCAGCCGGCAATGATCAGCTTGGATCCCGTGCGCTTGGCCAGGGCTATGGCCTCGCGCTGGCCCTTGTCGCTCGTCAGCCTGCCGATGGTGAAGAGGTAGCTTCCCCGTGCCGGCCTGGTCTTGAACGGGTAGTCCTCCACATCGATCCCGTGGTAGACCACCTGCGAGGCCTTCAGCTGTTCATGATACTGCTGCTTCTGGTATTCGCTGATCGACGCGCAATGCACCAGCGGCGCAAGCAGCGGATCGCACCAGCGCTCGTAGGCGCCCTTCAGCCGGCTTTCCTTCACAGACACGTGCAGGGTCATCACGATCGGCACCTGTCTGATGCGCGCCTCGTCATAGAGGAACTCGACGGCCTTGGGATCATGGGCGTGGATCACGTCGATGTCGCCCCGCTTGAACCTCCGCAGGGCCCGGGAATAGTGCGCTTGCGTTGCGGCGCGCTGCTCCCCGGTGTCGTCGCTCCAATAGCTGCCGAAGCTCCGGTCAACGGTGACGCAGTGCTCCCCGTAGACCAGGGAATCGCCCGAACAGGCCACAATGGACCGGTGGCCCGCGGCATGGAGCCCCTTGTCAATGGAATGGACGATCGATTCAATGGGGCCGTACCCGATGTCCGGCCGGATCGGCTGGTTCAGGGTCCCCACCTGCAGTACGGTCAGTTGTTTGTCCTTGGTCAGCATGCTCATGGTCCTCCTTGGTGTTTCCCGGGGAATTGCGCCCCCAGGTCCTGCTGTTCCGTGAGCTGCTCCGGCACCGGGAGCGCGGCAGGACAGGGCGGAATAAGGTCCGCGCCGTGTTCTGCATAGGCGTGCCGGCGGCGCATCTGCTCGTTATTATTCACTATTTGTGTTTGCCTTGATCAGGTTGAATGGCGCAACAACACAAAGAGGGGATTGTTTCTACAAGGTCTGAAACTTCGCTTCTTTGGAGGGCTGGGGTCAGTATACAACTTATCGTGGGCAATAGCTCTCTATATATAAAGTAAGAAAAATGCTACTCCGCCAGCCTGGTTCCGGTCGAACCGGATGCCGGCGCCGGAACACCAGCGTGCGGCTTCTGCTGCTGCTTTGGTTTTGCCTGCTTCTCCCCCTGCTCTTTCTTCTTTTCCGCAGGCGCCGGCCCGGATACCGCCGGCTGTTCCCCCCTGATGACCCGGACGATCTTCGGATCTTCGATAAAAGGCAGATACTTCGGCAGGGTGAACTCGATGGCGTCCTTCTCGTTGACCAGCAGGTTGATCTCGTCGACCTTGCGGGTGAACGTCGCCAGCAGCACGCCGTCGGTCGTCCCGACAGTGAGCAGCAGGG
>Ga0224495_10000719_pt1 | contig 25329 bp, 23 predicted proteins | sample SF_Jul11_sed_USG_FD_168128 | JGI IMG/M metagenome (GOLD analysis project Ga0224495, IMG submission 168128) | Sediment microbial communities from San Francisco Bay, California, United States - SF_Jul11_sed_USGS_4_1 | ecosystem: Environmental > Aquatic > Marine > Sediment | place: USA: California...
CTGTTAAATCTTCAAGAAGATTATCATCTTTTGCTATATTGAAAGCAATAGCTTCTGCATTTTTACAACCCTCTATCAAGTGTTTAGCTTTGCTTATTGTTCTGCTAGCAACTATTACATGGAAACTATTTTCACTGAGGTATTGTATGTATGGACGAGCTACGAGTCCCGCACCCAGACATAACACGTTCTTCATTTCTTTTTATCCTCCTCTAGATATTCCTTGATATACTCGTAATTTTTGGTTAATTTTCCTCTATACACAATAACAGCATCTTTGATTTCTTGTGTTAGCTCCAGATCATCAAAAGATGATACTGTGAAGTCAGCTTTTGCAAATGCTGGGATAAAGCCAACCAGTGTTTCACTAAATGATGTCGATGATTCACGTGGAAGTTCGCATGGCAAGTTATCAACTGCCATGATAACTGGACCTTCACCTTTTACTCCGGGCTCTGCTCTATCCTTGCTGATGACATAAGTGAATGCAGGATTACCTGGTGTTGTACATTTAACAGTAAACTCAATTGCGCCCCCGATATCACAAGATATGTCACCCACAACACGGAGTTTTCGATTATCTTCATTCCAATGTTGTTTAATGAAGTTCTTTGAAATTAGCCTTGGATACTTTTCACTCCAATAGATACAGTTCATTAATACTGAGAGATATTGAACATAGCTCTCAAATACACCCCTGTAGTTGGCTTTTCCTGTTTTGTAATAATCCTGAAGATTGAAGATAGTTGATGAATCTCTAGGTTCAACCATGTGTTCTTCCTTGAAGACGCACTTATACAATATATTCTCTTTTGATTCGAGATTTGGAAGATTCTCTGGCTCTACCACTTTATATGGCAGAATATCGAAGATTTCTTGAGCTCCTCGGGATACATTTCCATAACCAGCAAATCCAACAACAAAAGGTGTGAGCTCTTTTGGAAGTCCTTGTTCACTGATACGCTTCCCTAAGGCTCTGAACTCTTCTTTGACTGCAGCCAAGCTCTTCAGTTCTAATGTTGACTTCATTCCAGCAAATGGATTTGGTGTGATACCTTCAAACTCTAACCGTTCCCCAAGCACATGAAAAGTATCAGAAATACCTGCCATTCCGGCCCAATTACCAAAGAAGATTAGACGTCTTCCCTTTTCATCCACAACACGTTCATAATCAATCAGAGTTGCACCTGCTTCAAGTATGTTTCGTAGCATGGGCATATTGTATTTCTGCCCCTTGATTGTGTGGCTAAAGAATACATAGACCACATCTTTTTCAAAGAAACCAATTGGCATTTCTTTAATTCCAAAAACTACTTGGGAACCACTGCCTTTCAAGGGGATGATGGTTGCCCCGACTTTCTCATACTCGCTCTCAGAGAAGGCACGTTGTTTGTTGGGTTCTACAAAAAAATTGATGTGATGTTGATCTCTTAACATCTTGACATGTTCAGGAATTAACGGGACCCTGGCTTCGAAAGCTTTCTCTTCTTTACGTAGACCAATGCGGTTCATGTAGCATCCTCCGAGTCATGCCATGCCTGAAGCTATGCTCACGCCGGAGGGCCTAGGTTCTCACGCTTAACCTTTTCCGTTTATACCATCAAATAATTGTATTACACAAGTTGAAAATCGGAACATGTGTTCTGTGATTTGAGTCTGAGTATAATGGTCTCATATCTCTATCTCTATGATTGTAGGCATGCAAGACAAAGTAATGCGCGACGTGTGGCATTCACTAAGGAGCTCTACGGGTATACATACACTTGGAGAACAAAGTCAGAAATCAAGGAGAAACGAAAGCCAGGTCTCTTAGATGAATGTCTTGGAGCTGAAGCTGTTGCAGACTCGGCAATCATTGTTCCTGATGAATATCGAACATTGTTTGATAGCTTATTCTCAATGTATCAAGATATTCTCAAATTCAGAGTCTATGAGATAATCAGGGAAGTATAATCACTGAGAGAAACCATAGCGGCTCTGTGTTATGAACAAAGAAACATGAAAATTTAGATTAGAGAGATACAGAATAAGCGCAATATGCACTTCTATGAACGATCAAAAAAATAGCCATGCTATTACAGTTAACGCTTCGATATGTATTTAGAACACGTGTTCTAGTTAGTCTAACCTCCGTACCTTTCAGGATAAGGTCTAAAGATTATCTGGATAACACCCCTTCGTTTCCATTGGAACTACAAAAAATGGAGTAGTGTCCAGCGATTGATCGTATGATGATAAAAATGGAGATAAAGACCAGCTTTCGAAACAGCTATTTATACTTACCGGAATCTATACTTATAGACTATTATCTAATATTTTCGAGTGGAAATGATGGGGTCCTATGGGTATTAGAACACGTGTTCGAACTATTACATGTATTACAGTCTATGACAAAGGATAGAACACGTGTTCTTAATAATTTCCACGACCACAAGACTGATACACCCCTCTTTATGCAACTCGAAACAGGCTTCAACATATGGAGGATCCTTGATGGCCAAACCTCAAGAACTACTTGAAGACAATCCCGGGAAAACACTACTATTACTTGCAAATGAAGCAATAGCTCGAGGTGTATTAGAAGCTGGAGTTCGTCTAGTTGCGCTCTATCCTGGAACACCTAGTAGCGAAATTGGTAACAATTTGACAGTCATGGCACCACATATTCCTAACTTCTATTTTGAATTCAGCACAAATGAAAAGGTCGCCTTAGAAGTAGCAGGGGCTGCTGCAATTGCTGGAGTCAGATCCATGATGGTCTGCAAGGGTCCCGGTCTCAATGTAGCTGCTGATCCATTCTTCAGTCTGGCTTATGTTGGAGTCCGAGCAGGAATGATCATCATTGTCGCAGATGACCCGAGTATGTGGAGCTCACAGAATGAAAATGACAGCAGGTACTATGCACTAATGGGAAACATGCCAATGATGGAGCCTTCAGATCCCATCGAGGCAAAATCAATGCTTCTTGAAGCATACAAGTATTCTGAGATGTTTGAGCTTCCTGTGCTCTTTAGAACAACTACTCGAGTCAATCATACCCGAGCACCTGTTACATTTGGACGAATCCCTACCCTTCCTCAAAAGGTAGAATTTGAGAAAGAACCATTCAGGTTTGTACCAATACCCTCGGTAGCAAGAACTCGACATCCATGGCTTCTCAAACAGGTTGAAAAAGCGCGGGAAGTATCTGAAACCAGCCCACTAAACTTTACAGAGGGAGAAGGCGAACTTGGGATCATCACATGCGGAGTATCCTACAACTATGTTCGCGAATCTCTTGTCGAAATGGATATCCAGGCAGAAATCCTCAAGCTCGGGATTACACATCCCATCCCTGAGAAGAAAATTATAGCATTCCTATGTAAGCATAAGAGAGTCGTAATAGTTGAAGAGCTTGAGCCCTTCATTGAAACTCATACACGACGATTGGCTCAGCTTCATGATGTATCGGTTGAAATTCTTGGTAAGGAACAAGGATATTTCTCGAGGGTGGGAGAATACAGTCCTCGTATCGTAATGGAAGCATTATGTCGAATTATTAATTGTAATACACCTATTAACTGGGAAGAAATTGATGATAGAGCAAGGAAAATACCTGAGATTCCTCCGAGACCACCTCTCCTATGTGCAGGTTGTCCACATCGTGCAACATACTATGCAATCCGGGCCGCAACGAGAGGGAAGGCCATCTACCCCTCCGATATTGGATGTTACACATTAAGTATTGCACCGCCTCTTGAAACTGCAGACATTCTTTTTGATATGGGATCATCAATAACTACTGCATGCGGTCTCTCTGAAGTCACCGACCAAGATGTGGTTGCTACAATAGGGGATAGTACATTCTTTGCCTCTGGATTACCCGGTATTGTAGATGCAGTATACAACCAACATCGAATCTGTCTAGTGGTACTAGATAACCGAACAACTGCTATGACAGGACATCAGCCTCATCCTGGTACTGGAATCACAGGCATGCAGAAAAAAGTCCAAGCATTAGACATTGAAGAAGTATGCAAAGGCCTTGGTGTCAAGTATGTAAAGACAGTCTATCCCTTTGAATCAATAGCTGGTCTTGTAGGCGAAGTGAGAGAGATGGTCAAATGGGCAAGGGACAATCATAGTCCCGCAGTGCTTGTTTCGAAAGAACCATGTGCACTCTTGACAGCTGCGGATCGTCGTCGTGAAGGTATTGTCCTCCCCAAGTACTATGTAGAATCCGAAACCTGTAATGCATGCAAGCGTTGCCTTAATCGATTATCTTGTCCTGCTATGTACATGAATCCTGAAACTGAAAAGGCTGTCATCGATGAAACGCTATGTAATCTTTGTGGCACCTGTATTGCAGTTTGTCCCCAAGGCGCAATAAAGAGGGAGGCAGAATAAATGGTTCGTAATAACAGTAATACAATAAGTATTGCAATATCTGGAGTTGGTGGGCAGGGTGTTCTAACCCTTGCAGAGATACTTGCAAAAACCGCCTTAGCTGAGGGGCTCAATGTAAGAGTAGGTGAGATCCATGGGATGGCTCAGCGTGGTGGTCATGTGGTGTGTACAATCAGAATCGGTGATGGAGCAAAGGGTCCAGTCATAGATGCTGGTACTGCAGATTTGCTCGTAGGGTTTGAACCAGTGGAAACCTTGAGAGAAATTCACTTGATAAAAAAGAATGGCTGTGTAGTGATGAGCTCTCATGTTCAATATCCCGTTGCTGTTTCTATGGGCCAGGCTGAGTATCCCACACATGAATCGATTCTTCGATCAATCGGTGAATTCACAGACCGTGTAATAGAATTTGATGCAATGGATATTGCTTTGAAATCAGGAAGTTCTTATGCTCTGAACATGGTCATGTTTGGTGCAATTCTCGGAACCGGACTTGTACCTATAAGTAAGGATTCTGCACTACGTGCAATTCGTGAATCATTTCCTAAACGGTTTGAAAAGATTAACATCGATGCAGCAGAAACTGGTTTCAGTACAGTCAAATCATGTCTTTAATACTAGTATTATTTGTATTACATTACTTCATTGATGATTCTGGCTGCTACTGTTGCTACTTGACCTACTGAGATCCCTCCATCGCCAGGGGGAATCAAGGAATGGAACACAGGGACTAGATTATATTTCTGAATTTGATTTTCAATCGCGGATGTTACAATACGATTGAGCGCAACACCCCCAGAGAATCCTATATACAGTATCTCTTCCTCCAATGCTAAATCACAAGCGATTCTCGCAAGACTTTCACCAAGATGCCACTGAGCTGCATAGGCCAATTCCACTCTACTTGTACCCTTGTCCTTCATATCAAGTATCTCTTCTAGAGAATGAGTTGTATCTAAGACTAGTCCATAATCCGATTTGACAAACTCAGAGTCAATTCGAATATCAGTACGACGGGCAATAGCTTCGAGCTTCATTGGGCACTCACCATCGTAGGTATTCTCAGAGCATACTCCAAGTGCAAGTGCCACTGCATCAAGAAATCTACCAGCACTCGTACTCTTTATTATATTCACACTTTGTTTTCTTGCATGAAGTAAAACATCCAAAACTTTCCCAGAAACCTTCGTGTCTGGAGCAATTGAAGATGATCCCAAGAGCTGAAGGAGCCTTTTCTTTTCTATACTATTTCCAATTATTCCTATTAGCGATCTAGCCGCATAGATAGCTGATAAATCTCCGCCAGTATATTCCTGTGCTTTCAAACCCCCTCTTCGGACTGAATCGCTATAATTTCCCACAAGAATCTCTCCGCCCCATGCATTCTTATCTAATCCATAGCCGAATCCGTCTGCTGTAATACAAATAATACGGCTATCATACGGTATCAATCCGTCAACCATTATTGCAGCCAAATGTGCATGATGGTGCTGTATACGATAAAGTGGAATCTCATACTCAGTAGCCATTTTTTCTGCGAAATCTGTGCTCAAAAACTCTGGATGCAAATCGCATGAAACAGCATCTAGTTTCTTGATGTCTAATAGATGCAGCATATGATCAATCGCATTTGAAAGGAAATCGATGTTCTCAATCTGATTAGTGTCTCCAATATGTTGTGTCATGTAAATTCGGCCAGACTTTGAAACTGAGCCAGTTGCCTTTTCCTCAGGACCCACTCCTACTATCTTTAGTGCTCTCCATGGACCATTGAAGAGAATTGGTTCTGGTACATAACCCCTTGCACGTCTGATGAATACTGGATTTGTTTTATCTATGAGCTTGACCACCGAGTCATCAGCCCGTTGATGTATTCTTCTATTATGCACCAGGAAATAATCAACGATATCTCGCAGTTCATTCATGATAATTTCAGGTTCGATATACATTGGCATTCCTGTCGGGTTAGCGCTTGTTAGAACTAGGGCTGGTTCGTTGGTATGTCTGAAGAGAAGATGATGTATCGGCGCATAGGGTAGCATAACACCAATACTGTCTAGTCCTGGAGCTATAGATTCCAAGGACTCGATTGGTATTACTGGTAATACATTATTCTGTTTCTTCAGACTTGTAATTGTCTTCGTGACCAGTACAATTGGTCTTCTCCAAGATGTGAGTATCTTCTCTTCAAGCTCATTGATATTACTCAGATGTTTTAGTGTTGAAAGATCTCGAACCATAATTGCAAAGGGACGATGAGACCTCTTCTTTCGCAATCTGAGTGTTTCTATTGGTTCATGATCACTGGTCTTCGTAGCAATGTGGGTTCCTGAAATTCCTTGAAGTGCTACAATGGCTCCCTCATCAATTAGCTGTGCTGTTTTTTCAATCGGATTTGTATTTGCTATCGTTGTACCTCTGCTGTCTACTACATGATAGACAGGACCACAATTATGACAAGCCGTTGTCTGTGCGTGATATCTACGGTCAGTTGGATTTGTATAACCTGTATTACAAGTATCACATAACGGGAAGTCGAGCATTGTGGTATTGGGTCTATCATATGGTAAATCTGTAATAGTTGAAAATCTAGGTCCACAAGCGGCACATGATGTAAATGGGTAAAGATACCAACGTGAGTTCTCATGCATCAAATCATTTACACAATCCTTGCAGATTGCAATATCAGGTGGCAATACAGGAATTGCATCTTCATTTCGAATTGTTGAAGATTTATGGATTTGAAATTCTTTGAACTCCTCTTGAGAGTCAGTCCACTCTAAATCTAGTGTATCAATCCGCGAAATTGAGGGTGAATCGTTTCTAATACTCTGAACCAATTTTTGAATATGTGTTTCTTCACCCTCCACAGTAACCTCAACGCCTGCATCACCGAGGTTTAATACATAACCTAAAAGCGACAAGGATTTCGCAACACGATAAACAAAAGGTCTGAATCCTACTCCTTGGACTATTCCAGTCACATGAATGGTCGCTCTCTTGTTCGCCATCATTACTCATTTTGAATCTGGAATTCAAACTAGATATTAATCCAGTGAATTGACAATATTGTGAATTGGTTTTACAGAGTTCTTCGATGTATTACATATATCACCATGTTTCAGAGAATTTCATATAGGTCCTCTTAAGGTAGTGTAAGAACTAGTAATCGATTAGCCTTGACACCTAATACGCATATATCATCAGTAGCTCAAGATCCTGAGCCCACTACCTCAGTCCTGGCTGCAATACCAGACTGTCTAAAAAGCACACTTATTGACTGTGCAAATAGTGAAGCGAAATCAAGGAAATCAACACTTATCTCAAGCAACAACCTTACCAACCGGTTCATATTATCTAGGTGGGGGATTAGACCATCTCAACGGAGGAGATACAAGAATCTATTCGCTTCGATTCGAAAACACTGTCGTGTTTTATTCCAGCATTACCTTCTACGAGGAAGGATAGAATGGATTGATAATTCAGGTCGGCATGTTTTCGGCGTATTCAAGTTTGATGAAGTTCGAGGCAATCTTATTCTCGGTTTTGTAGAGATGACTCCCGAGTCAGAATGGACCTTATCTCATCGCTAAGCACCTGTAATTCTTGTATTACAAGTATCACAATTCTAATGGTGATGTTTAAGAGGACTAGCTAATGTATACGATTTTGTATCCGCACAGAGCAACAGAAACATCCTGTGAACAAAAGGTGTGAAAATGTCCTAAAAGGCCATTTTGAGGCGTTTTAGTACACTCGTACATATAATGATGATGGAGAAACATGGCTATGAATGAGAAACGAGATACGCAATCAAATCGAAAAATAATGAAAGAACTGACATTGGGAGCTAGACAAGTATTACAAGAACCAATTCTTAAGATACTACAGAATGGTTCAGTTCTTAGCCAAACACAGCTTGAAACACTCTTAATTGATCTTGTTATCGAAGATAACTATGGGGCACATATCACGTATGAAGACAAAGCATCAATTCGTTCTCGTGCTGGGGCTAAGACAAAGGGTGTATCCAGAGGTGCCTTCAACAGAACACTCAAGCAAGCCAGAAGAAATGTTACTCGATGTTTCTATACGATGCTACTTCTTACGTATCTTGGATTATTTGAATTAACAATATTTCGTCCTTTTGAAGAGGTTGCTGCACGTATAGGTGACTATAGAAGAATACGTGAAATTCTTGCAGGGAAATCTGAGTTGACTCAAGAAGATCTAGAAAGCGTCAAAGTAACAGAACGTACAATCGTATCCCTTCTAGAAGACCTCTCATTGTCACTTGCTCTGAAAACAGATATCTCTCGTAAAAGGCAATAGATAGTTTCTTGAAGAATTTTGTCGATAATCAAAGTTCAAAAAAGAAATGGCTCGAGCGTGCCGCACATAGAAGCGGGACCAATGAGTGGAGTCACCATCAACACTTGTGCATTCAAGCTACTAGTTGAGTCATCCTGGAAGTTTTGAGGAGATAGAGATGACACTGAAAGTGCCTGAGATGTCAAAGAGACCGTGATCCAATGACATCAGTCTATCTTCTATTATTACGACACACTCATACATACACTCACAACAATTATACATAGTTCTAATCATAGAACGGCAAGTTTTTTCCTAATACAGGTTTCTCCGTTCCCAGAAATCTGAATTTACTCCTTTCCTAATATCTCTATAATACTTGTAATACAAGCAATACAGTGGCTCCTATGAGAATAATACACTTAATCATATATTGGTGCCTTTGCTATTTTTAGAAAGCAACAATCATGAGGTCCTCTATTGGCAGAAGATGACAATCGGGCAAAAATTCTGAAAGCTGTCAAGGACCATGTAAGGCAGTCAGAAGAACAACAACGTGTGCAAATGATTGCTGATGCAATCGGCGAACGAAGAGATCGTGACCTGCTCGATATAATATCTTCAATCGAGCAAGATAGAGGATGGCCAGAAACATTACAGCATTTGCAGAAAGCTCAGAACTTCAGTTATTCTCTTCCTGTTGGCACTGGACCGCTTAAAATTAAAGTTGAAGACTTAAAATTTCGAGAGATGCTCTTCTCTGTTTTAGGGTGTCGCGGGTTAGAACCTATTCCAGTAAATACTGAAGAAATCTTGACCCAGATGAAGGACGAGCGTTCGATAGTAGATGCCTCTGATTCAATACGTAAGTATATCGAATCAATTGCACGCAGTCAGATTGAAACTGGTGATTCTTTGTTTTTTGATTCAAATGACTTTGACATCCAAGTTTCAGAAGATATAACTCAAATAATCGAACAGCTGAAGCATAAAGAGGTTCAAGGAATAACTCTGGAACAGAAAGATGATAATATCAATATCGCTCCGCTCTGGTACTGTGAAACCGGACGACAGATATTATCGAGTTATGGAATCAAGGGATTCATCATTGGCGCAAAACAGTTAGAAGAAGTATTATCTGTAATACAATTTCCTGTAGTCGTCAATAATGTCAATCAATATACAGTACAGCAAAAACAATCAGACTATCCCTCAAATAAATCGTACCGTGATCTGCATAACTCCATCATTAATCATGATGATGAGAGATTATCTTTACTTTCAAGCAGACATTCATTTTCTACACTGAAATCGATGTTGGAGGAAACACTTGATGTATATAACAAAGATTCTTCAAGTGAGAATTACAGGCAGTTTCTTCATCTCATTCACCTTCATGTCAAAGTTCGAACGCTGGATTCAATACAATTGTTTGAAAGATTGGCATATCTTAAAGATAGAAGAATAGCGACAGTAGCAATTACTGCACTTGGTAATTATTACCATGAATCAGCGGCTATTGCTCTGGTAGAGATACTTTGTAAAAGTAAGAATCGCGAGATTGTTAAGACAGCAACAAATGCTATTCTGAATGTAGGAAAAAGAAGTCCTGAAACTGTTTCAGTGATTGCAACAGCTCTTGAATCATCGACCTGTACATACAAAGGACGATTGAACCGACTTTGGAGAGAATTCGGGAAGAAAAATCAATTGTATTACTAGTACTACATGTATTCAGACTAACACGACAGACATAAAACGAATTCTTCTCTCGCGTCAGACTATGCCAAAGTCACAGGTCGAATTATATCAGAGCATTGATTCCTTCTTCAATCCAACGAAAGTCGCTTTGGTAGGTGCATCTGCAGATTATAGAAAATTAGGTAATTCAATACTAATGAATCTCCTGAGCTCCGAGGTTGAGGTTTTTCCCGTAACTCATAGTAAAGAAAAAGTCCTAGGTGTGAGAGCATATCCAAGTCTTGCAGATTTACCAGAACCTGTTGATTTAGTTATTGTTGCAGTAGCCGCTAAATATTGTCCAGCCTTGATGTCAGAAATTCATAATGCCGGTGCTAGAAATGCAGTAATCATCTCTGGAGGCTTTAGTGAAATTGGACCTGAAGGCGCTGAGATAGAAAACACTCTAATCAGAGCTGCTAAAGATGCAGAGGTACGATTTATCGGACCCAATTGCGTTGGTATATCTAATAGTCGTCTTTTCAATGGTACTTTCACCATGATGCCTGAACGGGGTAACATTGCTTTCATTTCTCAAAGCGGTGCACTTGGTGGTATGAGTATCTATACAACTAGAGCTAAAAGAATTGGAATGAGCAAATTCGCTAGTATCGGTAATTCAGCTGATGTGGGATTCGTTGAAATCTTAGACTATTTCAGACAGGATCCAAAATCAACTGTGATTGCTGCATACATTGAAGGAATCAGTAATGGAATAGAGTTATTCGAATCACTACGGAGAACAGCACACGAAAAACCAGTTGTAATACTAAAAGGAGGAAAAAGTGAGGCTGGAAGTCGTGCCACACAGTCACATACTGGATCACTTGCCGGATCAGCTCAGATATTTAACGGTATGATTAAACAAGCTGGATGTGTAACAGCTCCTACACTTGACACATTATTCGAAATCTGCAAGTTATTTGACTATCAACCACTTCCAGGAGGTTGTAATATTGGTATTATTAGTAATACAGGAGGAGCTGGAGTCTTAGCAACTGATGCCGCGTCAGAGCTTGGTTTGAAAATTGCTATCCTCGAAGAAGAAACGCGACACGAACTTCGACAAATACTCCCACCTATGGCTTCAGTAAATAATCCCGTAGATGTTGTTGCAAGTGGAGGGAGAAGGGAGTACCGTATCGCAACAGAACTTCTTCTCAAGGATTCAAACGTAGACATGCTACTTGTTATCTGCGGAGTACCAACATTCGCTGGCATGACACAGACAGAACACGCAGCTGGAACTCTCGAAGCTGTTCGAATGACTGTTACAAGTAAACCTGTTGTCGGGGTTTGGTTGGCTGGAGACGTTGGTAGACCTGGAAAGGATTTGCTGGAAATGAATAGAATCCCATGTTTTGATGATCCTTTCATTGCAGCACTTTGTATGGCACGAGTGGCTGAGTATACTAGGCTTCATCAACAATTGTGATAACTCAGTCGGAATACTGTAATACTAATATTACAATCATTTCATTTTAAGATTGTTCGAGATACTCTTCTGCTATCTGAGGAAACTGTTGTGCAATGGCCTCACGAAGTTGCTGCTCTACCCACATGCTCAGATTGATTGCTTTTGTTTTCCGGATAGCCTTAAGACAAGCTCGAAGATCGGTGGGGATGGAGAATGATACAATCGGGCTCTTTCGATCTCTGTTCGGTACTGCAGAGATAAGCTCAACAGTTTTCATAGGACTACTCGATGATTCCTTTGGAACTGATCGCGTAGTTTGACTTTCATCGTCCTTTTCTGCTTCTTCACGTCTATATTTTCCAAGTAGACTCATATCATTGAACCTCCTTGAGTATAGTTGCATAAGCTTCAGAAACAAGCTCTGCAATTTCTCTATTCACTGTCGGATCATTATTCTTGCGAAGAATCTCAGCAGCAACCTGCTGACATCCTCGTGCTAGCATCCTGATGTCGCGTGGATTTCCATTGGCTGCGGTATTAATTACAGTAATTGCGTCATCAGTGAACGGATAGATATCAAAATTCTCTGGATCAAAACTGTCGATGCGTCCTTGGGCATAAGAAATTCTACGTCCTATGAACTCTCTTGCTTTTGCATTATTTAACGCAGGCACATCGAGAGGTTCTGTTCTATCTGCAATTTGTGGCAAAAATGATAGCATTGCATTCCAGTAAATCATTGTTCCAGACATCACTAAGGTGACAATAGGTTCATCAAGAGCCCTCGTTTTTCCATAGGCATCAATCATCTCTTCAGTGGGTAAATCTGCGAGAAAGCGAAGTTTATGAAATGCAGCTTCCTGGTTGTCTGCAACATCTTCTATGAAAAGAGCTGTGCGGCTCTGCTCCTCGACATACCTTCTGAGACTTTCTTTTGCAACAGCATCAATAATTTGGCTGGACTCCCATGATCGCTTATACTTGACCCTAAGAGAATCGGCAATGGCTGCTGCCATTTGCTTCTCATAGAGTCCAGTCATACCTACATAACCTGTAACAAATTTGTTTCCTCTTCGATCCGCCAGTGTAGGCAGGTCTCTCAATGCTAGAAGCATCAATGTACTCTTACCTGATCCCACAGGCCCTCGAATGAAAACATGTCGTTCATTGGTTATAATTAGATCAACGATAGAATCCAAGAAGTTACTATCTTCTATGTATAAACGACTGTCAGGCATCTTGAAGCCGCGAAACGGTGAGAATCTAGCTCCAATTCTTTCCTCCCATGCTCGTAAGACCTCTTTTCGAGTATTGAAGTGCCGAATCAGTGCGCTCTCATGAATAGCAATCGTCATCGTTTGGACCTCTAGTATCTGGAACTTTCGTATCACATGTAGTTCATGTAATACAATTTTCAAGAGATGGTTACAGATATAAAATGTGTGGTAAAAGCTCCAGAATTCCATGTGTCTAGTGTGAGTGATGCGCAACCTTTTTGAACAGAACGAAAGGGTTTGTAGGCTGACCAGCATGTTGGTCATAAGTCCTTGTTAGGAGATATCTGATCTGAGATGGACGTTGAACGGATTAAGCACATCATGAATTCCCTAATGATATTATCATTCCTCATTTTCGGAGGTCTAATTGCAATCATGATCATCGGTGATGTTAGTTTGAATAATGCAACGGTATCCCTTCCATTTGCATTCATGTTCATCTCTATTATAACGCTCATAACTACAGGTCAAATAAACGAAAGACCGAAATTAGCCCAGAAATATCTAAGAGATTGGCTAATTATCTGTACAATCGGAATCGTCATTAGTGCCCTAGTGTTTACATTTTATTGAAAGAACTGAATCATTGGACTTTGGAGTGAAATAAATGAGTGCGATTCTCCCAGGCACAAAGACTACACGTATGGAACTACTAGCGCTAAAGAATCGAATGAAGCTTGCTGAACGAGGCCATGATCTTCTTCGTGAAAAACGTGACTCATTAATTATGGAGTTCTTTAATGCGATAGCCGAAATCAAAGAAGCAAGAGAGAAGGTGGATTCAACACTGGCTGAAGCTTTCTCAGCTCTTACACAAGCAAAAATGATTATGGGTCCTTCTCGAGTGATAGAGTTTGCATATGCAAGTAAGTTTGAGGCTGAATTAAATATATCCACAAGATCGATGATGGGTGTTAGGGTTCCAATTCTCTCTGTTGAACAACGTAGTCCCGAGCTTCCTTATTCACTATCGGATTCAAGCACAAAATTTGATGTAATGGGCGAGAAGTTTAAAGATGCACTCAAAGCGATTGTCCGACTTGCGGAGATTGAGTCGACGGTAAAACGTCTAGCATTAGAAATCGAAAGGACAAAGAGACGTGTTTCAGCACTTGAAACCGTTGTTATTCCAAGATTGGATGCAACTGTTCGTTTTGTAAAACTTGCACTAGAAGAACGTGAACGAGAAGATTTTGTCCGTCTTAAGATGGTTCGAGATTGGATTACAGCTGAAACAGAATAAAACACAACTATTGTATTATTGTATTACTGTTATTACAATCTCACTAGGTTGAGTTCCTAGACAATACCAGCGATAGGTAGAGAAGTTCTTACTCGGAAAAAGAAAGCTGTAAGATTGGAATCAAAGGGTTCCAATATATGTTAAGGTCACATTCAGTAGTGCGCTGAACATGCAACTAGGATAGTTCACGTAGAATCTGGCTACAAGCGGAACTCCGGTATCAAAGGCTGTCCATCCCTCCCATATGTATGTGGCGACATTCGGAAATATTGAAAGCAACTTTCTAGACCCAAAATACATACTCTCATTCAGTCTGAAACTTGCACAATGAGTTACTGACCCAGATCTATCAACATCGGGAGCAGCAATCACTGGAAACTCGTCAAGAAAGAACCTGTCAATCAAAGTCCAATCACCCAGTGGTAAGATTGATTGAGAAAGAGGTTTTCCAATGTTAGTAGCAAATTCGTTAGGAAATTCGTCAGGAAGCTCAGTTCCGTTTGAGAAACGACAAGATATCTTGTACATTTCTACTACCTGGGACTGAAATGTAGAGCTTGATACCAATCCTGCTACATTGGGTAATTCAACAATTTGGACAATCAGCTGTTCACCATCAAGACTGAGATAATTGGAGTAGGTGTATCCATAATTTGAATTAGATTCATCATGTGAAACGTTTACGGAGTAAAGAATTTCATCTCCCACTGAAACTCCCCAGTAGAAAGGAGATTCGAAAGTTCCAACTAGAGAGAAAGCTAGAATACTAACAGAACCAATCAGTATCACAACAAGGACTAATGCCATTAATCGGCGTTGTCTTTGCATAATTCACACGCCCTATACTATGTTGTAGATGAATCTAAGCAATTAGAGCTTCTTATTGAAGCTATTCTTAGAATATGAAAAGGATTGATCAATACTGCTTGTGAGTCTTCTGAGAATCATCAAACGATGAGAATCTGGCTGTATATTGTATTAATGTTATTGCATCATATAGCTCAATGCCGCAGCTTCAATATTGCAGCTGCCAAGTCACCTTCAGTTTCTATCAGCACCTTTTTCGCAGTTTCAATATCAACACCAGTTTGACCTGCAACAAGTGCAGCATCCTCAATTGGAATCTCAATCTTTTTCTCAGGAGCTGGTTTCTCAGCTGCTACAGATGTTTCCGTTGGCTGTTTTCCTGAACGTAAACGTTCTGTTTTCGAACCTGCGACTTGATATGTTTCTGTATTTGCTTGTTTTACCATAGTGACTTGGGGATTTGAAATAACCCATTCTTTGTCCGCGAAACGGATTATTACTTCTTTAACGCCATCTAGATCCTTCTGCTCGATTCCCATCTTTCTCATCATTCGTTCCATCTGTTTCGGAGACATTCCTCGAAATCCCATAACATCACATCTGTTGTAAGACTAGAGCAGTAGAACAATAATCATTATCCTGCTACCTGTATGCTGCCTTTCTTCTATAGATAAAATGATTACGCTTGTGAAATTAGACAGACTCAACAGAGATATCGAATACCACATGACTAATCCCTGGTGAATAGTTCTTAATCTTTCGTACTTCTATTTCTGGCACAAACTCATGCTTTCTGCAGATATCTGTAATACATGTAATATTTTCCTCTATTGTTTTTTCTGAAACAGCCTTATGCATGTGAATTATACCTCCCTCTTTTATCAATGTTTCAAGAGCATACGGCAGAAATGTTTCAGTGTCGTGCAAGTATCCCATAATGACACGGCTGGCAACATGAGTTGGATGAACAATTCTACAGTTTCCTAGTACCGCAGTGACTTTGTCTTCTAATTCATTCATCTCAATATTCTCTACAAGAAATTCATATGCTTCTGGATTGATTTCAATAGCGATGACATTAACATCATTCCTTTTTGCGATATGCAGTGCAAATTGACCTACGCATGCAAACATGTCTACAACGCACTCTCCTAGTTTAATGCGTCTAGACATACCAATTCTTTCTCCTTTGTTTCCTCCCGAAAAAGTCATTCGAACAGGGTCAAACTTGAAACGAACCTTGTTCTCAACATGCAAAGTTACAGTATCTTTACTTCCTGCTACTACTTCATAAAAGGGCCTACGCTCAATTCCCTTAGTTGGTCCGGTTTTGACTGCTACGGATTTTAATCTATGATCGTAGTCAAGCGTTGCTTTTCCTATAGTCGTAACATACTCCATAAGTTCAGGATTCAGATGTAGTAGGGCAACATGTCCTACGACGTGAAATCCTGAAGGTAAAGCCAAATTCTGTGGTATTGAGTCCTTCAAACGAGCTCGGAGGAATTCTCTGTATTTCATATACCTCACGATTTCATGTGGAATTAGTGACTAAGCATACATACTACTAGGAGCATTATCACTGCCACCACGCTCTTGGACCTTTGAAATTGCCATTTGAAAGTCCTTCTGTGTGACACAGGTTCTCTTTTCTCGAATTGCAAACATACCTGCCTCTGTGCAGATACTCTTAATGTCTGCCCCAGTCCTGTCTTTTGTTGCTGCCAAAAGTCTATTGAAGTCTACATTACCCTCGATATTCATCCCACGAGTATGAATCTTGAATATCTCACTTCTACTAATTTCATCTGGCAGAGGAAACTCGATAATCCTATCGAACCGGCCTGGTCGTAAAAGGGCCGGGTCAAGTATATCCGGTCTGTTGGTCGCTCCCAAAACTGCCACTTGGCCCCTTGTTTCAAAACCATCAAGTTCACTTAGGAGCTGCATCAAAGTTCTCTGTACCTCTCTATCTCCGGATGTTGCAATATCAAGTCTATGGGATCCTACTGCGTCAAGTTCATCTACGAAAATGATTGCGGGTGCCTTTTCTTTTGCCATCATGAAGATTTCGCGAACGAGTCGTGCTCCTTCACCAATGAATTTCTGAACTAATTCAGACCCAATGACACGAATAAAAGTAGCTTTGGTTTCATGTGCAACAGCTCTAGCGCATAGGGTTTTGCCTGTACCAGGTAAACCTGTTAGCAATACTCCCTTTGGTGGTTCAATACCAACTTTCTCAAACAGCTCAGGCTCAAGCAGGGGTAGTTCAACAGTTTCTTTAATTTCTTGAAGTTGCTGTTTGAGACCGCCTATATCCGTATAGGAAACATCTGGAGCCTCTTCTATCTCCATAGCACGAATTATTGGGTCTCGTGATGGAGGAAGTTCTTGTGTGATTGCAAAGGATCTCTGATTAAGTGCCACCATAGCACCTGGCTGTAACTTCTCCATGGGAATAGATGATGCAACATGCACTACAAAGTTAGGTCCAGTCGAGCTTTTCACAATGGCTCTTCCATCTTCAAGAAGTTCTATGATTGATGCTGTAATCAGCGGGGACTGTCTGAGTTTCTCAAGCTCGGTTCTCAGTGTTTGTGTTTCCTTCTCAAGTCGGCTGCGTTCCGCTTGCAAAATCTGTTTCTCGGTTTCTAAAGCGCGAAGGCGGCGTTCTAAATGCCTTGTGTAACTTTGTGAGTAAGCCGAATCATCGACACTACCTTCATCCTTTGTATCAGTAGTCCCTGGCAAGAATTCGAACCTCAGGACGACATCCACTGATGAGGTTTTAAGGCTTGCTTTGGGGGTTTCCTTCCGATTTAACGAAAGTAGAAGTTAGTCCTATCGATAATCTTTATCAGTCCTGACTGGAAATCATCTATGTGCGAGGGAATTAGAAGTGCCCAGTTGTGAATTATGTGGCCGAGGCATGAAAGGTCATGGCAGAAATATAGTCATTGAAGGAGCATCAATGAACGTTTGCCCTCAATGTGCATTTAAGTTCGGACAACAACCTAGTGGATCTTCTTCACCCCGTGTTTCATCTCGGCAAGGACAACAAGCCTCTTGGCTAGGAATACCTGAGCGACAACCATCATCTTCCTCATTACCCCCTCCTATTTCTAGGGCAAAACCTAAGCCAAAGCCAAAAAGCCCGTCGATGGGGGTTCGTCTTGATGATATGGAATTGATTGAAGATTATGCAAGAATTGTTCTTGCCGCTCGTCAGAAGAAGGGAATAAGCCAAGATGAGCTGGCACAAAAAGTTGGAGAGAGTATATCTACATTGAAGGCGATTGAAGCTGGTCGACAAAAACCTACTGAAAAAACAATCAGGGGTCTAGAACGAGAGCTGGATATTTCTCTACTTGAACCACTTGGGACAGTTCCAATTAAAACTAGTACCGGTCAGTCAACAGCTGGACCGACACTAGGCGACAGAGTTGTTGTTAAACGAAAAGTATCTCAAAAGTTGCGCCGAGATACCGATGCCAGAGCAACAGGAAATGAACAAAACGTAAAATGAATTGATTGATTCCCAAGAATAGGTCTTATATAGAGTGCAGTAGTATATACTAATAGAACATTCCAATATCAGCTATTTTCGTTGTGACGTAAAAAAGTGCAGTCTACTAGCCAATTATTACATGTTTGGGTGATTTCATCAGATGGTACATGCTAACTTCAATCATGATCTCTTTCGACTTGTTGTTGAAGAGATTGCAGGAAAAGAGGGCGTTGATGTGTCTACAGTCCTAGTGAACGCAGAAGAAACAACCGATGAAGAAATCGCGACCAAGACCGATCTCAAACTGAATATTGTTCGCAGAATACTTTACAAACTACATGACAATCATCTTGCTTCCTATCGTAGAATCCGTGATGTCAACACAGGGTGGTTCCTTTACTACTGGCGAATTGATCCGAAGAAGGCACAAGCACTCGTAAATCGAAAGAAACGTATGGTACTCAATCTTCTTGAACAGAGACTTGAACATGAATCCAATAATGACCTGTATTCATGTGTAAATCGTGACTCATCACCTGTTCCATTTGAAGAAGCTATGAACCTCTCCTTCCGGTGTCCAACTTGTAATGGCCAGCTTGAATATATCGATAATGCCAAAGCAATATCTTTTCTCCGAAAACGAGTTGAGGAACTAAAGGCTGATTTAGAAGCCTCATCCTAGTTTATGCGTCACACCAGCCCCTTTTTTTATAAAATCTTCTTAGTAATAGACAGTACCCGACAGACAACAACGAGGCTACCAGTTGAAAACAGTAGTTCTATTCTCAAGACTTTATGCACAGTACAAAAACAGGCTAGCTGAAACTGTCAAATCCCACATTTCAAGTGTGACAGAGGAGCTCGACGCTCGTTTGGCGCGTTTTGACATTGATAAACGTGGTCACATCATCATAGGTTTCGAAGGACAGGATGAAGAGTTTGCTATTAATTTTCTTACAAAAGAATATGGATCATCTATTTCTCTAGCTCATGTGAAAGAAGGTGCAACAATCAGAGGTTCATTGATTGATGTAGGAAAGGTCGGGTATGGTTTCTATGTTGATATTGCTGCCATAAACAATATGAAATACGTGGACGCACTTCTCCCACTTTATCAAGTCCGTGATCAGTTCAAACTAAAGAAACCTCTGCGAACGATTGCTAAGTCACTCATCCTCGTTGACAACCTGCCTGTCGATGTAATGATAACTAGTGTGGATTCGAGCGAAGGAAAAATTGAAGCCATATTTGCAGAAAGCACCTTGAATAGATTCGATGAATGGCTTCACGACGACCACGAGCGCCTTCTAGTATTTGGCGCCAATTCTTCAATGATTGATACTGCATTGAAGAATACTGGTCATAGCGATGACATCTACGAAATTCAAGAGCTGGGCAAGTTTGAATTTGCGCTAAGATGCAAGAGAAGTACACGGGCTTCAGGAATAATTGCAGCAATCGGTCCCAAGCTAAGAGGAATTCCTATGCATCTATTCATTCCAAAAGAGGTTGAGGCGAAACTGAATGCCAAGACTTGATGTCTGGTTGGTAGAAAGTGGACGATTTTCATCTCGCCAAGCCGCAAAGAGGGCAATAAAGAAGGGGAACGTCACTGTAGATGGGCATCTCTGTAAACCTTCAAAACAGATTACTGGCAACGAATCAATCCAAGTACTAATTGATCATGCAGATGTTCCCAAGGGTTTCCATAAACTCAAGAGGATAGATGACGCTCTCGGAGGAAATCTCGTTTCATCTTCCTGTATAGCTCTCGACATTGGTAGCTCAGCTGGTGGTTTTCTTGCCTACCTTGGTCTTAAAGGTGCACAAGCCATCGGTATCGAAGTATCAACTAGATTTACAAAAGAATTGCGAGCTCTCGTAGATGCAAACCCGCATCTCTCTATATTATATGCAGATGCATTTGAGATTGAACCATCTTCAGTTGCTGATGAAAATAGCCTCGATTTACTTCTTATCGATGTAACAACAGACCTAACAGGTACACTTCATCTAGTGTCTATGTACAAATCATTACTGAAAAAAAGAGGGCGTCTTATTGCAGCTTTTAAAACTGAGAACAGAGCTGATGTTGTATTACAAATAATAGAATCTGTTAAGAAATTGGGATTTGACGATGTCAAGAACATCCACCTTGATGATACACTCCAAGAAGTCCATATCACAGCGAGTCGTACGTAAGCAACTTTTTATTAGGAATATCTAAGGCGTCAGTTCGGGGCCGCTAGTCTAGCCCGGCTATGATGTCTCGTTTACACCGAGAATCCAAACGAGTTATTTACTCATTGGAATCGAAGGTCGCTGGTTCAAATCCGGCGCGGCCCACCATTCTTTTAAACATCTCCAAAGAATTCAAGAGTGCTTTTGTCACTTGCGCATTAAGCGGATGAGTCCCTCCGGACCGGGAATCTCTGCGGGAGTAGCCAAGCCCGGTCAAAGGCGGCGGACTTAAGATCGTCTAAACAAAGGGGTCACGATAAGATATCCGCTCTCGTAGGAGTTCGTGGGTTCGAACCCCACCTCCCGCACCACTTTTGTTTCTATTGACCATATACTAACTACTATAAGAAGGATAAATGCCAATCGCGAATTATGCCTTTCCAGACATTTGTTTCATCTCTAGGTTTGATTCTCCTGATGGAATTAGGCGACAAAACTATGCTCACTACAATGTGTCTTAGTGCGCAGTATCGTCGTCCTGGATTGGTATTACTTGCTACTATGGCAGCACTAACAACGTCCTCAATAATTGCAATTATTATCGGGTATATCCTTTCTGCAACTCTACCTGTTGAAATCATAACTTATGTGTCTGGAATCTTGTTTTTATCTCTGGGAATCTTCACTCTCGCAAGAGCTAATTCCGAAACTCCTGACTCCTGCGATAATCCGGGTACACTATTTGGTATGTTTTCCCTTGTTCTGTTTTCAGAACTTGGTGATAAAAGTCAGATAGCAATACTTGCCCTTGCAGCCCAGTCAATCTTTCCAATCATAGTATTATTTGGTTCCATTATTGGATTTCTAATTGTTAACTCAGTTGGCGCATTAGCAGGGAATCATGCGGCAGAACGTATCCCTATGAAGATGATTAAGAAAGCAGTTGGATTAGTCTTCATAGCTTTTGGCCTCCTAGTCATATTCGGGATTCTATGACTAAACCACAGTCTGTGACAAAGCCTTTATGACCGAGCTATCATGTTTGGTCTTATTACAAAGGTGAGGAATGTCGTTGAGCCTAGATGAGTCAGGTTATAGCGGTCTTGTTCTTGAGAAGCTCTCTACTTCAAAGATACGCGTTGGTGATACGATTAGAATCAAGCAAAGTGGAGCTGAGCATACTGGAGTGCTAATGCCACGAAGCCAAATTGGTGGTGATTCACTTCATCTTGTCATTAAATTGGATAGTGGATATAACATCGGTATACGAGTCAATCAAGAAACGATAGTACGCCGAGTTAAGACCGGAACAAGAAAACAAGCAGTTTCCATAGAAACTAGACACCAAGAAGATAACCTCCCTCGAGTATCTATTTTGAGTACAGGAGGCACCATTGCTAGCAAAGTCGATTATCGCACTGGTGCTGTAAATCCTGCTCTCACTGCACAAGATCTCTACGATACTGTTCCAGAGCTTCAAAACCATGCAAATGTTAACGCAAAAGTCATCATGAGTGTACTATCAGAAAATATCCAACCCGCAGATTGGGGAAAGATTGCACGTGATGTTGCATCCGAGATAAAATCTGGTACAGATGGTGTTGTGATAGCACATGGAACAGACACACTTGGATTCACAGCTGCAGCTCTCTCCTTTGCTCTTCAAAACCTGCCAGTTCCTGTTGTCCTTGTGGGATCTCAACGGTCGTCCGATCGTCCATCATCTGATTCTGCAATGAATCTTGTAGGTGCGGTAAACTTAGCCACAAAGGCCAATGCTGCTGAGGTCATGGTCCTTATGCACGCAGAAATAGGAGACAGTTTTCTTCATGCTCATAGGGGAACTCGAGTTCGCAAGTTACATACTAGCAGACGCGATGCCTTTCAGTCTGTAAATAATCGTCCACTATTCAAAGTCAGCGAAACTGAAGTGACAGAGATACAACCTCCTTTACTTCGTCGAGATATCGAACGAAAAATTGTGTTAAAACCAAAATTTGAGGAAAAAGTAGCACTATTGAAGACATATCCGGGAATTAATCATGTCCTGATTGATCAGCTTATTGATACAGGTTATAGAGGCATCATTATCGAAGGAACTGGTCTTGGTCACGCACCTGACAATTTACAATCTTCAATCATCAAGGCAATAGAAGATGGAATTGTAGTCGCTATGACCAGTCAGTGCATATTTGGTCGAACGGATATGAATGTCTATCGTTCAGGGGTAGAGCTACTTGCCGCAGGAGTAATTTCCTGTGAGGATATGCTACCTGAAACAGCTCTGGTGAAACTCATGTGGGCATTGGCGAACAGCAAGAATAGTGATGTTGCTAAGACTCTCCTTCTAGCACCCCTCGCTGGCGAAATTGACATGCGTAGTGAAGAATCAGAACACATCACAGGTCCTAGGGGAGTTTGAAATGACAGATATTGACAGGTATCAGAAACTAGGTCTAATGGTTGGTCTCGAACTCCATCAGCAGCTAGATACTACACGAAAATTGTACTGTCACTGTCCAACTGTTGTACGTGATGAGGAACCAGATGGAAAATTCATCAGGCGTCTTCGTCCAACCCAAAGTGAGATGGGTACAATTGACCCAGCTGCACTTTTTGAATATCAGAAACAAAAAAAATTCTGCTACGAGTATTACTATGACACGACCTGTTTAGTGGAGGCGGATGAAGAGCCACCTCATGATTTATGCGAAGAATCCATTGACATTTGTCTAACGGTGGCGAACTTTCTAAAATCCAGGCCTGTTGATGAAATTCATCCAATGCGAAAAATTGTCATTGACGGTTCAAATACTACTGGATTTCAGCGTACTGCAGTAATTGCAATTGGTGGTCTTGCTGACGTGGGTGGAAAGACAATTGGAATCCAGACCATTTGTCTTGAAGAAGATGCAGCAAGAAAAATTGCTGATGATGATGAAAATAATATACGCGTATACCGACTCGATCGTCTCGGTATTCCTTTAATTGAAGTGGCCACTGACCCTGATATACACACTCCTTCTGAAGCACAAGAAGTAGCTCTTGCAATTGGACTTCTCTTAAGATCCACTGGTCGAGTAAAACGGGGTTTAGGAACAATCCGACAGGACGTGAATATTTCAATCAGAGATGGAGCCATCATAGAAATCAAAGGGTTTCAACAACTTGACATGTTATCCACACTTGTAGAGCTTGAGGTTCAAAGGCAGGAAAAATTACTTGTAATTCGTGATACACTGAAAGTTCGCGGAGTTGTGCCTGATGATATAAATGATTCAATCACCGATGTTACATCAATTTTTGCTAACAGCGAGTCAAAAGTAATTAGAAGCGCACTCAAAGCTGATGGTGCTGTTTATGCTGTAAGACTTCCAGGATTTGCAGGTCTTATTGGTACCGAAATCCAGCCTGAACGTCGCCTTGGTACTGAGTTCTCTGATTATGCCAAGTTTTGGGGTGGGGTTGGAGGAATATTCCACACGGATGAACTTCCGAAGTATGGAATTACAGACCATGATTTGACTCAACTAAAGAATCTGATGAAGGCTGGTGAATTAGATGCCGTGGTCATGGTTGCATCTTCAGAGGAGAGATGTAAAGATGCACTAAAAGCTATCATTGAACGAGCTAGAGAAGCCGTTCGAGGAGTACCAGCAGAAACTCGAACACCACTTCAGAATGGCAGTTCAAAATATGCGCGTCCAAGACCAGGGTCCTCACGCATGTATCCGGAAACCGATGTGAGACCGGTAAAAATCACAGAAACTCGATTAAGAAAAATCAGGATGAATATGCCTGAAACAATTGAGAAACGGGAGAAAAGGTTCATCAAAGAATTAGGGCTTAGTTCTGATCTTGCTCATCAAATCTCTCGGTCAGCAAATATTGATGTTTTTGAGCAGGTTGTACGCGAAACAAATGTTTCCCCAACACTCATTGCAGCTACTCTCGAAAATACAGTAGTTAATCTTCATAGAGACCGAGTTCCCACAGAGAACCTTCTGGACCGCCACTTCATTGACTTGTTCAAACTCATTGAAAAGAAAGAAGTGTCAACCGACGCAATACCTACTTTATTGACACATCTTGCTCAAAATCCAAATCAAAGCATTGAGGAAGTACTAACAACAAAAGATTTGGCCATGGCAAGTCGTGCTGAGATTGAAGAAACCATTAAGAAGATTGTTCGCGATCGAGAAGACTTTATTCAGGAACAGGGTGAGCGCTCGATTGGAGGACTCATGGGCATTGTCATGAAAGAATTAGGCGGGAAAGTCGATGGGAAAATCGCGAAAGAAATCCTCACAGCTGAGGTTAAGAAACAGCTCAGTATTTGAGTTCTGTTACTTCCACTAACTGAAAGTTAACTTTAATAGATAGACCAATGGCTGACCTCTGAATAGGTAGTAAGACTATCTTGTAGCCTATGCATTGAAATGCCGCAGTAGCCTAG
>Ga0224495_10000720_pt1 | contig 25329 bp, 25 predicted proteins | sample SF_Jul11_sed_USG_FD_168128 | JGI IMG/M metagenome (GOLD analysis project Ga0224495, IMG submission 168128) | Sediment microbial communities from San Francisco Bay, California, United States - SF_Jul11_sed_USGS_4_1 | ecosystem: Environmental > Aquatic > Marine > Sediment | place: USA: California...
ATTATCAATTTTTCCATTTTTTAAATATCATACAACCATTAACATCGCCAAATCCAAAGCTGGCTTTTGCCGCTATGTTTATTTCTTTATTAATAGTCTCACGTACCACTTTCGATTCAAATGGTTTAATCTCTTCATGCAAATCTTCACAATTTATAGATTTATGCATAAACCCTTTGGTCATCTGAATGATCGTTCCGATTGCTTCGATACTTCCAGCTGCACCAAGGCAGTGCCCGATCAGAGACTTGGTTGAGTTTATATAAGGTAACTGGCTTCCTGATAGGCCCAGAGCTTTTGACCAGTTATTAACCTCTTTAGGGTCTGCCATTGTTCCTGTCAAATGTCCATTGATATAATCAATTTCTGTAGGCTGAATATTTGCCATTTTTACCGTAGATTGAATGCAACGTTGTACAGATGTTGGATTTGGTGCAGTCATGGACCCACCCATTCTTTGACCTCCGCAGTTTAATGAACCGCCAATAATTTCAGCATATATTCTTGCTCCTCTTTTTTGAGCGCTTTCCAGAGACTCAAGGAACATAACTCCACCACCGGATCCTGGAATGAATCCGCCACTGGATGCAGACATTGGACGAGATGCTTTTTCCGGGGCATCATTACTCGTTGAGTTCAACACCTTCATTGCATCGAAACCACCCCAGGTAAATTCAGAACTTCCTTCCACTCCACCTGCCAGCATTTGCTTGGCATACCCATGCTTGATTCGATAATATGCATCAATGATCGCTTCGGTTCCCGTATTACAAGCGCTGCTGTTTGATGATAACTGGTTGCCAAGAGCAAGTAAACCGCCAACTTTGGCAGAAACGGAACTCGCCATGGTCTGCTCTACAATGGTAGAACCCATTCTTCGTACTTTGCCAGCAGTTACTTTCGGTACAACAAGTTCTCCGATAGTATCCATTCCGCCAAGACCCGCACCAATAATAGCACCAGTATCCCAGTTTACTTCACTGTCTTCGCCAGGTATTTCATATCCAGCATCTTTCCAGGCATCGATTGCAGCTATACCGGCATAAATCATTGCTTCGTTCATTGCAAGTAATGCTTCATTGGTAAAATATTCCTTCGCTCTTTCCTTGAAGTTTACAGGGATTCCACCGACATGACAAGCAAAGTTTAATTCTTTTAATTTATCAATAAAGCGGATACCGCTTATACTGTTTCTTAAAGCATTTTCAAACTCCGAAAGGCCATATCCATTCGGGGTCAGGATTCCCATTCCCGTTATTACGACTCGATTATTTTCCGACATTTTGCAACACTCCTACGCCTGATAGATTTCCTCTGGCGATAATATCACCATTTTCAAAACGCATTTCTACTTCAGCTTTTAATTTTTTTCTACGATAAAATATTTTTTTACTGGTAACTACAATTGTAGATCCGGGTAAAACGGGCAAGTAAAATTCAACGTCTGCCTCAGCAAAAAGTGTAATAACATTTTCTACTCCACCTTCCTGGCGATGCAGGTAGATCCCCAGTGCGACCAGACCAATCTGGGCCATGGTTTCAATGAGAATTACTCCTGGAGTAATTGGATTTCCCGGAAAATGTCCTTTGTAAAAGTACTCATCTTCTGTATAAGTATATTTGCCTGTTACCCGGTCTTCTGCAATCTCGGTTATTTCATTAACAAAACGAAAAGGTTTTTGTTGTGGAATTAACTCCAGAATTTCCTTTTTAATCTCACTCAAGTGTACATCAACCATACATCCCTCCATTTACATGTAATATAGAACCAGTAATGTAGGATCCGGATGTAGCAAGAAATTGAACAACTTCTCCTATCTCTTCGGGCGTTCCCATTCTACCGAGTGGTATTTTTTGCATTATATTTTTTTGAAATTCTTCTGGTATTTTATTAGTCATATCGGTTTGAATAAATCCCGGTGCAACCGAGTTAACAAGAATATTGTAAGTTGCAAGCTCAAGAGCAGCTACTTTTGTCAGATTATCAATTGCAGCTTTTGTCATACCATAAATAGACTGTGCCGGATTAGCGACAGATCCAACAACGCTTGAAATGTTTATTATTCTTCCTGCTTTTTTTCTGATCATTAAACGTGCCATTTTTTTAATTGCATACCATGTGCCCCTCATATTAAGATCAATGGTTTTTTGGAACTCTTCAGGGGTTGCAGAAAATATTGGATTGTCGAGAGCTATTCCAGCATTGTTTACCAGCACATCAATTTGCCCGCCATGTTCATTTTTTAAAACATTATATATATTATCTATGCCTTCAATAGTGGAAACATCACCTTGAATCAAAAAAGCGTCATTTATCATGGATGCAACTTTTTCAGCGCTCTCTTTGCTTTTGTTGTAGTGAACACCAACTTTAAAGCCGGCTTTTCCCAGGGCAATACAGCAGGCAGCTCCTATACCTGTACCCCCACCTGTAACTACTGCAATTTTTTTATCCATCTCTATTTTCCTTAAACAATTTTTTATGTGCACTTCATAAGGTTTGCAAACTACATGGATCGAATATGAAGTCGAGTTGTCAATACATATGTCTTATTTCGTTGATTTATTGCTTTATGATTCCACCAACTGAGTTTTTGCTTTTATTTGGAAAGTCGGGGTAGGCAAGTCCCATGAAAAGGCCCGCCTTGGCATCATTTACAGTATAAATATGTTCGTTGTCAACGAATACTTTACCTGTACCAATTGCCAGGGAGACGCCCTGATGCACCATATTGCTGAATCTTCTTACTTCAATTTCGTAGCGAACCAGTTTATTATAGGGACGTATTTGTCCCATAAATTCAATTTCTTTACAGCCAAGCGCCCGACCAGCTCCCGTTGCACCATTTAATGAGCAGTATAATCCCAGTAGCTGCCATATAGCATCAACACCAAGGCATCCTGGCTGAACCGGGTCATTACGAAAGTGAATCATAAAAAACCAGTCATCAATCCGGATATCCTGTTCTGCAATAATTTTACCTTTTGATCCGTTTCTCTCTATTCTGGTGACACGATCAGTCATCAGAAAAGGGGGGCATGGAACCTGGGGAAACTGCTCCGGAGGATCTGATAACAGATTTCCAAATGAATGGGCAATTAACTCCTCCTTGCTCAGGGATTCGGTTTTTAAAAAGTCTTCATATTTCATCAAGTTCCTCCGTTTCTTGGGTGCAAATGTAAAATTAACTGCCTATATGTTCGCCACCGTCGACACGGATGATGGTGCCATTGATCCATCCTGCTTCATCCAGTGCTAACAGTTTTATTACGCTACCTACATCTTCGGGAGTGGTTAATCTTCCTAATGGATTTCGTAATCGTGCTCCTGCACTTATATGTTTGTTTCCAGGTATATGACGAAGAGCTGGTGTATCAGTTACTCCAGCCTGAACAATATTGGAGCGAATACCATAAGGTCCGAATTCAAGTGCCATGCTTCTACTTAGAGCCTCCATGGCCACTTTTGCTGCTCCCACCGAGGCGTAACCTCGCCATGCGACCTCATTTCCTTCACTGGTAAGACCAAAAAGTCGGGCGTCAGCTGCAAAAAGTCCTCTTTGAAATATAGCTTTTGCCCACGTGTAATAACTTGTTCCCATAGAAAATACTGTATTAGCAATATCTTCATCATCAGTTAAAAGGGTGCTGTTATACTCGGCTGCATCGGCAACAGTGTAAAAAGCGTCATTGCCCTCATCAAAAAGATCGTTAAATGCTTTTTTAATATTCTCTTCAGAGATATTTAGTTTTGCAGCAAGGACAGCTGCGGGAGAGTTATTTTTAGGTGGAACTTGCGGTGCCAGAAGTTTTAAATTTCCGAAAGCAATGGAGTGGAGCATAACCCGTACGGAACCTTTAGAGGTCTTAAGTTTGTTTTCAAGTCCGTCGAGAACCTCTTTTATACCTTCGGGAGCAAGTGCATTAGTGTTAAATGTCAATAATTCCACACCCGATGATTTTATAATTTCAAATTCTTTTTCAATTTTTTCCATTGCACCACGGCGATCCCTGTGTGCAATACAGATATTCATTCCTGATTCAGCCAGGCTTTTTGCCGTTGCAAGACCAAATCCGCTCGATCCGCCCAATATCAGTGCCCAATAGTTTTTTCCTTTAAAATTCATTTTTAAACTCCGTATTATTGATTTTCAAACGCCTTTGCTGCCGATTTTTCATTAAATATTGCAGGAACTGTTACTCCAATTGTGCTGAAAAATTTTGTCAGCACCTTATTGGGTCCAATTTCAATTATCGTTTCACATTTTTCAGCCATTAGACGCATATTTTCTGTCCAGCGAACAGACCCACTAATTTGTTTGACCATATTTTCTATTAATTTTTCAGGAGTATGAAAAGAGCCTGAAAAATTTGATATAACCCTGGAGCTGTTCTGAAGCCGAAAATTTGAAGCATACTTCATCAGGAAATCTTTAAATTCAGATTCAATGGTTTTCATATGTGATGAGTGAAAGGGGGCACTTACCGCAAGCATTATTATCTTCATTTCTGGATATTCCGATTGAAGATTTTTGGCGGCTGTTTCAATGGCAGCTGTTTTTCCACTGATTACGACCTGGTTTGAGGAGTTATAGTTAGCAACTTCTGCCCCCGCTGCTTCTGTTATTGCTTTAAATGATGTGGATTCAATGTTTTCAAATAGCAGTGCGGCCATTGCTCCGACACCTTCAGGAACTGCCGATTGCATTAAAGCTCCCCGTTTTCGTACGATTTGAACAGCATCTCTAAAGTCGATGACATCTGCTGCAACCAATGCAGCATATTCTCCTAGACTGTGTCCGGCAAAAAAGGATGGTTGAAAATTGTATTTGGATTGAATGGTATTAAACATGGCAATTTCGGTAGTTAATATTGCCGGTTGTGTGTACTCAGTGAGATTAACCTTGTCATTTTCTGTAAAACAAAGTTCGCGCATATCAACTTTTGTTGCCTCTGAAGCGGTATCAAATATTGATTTTGCAATTTCGCTGATCTGGTCAAAATCCTGACCCATGCCCGGCCTCTGAGCGCCTTGACCCGGAAAAACGACTGCTTTGTTTGTTTTACTCATATTTCCTCTACGATTCTTTCTCTATAAGTCAGGTGAAGGATATAAAACTACCTGTAAAGGAAAAAATAGAGTCGTTTACTGAGTGTCGGGGACTTCTGTAATTTTCGGATGAGCTTTTTGTTGAATTTTTGATTTTCAATTGAAGAGCATGAGCGGTATTTCAACTTGACGTAAAGTCTGTAAACCGAATGCTGTCTTAATGACTGGCACAGATTTTATGCTGGAAAAAAGTGTCTACTCCACTCAAAGTGATAGACTTGAGTTGATAGAGTATATAATTAATTTTTTTGATAGAAATTTTTTATATGTGACGATTGATCGTTATGAATTTTATTTAATTCTTGATGAAGCGGTTAGCAATGCAATGGAGCATGGTAACAAGTGGAACAAATCAAAAAAAATTCAGGTAAGAATTTATAGAAAAGATAATAGCAAAATAGGGATTTTGATAAAAGATGAAGGTGATGGTTTTGACACCTCCCTTGTTTCCACGACACCTAATGGTAGCCCAATTACCCCATTACGTGGAAGAGGAATATTTATCATGAAAACCTTTTGTGAAGTCGCTTGGAATGAATCTGGTAATGAGGTAAATCTGATTTTAAAAATGAAGTCTGCAAATGGTTAGTGGTATTAAATGGATATAGTAAAATTAAATTATGAAATAGATTCGCTGTCAATTATATTTATGAAGCCTCATATAGAGGGGAATGATCCGATATTTGAAATTGTAATCGATCAGTTTGACAAGCGAAAAAAAATCAACAGAATTATCTTTAATTTTGAGAAGGTCAGTTATATAAACTCTCTGGGAATTGCAGAGTTGATCTCCTTGATGAGGTATTTTCAGGGCTTTAATCCCAAGGCAAAATTTAAATTTATTGAGCTGGATAAAAAAATTGCGAAAATATTTAAAATGGTAGAGTTGGGGAACCTGGCCGATATAGAAACCAGGTAATTCAATATTGCTGATTTGTACCTATATTTTTTCCAGCTTCGTATATTTTAATAGAAATTTTCTGGACTTTCCATCCTGAAAAATCAGGTGAATTTTTTGACCGTCTCCGCTTCCCTCTGTTTTAATTACTCTGCCTGCTCCAAATGTGGGGTGACGAAGTCTTGTGCCGTTTGCATAATTTCCATTGCCTGTGTTATTTATGGAAATATTGTTAATACCTGGTGAGGAGTTGTTTCTGGTGGTCACATTTTTATGATATGAGGCTGTTTGTGGGAAGCTTTTGTTGTAGGTAGAGCGGCTGGAAGAGGCAGCTGGTTCAACCTTTTCGAGCAGATCGGCTGGCATTTCCGCAATAAATATAGAAGGTTTGCACTGTTGCGGAAATCCGTTAACATATCGGGAGCGTGATCTGGTAAAGTAGATCTCTTTTTTAGCGCGTGTTATTGCAACATAAAGCAGGCGCCTCTCTTCTTCACCTTCGTCACGTCCCTTGGAAAGGTAATGAGGAAAAATGTCATCATCAAGACCTGCTATAATAACGGTTTTAAACTCAAGGCCCTTTGCGTTATGGACGGTCATCAGATTGACTGATTTTTCCATTTCTTCAGTATTTTTGCTGGAATAAAGTGATATATCCTGAAGATAATCCCCGAGTGTCGCGCCTGGATTTTTTATTCGATAGGTAATGATGGAGTTTTTAAGTTCAGCAAGGTTGTCTGATTTGCTCGTGGAAAGTGATTTATCTTCTTCTTTATACATCTCTTCTAAACCGCTTTTTTCCAGAATATCTGAATAGAGCATACCAAGGTCAATGTTTTTTTGAGCTTTTTCCGAGTATGTTTTCAACCATTCGTGAAGAGCTAAAAGAGTTTCTTTTGTTTTGGCGGGAAACTGGTCAGCTGCTACTTTAAGCAGTTGAATGAAGTCGATAATTGCATTATGTTCCCGTGCGTAATCGGTACGGATTTCAAAAATCTTTTCAATGCTTTTTTCCCCTATTCCCCTTGATGGAGTATTTATGGTTCGCATGAAAGAGCTTTCATCAAACGGGTTTACAAGTAATTTCAGGTAGGAGATGATATCTTTTACCTCTTTTCTGCCATAAAAAGAGATTCCGCCAAAAATTCTGTAAGGTATTTTTTTTCGCAGTAAAACTTCTTCAAGCAGCCGTGACTGGGCATTAGTTCTGTAGAGTACCGCAATTTCTTCGGGTATCGTTTTTTGCAATGCTTGTGAGATGGTTTCTGCAATGTAATCGGACTCTTCAATGTCGGTGTTTAAAGTTTTTAAGACAGGTCTGCTGCCTGTTTCAAGATCACTCCAGAGTGTTTTTTCCATTCTTTTAGGATTGTTTTTTATGATAGAATTTGCCAGTTGTAGTATGGTTTTTGTAGAGCGGTAATTTTGTTCCAGTTTTATTATTGCAGCTTCCGGGAAGTCACGTTGAAATTCCAGAATGTTGGTTACATCAGCACCTCTCCATGAGTAAATTGCCTGATCATCATCTCCTACAACCATAAGATTTTTTTTTGCAGAAGCCAGAAGCTGAACAAGTGTATATTGAGCGTGATTTGTATCCTGGTATTCATCAATTAAAAAGTAGTGATATCTCTGGTGCAGGCGGTCGAGGGCATCAGGGTGCTCCTGTAGAATTTTTACACATTGATAGAGGAGATCAGAAAAATCCATTGCACAGGAATCTTTTTTCTTTTGTTCATACAGGTGATAGATTTGAGGCAGATACTGGCCAAATGAGTATTGGTCGAGATCGACTTTCCCGGATAAATTTTCCGGAGAGATCAGTTTATCTTTAAATCCTCCGATTAATTGCGAGATTTGGCGAACCTCATTCCGCATTAATTTGTCATCACCAAATTTTTCACAAATGGAGCTCAGGGCTCCAACCTGGTCACTGTCATCCCATATGGTAAAATTGGATCCGTATCCTGTTTTATCAGCCAGAATTCTTAATAAATAGAGCCCAAAAGAGTGAAAGGTTTTAATTGTACATTCAATGGATTCAGGGCCTGCAATTTCAACTGTACGGTTCAGCATTTCAAGCGAGGCTTTATTGGTGAATGTAACCGCAACAATCTTCCGAGGAGGGACTTTTTCTACATGAATGAGGTATGCAATTCGATGAACAATTGTTCTTGTCTTCCCGCTTCCTGCGCCTGCGAGGATCAGTACGGGCCCATTCGTTTGTTTTACAGCCTTGCTCTGTTCGGTGTTAAGTCCTTGAATAATATCGTTTTCTGTCAGATATTGATTGCCATTCTCCATTGCCCGTTATCCTTGGAAGAGGAGACATAATGAAAAGCATTTAATACAATATTTTATTCTGAAACAGAAAAAGAGTCCTTTTGTACTTGTCTTTGTATATAAATTTATAATGGTGCACTTATTTAATTGAACTGGAATAGTCAGGGATGATTATGGAAAAAATATGCAAATAACAGCGAAGGGTTTTATCGCATCTGGATTTCTCAAGGGATGGAAAAGGAAATTAGGCCTGTTCGTATTCCTGGTAATAATTATATCAGGTGTGATTTATAATGTTGTTTTTAATGAGAAATTTCTGGAAAAACAGATTAAAAAAGTTTTTGCAGCCTCAACAAATGGTGCTATCGATCTCAATATAAGGCAATCATCTCTTTTTCGCGGTTTTATTATTGAGAATATTGTACTGAAGTCAGGGGCTGCATTTGATAACAAACCCATTGTTAAGATAGAAAAGTTTACGTTATTATATTCACTTTATGGATTTTTTGTGGGTGATTTTGGGGTACATGAGCTCGGAATTTATAATCCCGAAATTTCACTGGTTCAAAAAGATGGTCAATGGAACATTTTGTCTATTGTAAAAGCAAAAACAGAAAAGGAGGAGATTGAAGAAGAAGAAACCGATAGCGACAAAGCTCCATCGAAATCCATTTCACTTCCTTTCTCTATCAAGGTGTTTTATCGATTTGTTCTTGAAAACTTTCAAATTAATATTGCCTCCGAAAATCGTCCTGTGCTCAGCGCAGGTGTGAAAAATTTTACTTTGCGAACTCATTTTTTAACAAATAAATTCAGTACTATTCCTCTGGATAATTCTATATCCAGAATTATTGATATTTTTACCATAAATGTGGATCCGCAAAAGGTAATAGATGTTTATTTTAAAAACAGTGCGAGTGCTACATCAGGACCTCTGGATCTTCACTGGTATCTTGCCCTGGACAATAATAAAGAAAAAGAGTTTAAATCACATCTTTCAGTCGGTAATCATATATTGCCGGTGGTCTATGAAAATAGCCAGCCCCTGCCTTTGAATTTCAGTATCGGTTATAAGGTTGATTATGACCCGGTTCACGACCGTTTTAATCTTGGATATTTTAAACTTTCTTTTCTGGATGATGTCTGGTTGAAACTTGAAGGAAAGGTTGATGATGCATCGAACAGCAAAAAAACAATGATAAAAATATCTTTGACAGAGTCAGATATTGATCTTGATAAACTTTTTTCTTTGTACAGGGTTATTTCATCAGATAAAACAATGAAATTAAAGGGACATATTTCCTTGAGTCCGCTATATATTGAGGGTCCGGCAGGAAGCCTTGCTGTAGATGGACGAATAAATTTTAAAAAGATAAAATACAGCATGCCTGGAATGTACATTGAAATTCCCCATTTTCAGTTAAGTTACAGTATATTAACAAATCAGCAAAAAACACCTGTTCCGATTGATTTTGCTAAAATTGCCTGGAAGGGTGAATTTAATGATGCAGAACTTGGAGCCTCTTTTGAGTACCGACCTGAGAGAAAGTTGTATTTCAGTACCTTTGTAAATGGATTTAATCCCAGGCAGTTCATTGACAATATGGTTGATGGATTTTTTAACCTGAAATTTACTGTCAGTGGCGCCAATGAAAAGCACTTGAAGATAGAAACAAATATTAATAGTCCATCTTTTATCTACTATCTTGATCGTGGAAGATCAGGGGTTAATCGTCTTGATATTGATAGCCTTGCTTACGTGGATGTCAGAGATGATAAGTATGAAAAAATTGATGTTAATCTTGACCATTTTGAAATTAAATTAAAAAATAAAAGTCATAATAATGGCGTTCAGTTTATTTCTAGTAGTAAGGTATCGAAAACAGGGGATGAAATCAAGGTATTTTTTAACCTGGAAAAATTCGCGGTAAACCTGCATAATCTTTATCCGTCGCTGCCTGAATCGATTCAGGAAAATATGGAGGTTGCTGCAGAAAAACTGAAAAAGAATTTAATTCTAAATGGATCTACGACCATTCAAAAGAATGGAGATGATATTAGTGTTAAACATTTGACCAATATGTTTGTAGAAGATTATGAGATTGATGATATTGTTTTATCCTCGAATATTGAGAAGCATTCTAAAACTATTGATATCGACCATTTGAAACTAACCGGTTTAAATAACAGTTTGCTGTTTGATCTGAAGGGGAAGGTTGTTGAGAAAACCGTTGCTTCAAAACCCTCTGGTAAGGGAGATACGGAATATGAAACCAGGATGGTACCTGATGTAAAAATGAATTTTTATTTTGGAAAAAATAAAAGGGAGAGAATTTTTCAAAACCAGACTATTGAAGGTGCTGTAAGTTTGATTGCAACCCTCAAAGAAAATATTGCCGAGGGGAAGTTTGAGATTGATCATTTTTATTATGATAACGGCGGTTTTGTTCGTGCCAATAATGTAAATTTGTTTTTTCCCTTTCGCCATGATATGCTCATGCAGAAAAGTTTAAACTTGAAGTCTGCCAACAAGGAGCGGCTAATAAAGGGTATAACCAAAGAAACAAAATACAATTTTACTATAGATTCACTTGAAATTCCACATCCTACGAAGGTAAATCAGCCTTTTATGCTGGTATACCCGGGCGGAGATTATCCTGGTTTGGGGGCAACGATGTTATACCAGGATAATATATTTGAAATCCCTTCTTTCCAGGTTTTTTTGTTGAATGGGTTGATCACCATGCAGGATTTTTATTTTAATGTAGGTAAAGGTGACCCTTCTGAAATGGAATATAATCTGTTATTGAAGGTAAAAAATATTGACTTGAAGCAGCTGATGCCGGCAGAAAAGGCGAAAACGATAAAAGATGGGTCTATTAGTATGGATATAATGTTTAACGGCAGCCATCTCGATGCTCCGTTGGAAAATCTGAATGGATACGTTTCCGTTTACAAAATGGGAGAAGAGTTTGCCAAACAAGGCGTAAAAATAATTATTCCTGATACTTCGGCTATTGTGGATTTTTCAATTGATAAGGGAACAATTATACAAAAAATGGATTTTGAGCTTCAGGAAGGACTTGTCTATGCCCGGATATTTTTTACCAAAGGTATTGTAGGTAAAAGTGTGGTGAGTATTGCCGGCAATGAAATTCTGGAAGAGAGAATACCGATTACAGAAATGTTTGAAAGAACAGCTAATGAGGTAAAAGTATATCAGCTAAATACAGGTAATCAACATTCGACAGAAGCAAACGATGAATAAGGAATGTTTTCATGGCCTTTGTTGATGGTAAGTTTGTTTATCAACCAGAAGTTGATTACAAGGCAATATCTGAAAAAGATTCTCCCCAGGTAGCAACGCTTTTAAAAGAGTTTCGCAAAGGGTACCTTGCGCCTCTTCAACATCATATGACCTCAGCAGATGCATTGCGAAAGTATCTGCATTCGAGTTCTATTTCTTCTGAGTTTTCATCCCTTATTGCTGAAAAGATTGGTGATGTTGATCGGGATCTTATGCATATTGTAAGGGTTTTTTCACAGGGAGAATCCTCTCTTGAACCACATACACTTGAAGGAGAAGCCATAAAAATATATCATTCGATTTTTGGTGATGAAGATCGCAATGAAAATAAAATAAATTATGTAAAGCTGATTAAAATTTACGAGTACCTTTTCAGATATAACAGGGAAATTCTTGAACGATGGAATAACATAAAAAATTTCTTTTTAAATATTACGCCTGACAATAACTATATCTCTTATCTTGAACAGATTTTAGAGTACAAAGTTTTTGCAAGAATTGAAACATGCGAGATGACTGATTTATTGTTGAGAAGAATTGCATATATAGTCAGTATTCCCTACGGTGTTGATGATATACGAAAATTGAAAGGAATAAAGGCCAATTTCAGTACATTATTAAAATATAATATTGGAACAATTTTTGACCTTGATCTTGAAAATATTATATATACTGAATCCAAGGTAGTTGAAGAGAAAGTTGAAGTTCAGGTAGAAAAAAATACCTGTATTGCGGATCCCTATTTTTTAGACAGCAGGGGTAGTGCTACTTTTAACCAGTCTTACATTTATACATTGACTATTGATGAAGGAAATGTAATTACAGATACTCATAAAATTGAAAATGCCATATATATTGAAACGCATCTAAGTGCAGAAGAGATTTCCCTGAAACAGGAGATGATAAGGCAGATGGTTTCGAGTTCTTTGCGCAAAGATAATATGGAAAAATATAAAGAGTTTTTAAATGGTCAGTTTGATCTGGCATATAATATGGTTCAACTGCATAATAATAAATATAATGACAGGGAAAAGACGCTTCTGATGTATCATATAGGACCTGTATTTTTTTTAAAAATTATCATGCAATATTTACGCGAAGGCAGAACAGGATATATACATCGTTTTCTGAGTCGTAAAACAATGGCCAGGGAGCTTCCTTTTGAGTTTATAAAGTTTACCATGAAAGACTGGTGGGATATAAATATATATAAAAATACAAATGAGCGTGATCGAAATTTAAAAGACATTTTTGATCAATATGTGGTGAACTTTCAGACATTATGGGCCGGAGAGCAGAGTGTAGTATTAGAGAAAATTGCTGATGACCCTGCTGTAATAAAATCATATCACTTGAGGGACTATAAATTGCTCAGGCCTTTTTTGCAGAAGGAAATCTCCTATCTTTTTTATACATTGTATAGCAGGTTTTTAGGAACAGATTTTCTCTATTTACCCTTCAATAAGTTACCTCATGCACTTCAGGCAGGCGCTATCTAGCGTTTTCGTGTAACGTCTGCTTGATTTCATTGCTTGAATGTTTTTTTTGCAGAAGAATTGTGTAATGGATGTTGAATGCAAGGGGCTCAGTTCCGATATTCTTTATATCAAATTTCAATCGTGTAATGTCGTCAGCAATTACTTTGTTCAGTTCACTTATTCCGGATGGCTTCAAGGGTCGTATTTTTGCAATTAGTCCATTGTTTGGATATAGCTCAACAGAAAATACGGCATCGGAAGTGTAATTAATCATATCATATTTTTTAAGATCTTCAACAAAGAGAAATTGTCCATTTACATCATTTTCCATTTTTATATTACTCTCTTTTGACTGTAATATCTCATAGTTTTCAGAGGAAGCAAAAATTTTATACAGACTGTCATAATTGTCAGCACTGTTGAAAAATTGATTCTTGGCTGAATTTATAGATAGATCGTTTGTTTGCGGATGCTCAATCTCTTTTTTTTGCCCGGAGCTGCATTTTGTTAGTATAAAAATAAATGTAAGGAAAATAGATGTTAAAAGTACAGAAACTTGTCTATTCATAATAAACAAAAAAAAAATATTATATACTCAGTCAACAGATTCTTGATTTAATTGTGGTGAACTGATCTGCAATCTTCTGATAGAATGGTGGAAATTCTATACAATTTGAATAATATTCAAATTTAGGTTTAAAATGAATATTTATGATGAAAAAAATAGTTTTAAATATGGTTCCGGTTTAAAAGAAAAGTGATTTACAGAACTTTAATGTGATGGATATAAGTTAACTTCTATGATTGAATCTGCGTTTATCGGTGGTGGATGTTTCTGGTGTCTGGAAGCAGTTTATAGGAATGTAACAGGTGTGGACAATGTTATCAGCGGTTATGCTGGAGGCAATTTTGAAAATCCGACTTATGATGAGGTTTGTTCAGGAATGACAGAGCATGCTGAAGTTGTTCAGATAAACTTTGACAACGAAAAAATTTCGTTTGAAATGATTTTGGATATTTTCTGGAAAATTCACGATCCTACGACATTAAACCGGCAGGGTGCAGACACTGGAACTCAGTATAGGTCCATTATTTTATACAATGATGAAACGCAACGTGAAATTGCCCTTGATTCAAAAGATAAAATTGAAAAAAGTCAAATTTTTAAAAACAAGATTGTCACAGAAATTAAGCCTTTTCTGAAATTTTATAAGGCAGAAGCTAATCATCAAAATTATTATAATCTTAACCGTGGCTTTAATTCGTATTGTATGGCTGTAATAGATCCTAAAATAAAAAAATTTATTACAGAATTTTCATATCTGGTAAAAAAATAATTGTTGGTTTTTATTTTGCCCAATCCTGACTAACGAATATTATTTTTTCCATATCATACCCAAGTGATTCAGCTTTTTCAAGGAGTCTGTTTAATATTTCTCTATCCATTTGCGGTGACCTTGACAAGATCCAAAGATAGCTATTAGAGCTTGAGACCATCGCATAACTGTATTTTTCCTTATCAAGATCAATAATTATATAATCTGCATAGAAGGGCCAGAAAAACGACACTTTAAGGTGTCCAATATTGGAGTCTTTAAAAAATTTAGCTCTGCCGGCAGCTTCAGTATACTTGCCATTTTTATTATCTTTGTATCCACTATTTAAGACCTTTACTTTTCCGTCACTGCGTAAGGAATAATTTGCCGTAACATTTGTCAGATCTTTTTCAAAAGAAGAAGGCATACGCACAATTTCGTACCACCTTCCAAGATAACGTTCAAGATTAAAATCCTTTACGGCCATATCTTTTTTTTCGGTAACGTTTGAATATTGAGAAAGGTTATATACTATAAATATATAAAATACAAAAGAAAGTTCCCATTTCATTTTTTACTCCTTTTGCTATTTAGACGCATAGCGATGTACAAATACAAAATTATAATATTTTCTTTACATTTTCTTTTCAGGTGATTTTTTTATGTTGTAAAATTATTTCCATATATTAAAAAATATTAATTTATATCTTCCTTATATCAAATCAGGAGTCGGTGTTGTAAAAAATTCTAAGGATGGGTTATTCTATAAAGTAGATATGAAGCCGTCGTAGTGGCATAAAATTTATTTTTGGAACACATCTTGGGTGCCAGCTTTATATGATATACGATCCATTTTATATGTTAATATTGATGGAAAATCCGGGAAATGAGTATCTAATAAGGGAGAAGTGTTTTTCAATATAATATTTAAATTTCGGGAGGGGGAAGGTGGCAGCAGAATTTTGAATTGATAAAGAGATCCTGGTACAATTGATTTCAGATCTTGAAAATCTAAAAAAACTCTGTTAACTCTAAATACACATGATACCGATAGTGATAACATTGTTATTGCCAAAATTGATAAGATTATATGGATATGAAAAAAAATAATAATTCAACAAGTTGTCATGTTAAAATAATGGTTTAAAAGAGAAAAAGGAGAAGAAATGAAATCATCCATGTTGTTTATTTCGAGTGATTTGATAAATAAAGCAATAATAAAAGAATTTTTAACATACTTAAAAATAAATAGAAATATGAATTTAAACTACGATATTATAAATCAGTATGATATAACCAAGCATATTGATGGTAATGAGAAGTATGATCTGATTATTCTGGATATAGACAACCTGGAAAATCCTGTCAGTGACGTAATAATGCAGATAAAGTCAGAGACAAATGCACTGATTATGGTGACTACATCTGACTTGAGTGAAGAAACCGGGATTCTGGCGATGGAAAATGGAGCTGATGATATTGTTTATAAACCTATTCGCCAGATTGAATTCTGGATTAAAATTTCGAATCTTATCAGGATGCATAGTTATCAGAACAGGCTTGAAGAGGAGAAAGGTATATTGAAGCAATTTGTCTCTTCAGAAATAGCAGACCATATAATGAATGACAAAAGTACAAATGCTATTAAAACATATGCGACCATTCTTTTTTTTGATATCAGGAATTCCACCTCAATGGCAGAAACGATATCTCCTCTTGAGCTTGCAAAAATTTTAAATGATGTAATAAACCAGATAATTGATATTATTTATAAAAACATGGGCAGCGTAAATAATATACTGGGAGATGGAGTTCTTGCAACCTTTGGATACCCGGTGGTTTATGAGTATGATGTGTTAAGGGCAATCAAGGCTGTTGATGATATCCGGCAAATGTTTGAAACAACTACTTTTTCGAGACCAATAAAATATGGCATTGGTATCACTACAGGTAGCATGTTTTCGGGGAATATTGGAAACTCACGAAAGATGACATGTACTGTGCTTGGTGATACTGTGAATACTGCTGCAAGATTGCAGTCATTGACGAAGAAGGCTGCAATAGATACATTGATTGATTTTCAGACTTTTCAGCAGGTGGAACCATACATTACCTATAAAAAATATGTGGGCAAAGTCCGGGGAAAGGCTGAACCTATTGATATATATTATCCAAAAACAATTGACCGTGTTAAACTTGATAATATGCTTGATAAATCCAATGAGCAAATTAATAATAACCTTGCAGGTATCGGTGATATTGAATTTTTTTAACTAAACGGTAATTTATGAAAAAAATTTTGATTATAGAAGATGAGTTGGTAACAAGAAAAATCTTATATACCATATTGAGTGGCGATTATAATTTAAACGAAGCTGAAGATGCTGAAAAAGGATTAGAGATTATAGAGTCTGATTTTAACCCTGATATGATAATTTGCGATTTGAATCTTCCTGGGATGTCGGGGATGGAACTGTTAAAAAAAGTGAATTTAAAAAAAATACCTTTTGTAATGCTCACAATTGATAACGACAGACAAAAAAAAGAAGAGGGAAAAAATCTGGGGCTAACAGGCTGGATGGTAAAACCATTTTCACCCGAAAGTGTTAAAGCTATGGTTAAAAAAATATTGAGAGATGATACGGTGTGAAATTTTTAATCAGGTAATGCATATTTAGCATAAAAATATATTATAGCTGATTTAATAAAATACCATGTCTAATAATGAAATATTTATTCCGGGAATAAGAGTTATCGATGTTCAGTTTTTAGATTCAGGCGTAACCTCAGTTTATTCTATTACTGATTCAGGTGAAAATGCAGTTGTAGACTCTGGTCATCCTGATGGGGTATTTAACATTCTCAAGAGTCTGGAAAAAGAAAAAGTAGATCTGGCAAGTGTAAAATATCTGTTAATTACTCATGTTCATCTGGATCATTGCGGAGGGGCAGGGGATCTTGTAAATTTTTTGCCGAATGCAAAAGTCATCTGTCATGAAAAATCTTTTTCACACCTGACGAATCCAGAGCGCCTGGTAAAGGGAGCTTCAGTAATTTATGGAAAAAGCAGGCTCTGGAAAATGTATGGTGAAATAAAGGGTATAGATCCGGGCAGGATTCAGATTGTAAGAGATGAAGAAGAGCTACCTTTAGGTGCATCAAAAATAAAGATACTTTACACAAAAGGTCATGCAAATCATCACATATCCTTATGGGATCCGAAAACACGAACGGCATTTACGGGTGATACATTTGGCCTTGCATATCCCGCATTGCAAAGGGGATCAGCTCCTTTTATCTATCCCGCAAGTACACCCATTGATTTTAACGTGTCAGAGATGGTAAAAAGTATGGATAGAATAATGAAATTGGATCCGGCAAGGCTTGCCCTGGCTCATTTTGGCTTCTTTAATGATGTTCAAATTGCTTACAAACAAATGCGTCATGCATTAAAAATCATCGAGGATATTGTTTTACATGCAATAACTCTTGTTAAAAAAGAAGAGATTGAAGACTATTGTCTAACAAGCTGGAAATCTTTTATTGAAAATGAATTAATTGTGCGGGGTTACGATTTTAATAAAACTGATGCAGGCATTTATAAAATGGATATGGAACTGAATGCAAAGGGGATAGCGGTTGCAGTGCTTAGAAAAAAAAAGCAGCTTAACCCAGGTAACCCAGAATCTCTTTAACAGATTTTAATTTTTCCATTGCCTGTTCTTTTTTTTCCCTTTCACTGTTAATTAATTCAGCGGGAGCTTTGGTTGTAAAGTCCTCGCGTGAAAGCTTTATGTTCAGTGTTTCAATGTAGGCAGCGAGATTTTTTTCTTCTTTGCCTAATCTGTTTTTTTCATTTTCTATATTAATCTGATCAAGGATATCAAGGGATAACATTCCTTCATTAAAATGTGATTTCAAACCAATGAGACTGCTTTCATTCTCAATGATTTGAAGGTTTGAGAGCCGGGCAAGTGTGATAATCACTGGCTGGAATTTTGTTAAGAATATTTTTAAATTATTGTTTTTTGTATAAAGGAATGCAGAAATTTTTTCTCCCGGGGCAATTCCTAATTCGGAACGAAGGTATCTGATTTTATAAACAACATTAATCATTTTTTCTGTAACGTCATTTCCTGTCTCATCATTCAGAGTGACAGGTTCTGGCCATGGAGATATAATAATAAAGTCATCATTATTATGCCAAAAGTTATACAGGTGTTCCGTAATGAAAGGCATTGCCGGGTGAAGCAATTTTAATGTTTGAACAAAAATGTAGTTCAGAGTCCAGCGGGTGGAGCTTTCACTTTCTGGCATTTTAAGTAATGGTTTTGACATTTCTACATAGTTATCACAGAAATTTTTCCAGATAAAGTTGTACAAAATATTGCTGTAGTCTGCAAAGCGCATATTTTCGATAGACTCGTTGCATTGTGCAAGCGTAATGTTAAACTGATTAATGAGCCATTCGTCAATTGGAGAAAATTTGGCGGGTTTCTCCGATGAAAACTTGTAATCAGATGGCTGGTTCATCCAGATATAGCGGGCAGTATTCCAGATTTTATTGCAAAATGCGCTATATCCTTTTAGTCGGCTTTCATCGTAAATGATGTCTTTTCCTTCAGGGAGAATGCTCATTAAAAAAAAGCGGAATGCATCGGTTCCATACTCTTCCATTTTTTCAAGAGGATTTACAACATTACCTTTGGACTTGCTCATTTTTTTTCGTTCTGCGTCACGAACCAGCCCATGAATATAGACTTTCTTAAAAGGAACTTCGTTCATAAAATAAGTTCCCATCATTATCATGCGGGCAACCCAGAAAAATATTATGTCAAAACCGGTAACAAGAACGCTTGTAGGATAAAACATATCGAGATCCGGACTTTTTGCAGGCCAGTTATTAACGTTTTTGCATTCTGACTCAGATAAAAGAGTAGAGAAAGGCCATAGAGCAGAAGAAAACCAGGTATCGAGAACATCCTGATCCTGATATATTTTTGCCGAGCCACATTTTTTGCATTTTGAGGGTTCTTCTTCCTCAACATGAAGCGTTTTACAGTCGCTGCAGTAGTAGGCAGGAATTCGGTGACCCCACCACAACTGCCTTGAGATACACCAATCCTGTATGTTGTACATCCATTCAAAGTATGTGTTTTCCCACCTTTTAGGAATAAATTCAATGGAGCCATCTTTCACGACTTCGATTGATTTGTCTGCAAGTGGTTTTACCTTTACGAACCATTGTTGACTTGCGATAGGTTCCACAACTGTCTGGCATCTGTAACACTCGCCAGTTGCATTTTTAATTTCTTCAATTTTTTCTAATAATCCTTTTTCTTCGAGTTCTTTAACAATTTGTTCCCTTGCCTTTTCGCGGCTTAAATTCTGAAATTTTCCTCCTGCGCTATTTATTTTTCCATAATCATCCATAATTCTGTTTATTCTGAGATTATGGCGCTCTCCTACAAGGAAGTCATTAGGGTCATGCGCTGGTGTAATTTTTACAGCTCCGGAACCAAAGGATTGCTCGACAAAGGTATCAGCAATAACCGGTAGAGGTCTGTTCAAAAGAGGCAATAAAACATTTTTTCCAATAATTGATTGGTAACGGATGTCATCAGGGTGTACAGCAACTGCTTCGTCTCCGAGCATTGTTTCGGGTCGTGTAGTTGCAATTATAATATAGGCTCCATTTTTAATCGCTGCATCATAATTGTCCGCATGGTCTGAATTTTCAATAATCGGGTATTTTATAAAATATAATTTACTGCTGCGATCGCGGTATTCTACTTCAATGTTTGAGAGAGCTGTTACGCAATGAGGACACCAGTTAATAATTCTTTCGCCTTGATAAATCAGTCCATCTTTGTAAAGTTTTACAAAAACTTTTTTTACAACTATCGACAATCCTTCATCCATGGTAAAACGCTCATAATTCCAGTCGACGCTTTCACCAAGTTCCCGTTGTTGATGGGTGATCATTCCACCTGATTCGGCCTTCCATTGCCAAACTCTTTTCTCAAAATTTTCCCGACCCAGTTCCCAGCGGTTCGTATTCTCACGGGCCAATATTTTTTCAACTACGTTCTGTGTTGCGATACCGGCATGATCTGTTCCTGGTACCCATAAAGAAAGTTTGCCTTTCATTCTGTTATAACGTATTAAAATATCCTGTATTGTATGATTTAATGCGTGACCAAGATGCAGACTCCCCGTAACATTGGGAGGTGGAATCACAATTGAAAAATTATTTGATTTTGGATCTTTTGATGTTTGTTTGCTTCTGTTATTGTTTTGATTTTTCCAGGAGAATAAACCATTTTTTTCCCACAGAGGGTACCATTTTTTTTCTACTTTATGAGGATCATATTTACTATCCAGCTCACGGTTGGTGCTGTTATCGGGACTTAGTTCGTTGTTCATTCTTGAATTACAAGGCAAGAATATAAAACATGGTGTCAAATTGTATATTTATTCAGAAGTATTCGGCTGATTTTTTTAGATTCAATTGAAAATATTATTTGTTGCTGGTATTTTTATTCCGGATCGACTTTACGCAGAGTATTCTCAAGGTCTTCTAAATACAGATGGGGGTTCTGAAATTTATTATAATCATCGATCAGTAGAAATGTGTAAAGTATTTCAACATATTTTAAATAATATAAATGGTTAATCTGTTTTAATAAAGACGTTAGTGTTTTCAATGAAGCAAAGTTGGGTGATTCAAATAAAATTTTTTGTAGACTATTTATCTAAAAAATATTATGTCGTATTCAGAATTTAAATTAACAGGAAGAATTATGGCAACAACAAAAAAACCTGCTGCAAAAGCAACAGCAGCAAAGAAACCAGCTGCAAAAAAACCTGCTGCAAAAGCAACAGCAGCGAAGAAACCAGCTGCAAAAAAACCTGCTGCTAAAGCAACAGCAGCGAAGAAACCAGCTGCTAAAGCAACAGCAGCAAAAAAGCCAGCTGCAAAAAAGCCAGCTGCAAAAAAATAAACTCTATATAGTTTAAAGCTATAGGTTAATTACATAAAGTAAGTATGTAGCCAAATTGATTCAACCAGTATCTGATAAATAGATGCTGGTTGAATTTTTTATCAGTGTTTAAATAAAGCTATATAGATATTTAAATCATAAGACGATCAGATAAAAAGAAATATGAAAGAAAAGTTTACTGTGATTACATGGTATGAACCAGATAGTCCAGTAATGCAAAAGCTTCTAAGTTATCTAAATCTTATAGCTGAGCGTGAAGAAAACCACGTTGAAATTATATTATTATATAATCAAAATATAGCTGAAAAAGAATTCTGGAATAAATTCAATGCATTGCGAAAGTGGAGGGTAAAAGCAATGATAGACCATGATATTTTCGGTTTTTTTTCAGATTGTGCAAAAGTGGCAAGAACAAACATTATTACTCTGATTAGTCCCTATGTTTTTCCTGATAAAAAAGATGTTTATGCAGCAGTCAATTATGTTCGTGATGGAAATCAAATAGCTTATTTAAAAAGATTTCAACCGCAGATTAAAATCAGGAAAAGCCAGAATAAAGCTATTCGAAGTATAGAATCATTTGTGGCAAAAGTCTGGTCTGTGATATTGTCTGATCGAAACGAATTGTATCAGATGCTGAATTATCCTGTACAAACTTCTGATAAGGCTCTGATCGCATTTCATAAAAATACCCTGATAGAGTTTACGCAGGCCAAAATGAGTGAGAAAAAAGAAGTTTTGGATGAGATGAATTTCCATAAGGAAGAAATATTTACAGGTTTAATGCTCTATTTTTGCAGAGATTCCGGTATAAAGGTAAAAAGTATTGAGAGATATTATAAAGCAAAATCAGTAACAGCATATCTTAGAAAATATTCATTATTACATTCATTTCGAATTTTCTTTAAAATGTTAAAACTTAATTTTGCAATTAAAGGAAAAAGTATAGGTTTGCACACTAACCGTTTTTTATTTCCGGTTTTTCAGATCAGTCAGGTTTCATTGTTATTGCTTAACGGAAATATATTTAGTTACATTCTGATTATATTTCATATCACAATTTATATGATTATTATAAAAATATTTAAAAGTAAAAACAGGGATATCAGAGTCCAGGAGTGGGTCAGATATTATTTTACATGGATTCTTGCATAGGCTGTTTTAATATCTTGAAGATTCTGCCATTACAGGAATAATTTGATAGGTCAGGTAGGTGTTGCTTAATCCTGTATCACCATAAAGTACCAGATCAAACCCAGTTTTTTGTGATCGAAAGTAAAAACTTTCTTTCAATCTTTTTTCAATATCAATATGAATATGTTTTTGCGCTTCATGAAAATCCTGATAAAAGGTGGGAATAATCAACTCATTTTGATATAGAAGATCGCCATTTTTTTCAATAGCGATAATCAGTTTTATTCTGTATCCGCTCAGCGAAGTTTGATAATCCTCTGCTAACATTCTCTCTAGTACCGTATTTTTATTATCGCTCATTGGGGGGGGTAATCTTGAAACCAAATCAATAAAAATTAAGTATTAAATTGTCATATGCAGGTTGAATAAATTCTGGTAATTCTTTTTCGAGTTCGTGATGAAATTTTTGATCAGCCAGATGGGTAAGAAAGGCTTTTTGGGGAGATAATTCTTTCAGTAATGTAACAGCTTCGGGAATAGAGATATGGTAGGGATGAGGATAAGGTAAGGGAGCACCCATAATGATAGTATCCAGATTTGAGAAATAGTGTTTCATATTATCAGAAATAAATTTAAAATCAGTAATGTATAAAATTTTTTTATTTATCAGATAAGCAGTAGATTCCAGGGGAATGTCCGGGTAGTGTATGACATTAAAGTAATCAATTTGAATTGATTTAATTTGTATTGTATTATTTCGAGTCTGACCGGCCGTGTTTTTTGTTAATGAATCCAGCAATATAAAGTTAACCCCGATATCAGCGTTTCCCTGTTCAAGATTCAAATAATTAAAGCGGCTATTCAGTTCTTCAAAGGTATGGTTGTTGCAGTAGCAATTGAGACGGGACCCTCTTTCAAATAAAAGGGGCTTGATATCTCCAAATCCGGAAATATGATCATAATGGTGATGTGTAAAAAGAATTGCATCCAGATGTTGTATGTTGTGTTGCAGTGCCTGCATTCGAAAATCTGGTCCGGTATCTATAATGATACTTGTGTCATGGTTGCGAATCAAAATTGATGAGCGGGATCTTTTGTCTTTTATATCAGTGGATAGATTAACAGGTGTTTTTTTACCGATTACAGGTACTCCGGTGGATGTTCCGCTTCCTAAAATGGTAATTTCCATTATATCTGGTCAGCTGTTTTAATCTGGGGAGTCTTGAGGTAGTCTTGCTTTCCAGTCGGTTGTTGTGTCACTTATTCCATCCCATGGCCTTTTGCCGTAGAACAGTACGTTGTCTGCGATAACCCGCAAAAATTTTGCACCCATAAATTTTACCTTTCTCAAGTCTGCATTTACGATAGTCAGATTTTCAAATGTGCAATCTCTGCAATTTGTTCCACGCATGATGGAATTGGTAAAATCACAGTTTATAAAAGTACTTTTTTCAAGTTCTGAATCAATAAAAGTAGATTGATGTGCAGTAATATTTTTCATTTTTGCTTCGTAAAGACGGGCAAGCGGAAAGGAGGAGTGTGATATATCGCAATCTACAAAGGATGTGTGTATTAGATTTGATCGCTGGAAAAATGTATGACGCATGTTAGAGCTGGTAAACGTGCTTCCTTCAAGATCTGCATCAGCAAAAAATGCATGCTCGATATTTGTTTTATTGAAAATACATTTTCTCAGATTTGCGCCGGTAAAAGTTGCATGTGCAAAATCGGCACCTGATAAATCACAGTTATTAAGATCAATCCAGCTCAGGTCGGTATCTCTTAGTGAGATACCGAGTCTGATTTTTTCCAGAACCTCTTCCCGGGTAATTGTTGCCATCAGGCAGTAAATTCGTCGAAAAGCTTGTTCCAGTCTGGTTTTTCTGGCGAACCGTACTGGGTTTTAAATCTGGTTTTTAATTCGTTTAATTTATCATTAAAAACAGGTTGGTCTACCTGATAAAAAACACCAATAGGAATTCGGGCTTCAGCATCATGGAAATGGTCTATAGCTGTTGCTGCTATTTCAAGAGCCTTTAGTCTATTGGAGACATCCGTATGAACTTTCTCTTCATTTATGTCATAAACTTTTGGTTTATAATATTTGAAAGTTTCTTCTTTATTATAGGTCGGGCAAGGAGAAAGCATGTTGATAAAGGAAAATCCTTTATGCTGAATAGCCTTCATAATTAAATCGGTAGTATGTTTTATATTACCGGTATAAGTTTGCGCAACGAATGTGGCTCCATAGGTAATCATCAGGTCAATCGGGTTAATAGGAATATCAATGGTTCCATAAGGAGTTAAACTTCCTTTTCTACCTTCACGACTTGTCGGTGATACCTGATTTTTAGTTAATGCATAGAGGTTGTTGTCCATGCAGAAAACATTCATATCAAAGTTTCTTCTGACTGCATGAGGAACGTGACCGGCACCGATGGAAAACATGTCTCCATCACCAATGGTTACCATCATGGTTAATTCAGGATTGGCAATTGCTGCTCCAACGGCTACAGGAAGCGCACGACCGTGGCAAGAGTGAAATCCGAATGTTCTTAACCATAATGGAAGACGACTGGAACAACCGATTCCAGAAACAGCCATAACATGATCAGGATCAATATTCAATTCACTCATAACTTTGGTGATAGCTGTCACAACACCAAAGTCACCGCAGCCGGGGCACCATGTTGGTTCAATATCACTTCTATAATCTTTTGCTTTTAAAGGTACATCTAATGTTTTCATATGTTACTCCTTATATTACTTTTTAGCAATAATCTCTTCCAGTCTTTTTTC